>Ga0307517_10010269_pt1 | contig 13130 bp, 6 predicted proteins | sample 23_EM_MG_FD_194515 | JGI IMG/M metagenome (GOLD analysis project Ga0307517, IMG submission 194515) | Populus trichocarpa ectomycorrhiza microbial communities from riparian zone in the Pacific Northwest, United States - 23_EM | ecosystem: Host-associated > Plants > Roots > Unclassified | place...
AGCCACACCGATTCACGCAACTCGGTTGCGTATTCAAGGTATGTCGCGAAGTTAGTCTCTTCAGAATCGATTTGTTGAAAACCCATATAGGCAGCTTCCTTGCCATCTGACAGAGACAAACTGGATCCTCTCCTCCCTGGGAAACCCCCTTATGTGGGTGCCGCAAGAAGCACGTGTAATTGAAACATCTGCTATCCTTGTCATCTCTCGCCACGGTCATGGTTCCGTTGACTTTCGGCAGGCAATGATGGGTCTCAAATGGACTGGTTGTTATACACATTGATCAAATATGTATTACTTTTCAGATATAGAAATTCCTTACGGAAGACCAACCGCTCGCTCCTTCATCCTCGGCCTCCCGAACACCACCCCGACTCCCTCTTTGTCATCACCATCAGTTTCGAGTTCTAGCACTGTATCGATCGTCCTCCTCACACCCGGTGGAGCTGGTGGTGAGGTTCCGAACCCGAACCCGCCCCTACCAGTACCCCTACGGATGCCAGCCCTTCCGGGTCGGACATCCAACTGATAGCCGCAAGTGCACCAAGCGCCAGTGATCACACCGGTGACACTGTTGGATGATTCAAAGGGCACACAAGTTGGGTCTCGTCGGTCGCATTCTCTCCGGATGGCACTCGCATCGTCTCTGTCTCCAATAATAAAACCATACGAGTATGGAATGCACGTAATGGCGACACTGTTGCTGGACCATTCAAAGGGCACACAAGTTCGGTCAGGTCGGTTGCATTCTCTCCGGATGGGACGCGCAACGTCTCTGGCTCCGATGATAAAACCATCCAAGTATGGGATGCGCGCACTGGTGACGCTGTTGCTGAAAATGACATGTCAATTGACGCTTCTATGTCTTCTTGTCATAGTCCCAGTGATATTCCGTCCTTGGACGATTTCAAATTTGATCCAAATGGATGGATCACTGCCCACAATGTCCTCTTTTTTTGGATATCACCCCACTTTCGTGACCAGTTGCCCTATCCTCGTAACACACTTGTTATTGGTCCTCAAGGCACCACTCTCATTGATTATTGTCGACTTTGCATTGGTACTGAATGGTCCGACTGTTATCTCTCCTGAGTCAAGTACAAACCTGAAATATTCACATCCAACTCAATGTAATCTTGCTGTACATACCTTTAAATTATTGTCTGACGTCCGCGCGTTTTCTGGTCCACGTCTTTTGTAGTATATGCCAGAGGTGGAAATCATAATGAATGGAAACTGTCTGAATCATAGTTGCTCTCGTCATGTGTTATGATCATCTACCATCAAGATCATCACCACGATCAGTTTTGTAGTTGAGTAGGAAACCCGCAACATTAATTGGGAGGAGCTTATAATCATGATGCAACAGAGTGCATACATCTATTGACGGTTTTGAAGTGGGATGGTCAGAGATATAAAGGGCAAGCTGGGCAAGGTAGATCTGGCATTATCATGATCTCATCCAGTGACAACCTTCTCTTTTTCGAACAGAAACTATTTTGTTGTGCTATGTATTAACACTTCGTTCAAGTTTACGAAGACATACAATTGACCGACTGTGTTCCAGGATTGGAGTGTGAGATATATCCAGTTGTTATCTCATTGTTTCTTTTGGCAAATTGGCAGCATTGAATAAGAACCAAGTTCTTAGGTTCGCACCACTTTGGTACTTCCAAATCGTAAACTGAAACTTGGTCTGTTACCTTTTTCAATTAGTTTTATTATTCCCGGGCAATTCAATGTTCTCTGGTACCAGTAGTGTAAGTTGCGTGAGAATAGTCATATGACCGTCAAAGTCCATCCACACTATGATAGAAACGTTCCCGTTCGTGCTCGATAATCACCATGGTGAGCTCCATTTCTTTGGTCGATGCTGAGCTTTAGAGCCTTCCTGAAGCACATTTTGACTGTTCTTCCTTTTCGTCGCTGTATTTGGGTTGGATGCGACCAAAGGCTGCTGGATGACTTCAAGCTGATGCTGACATGCGAATTCATTAGACAAAGAAAAGAAGAAACAGCGGTCGTAACAAGAATGGCCGTGGCCATGTCAAATTCGTGCGTTGCTCCAACTGCTCGCGCTGTGTAGGGAAGGACAAGGCGATCAAGCGCTTCACTGTGAAAAACATGGTCGAAAGTGCTGCCATCAGAGATATCGGCGAAGCCAGCATCTACCAGGGTGTGTGTGTCTCCACTTCTTCCAAAGGTTCCCTCTCTCAAATCGGATTCAATTTCAAGAATACATCACCCCTAAACTGTACATCAAACTCGCATACTGTGTTTCATGCGCCGTTCACTCGCATGGTGAGTGTTTGGCCCACCCTGTCGATTGTCCATCTACAACCCGTTCATTAGTCGTCCGTGTCCGGTCTCGGGAGGGCCGTCGCAATCGAGCGCCTCCGCCCCGTATTCGGTGGGGCCAGACGAAGGATAAAAAGGTCAACCCTGCCGTTGCTGCAGCTGAAGGAGACAAGGGAAAGGCTTGAATACTTGTACTTTCGCAATTATAATTCGCACCACGACCTCTCCGCCTTTATACTGAGTTATTTCGCGAAATTGAAAATAATTATGTCAAGTATTCCCCTCGTACGTCTTGCATACAAACAGCATCAACAAACAACTGGTGATCCTCCGTGATCTATCAGTGGCATCCTTCATATCGTCTTGGGTGACCACATTCCGCATCGAAAGGCAGTAAAATACAGAGTAAAAATTATCCGCAAACCCTGGAACATCGAGGTGGTCAATGCGCTTCTGCGGGCGGACTTTTAAAATGCAGAATCAAGGTTGATATTTGAAAGCAACCTTTTCCAACAAATCGCCGTTCCTTTTCCTCCCACTTCCCACTTACCACCATGTCTGAGACTCCGAGGACTACTCACTACCGTCTCGAATACGCGTCGTCTGCGCGGGCCAAGTGCAAAGGTTCACTTGTTTATTAACTATGTTTCCGTGATACTGACTGGATGCTCTTTAAATGGCGCTTTTCGATGTTGGTTGAACTTTCAGGTCCCAAACCTTGCAGTGGTTAGTACTATTTTATTTTATTTTCAACGACTCTTCTAAACGTTCTGTAGGAACCACCATTGAAAAAGGTGGCCTTCGTTTCGGCACTATGGTTGACATCAGAGGCTCGACGAGTTTGTATGTAAAAAAACCTCGCATCGTCGCCGTGTAGTCGAACTAATCTCCCTTTCCAGTGCTTGGAGACATTGGGGATGCGTAACGCCAGTAATCATTAAAAAGATCGACGACGCAACTGCCCTTGACGGCTACGACGATCTTCAGCCTGAGGATCAGAAACGCGTCAGTAGCGCGGTAGAAGTTGGTCACGTCGCTCCAGAGGATGTTCCTGAGAGCGCCAGGAAACCAGAGGGTGATGAGGAGAAACCGAAAGCTAAAAGGGCTCCAAGGAAAGCCGCCAAGAAGGATGATGATGATGATGGCGCTGAAGATGAAGAGAAGCCTAAAAAGTCAAAGGCGAGAACTTCCAAGGTATCGATCTTTCTTAACTCCCTCTCTCTGCTCTCAACGGAATATTTGCAGAAAAAAGCTGATACCGAGGCTGAAAGTGACGAGCCTGCCGAAGAAAAGCCAAAGAAAAGGGCGCCCGCGAAGAAGAAGGCAGAACCCAAGGAAAAGACTGCTCCCAAGAAACGCGGCAAGAAAGTGGTAAGTTTTTGTGTTTCCCTCCTTCATCCTTATCGGTTTCTTAATCTTTTGTTTTTAGGCCGAAGAATCTGCTGGCGAGGACTTCAGTAATCAACTTGCCGAAGTGCCGGCCGACTCTGATGAAGAAATGGATGTTGAGGAACCCAAACAGAAAAAGAAGGCGCCTGGAAAGAAACCTGTACCCAAGAAGAAGAAGGTTGTGTGCAGCTCATATATTTCTTGTCACTGAATTGACACACACATATTTAGGCTGCATCTGATGATGAGGAAATTGGGGAGGAACATGGCGCTGCAGCTAAAGACGATGATGATCATGACGTCGATGTCGAACACGAGGGAGGGGCAAAACCCAAAGGAAAGAAAAAAGCTCCCGCTAAAAAACCTGTCCCTCGTAAGGAAGATGAAGACGACGAAGCACCCAAGAAGAGGGCACCCAAGAAGCAGAAGGCAAGTTGTAAGCCGTTTTGTTTTACGATTCTTGACTCATCTTAATCCAACAGAACGAGGATGTTGAGATGGCAGATGGCACTGCTGAAGAGGAAGAAGGCACTGAATCCTCCACCAGGAAGCGCAAGGTGAAGAGTTTCACTTTTCTGTTTATTTGCTGACTGCTAACAATGTTTCCCTCTCCATCCAGCGTGCACCCGCAAAGTCCTCTGAGAAGCCGGCTTCCAAGAAGATGGCTAAGGCTTCCTCCTCCAAGGCCAAGAAGAGCAAGGAGATTGTTGAGGAAGATGACGATGAGTGAAAAACCGAGGTTCTGGTGTCCACTTTTGCTGTTTTACCGATAGTCAGTTATTATGAACGCAGTTTCCGAAGCTTTCGCTCTCTCTTTTTTTTCCATCTTGACGAACTCCCTTTCTATAAAGACCACCTTTGTAACTCGAATATTATATATTTTCTGAATAGCCACTCGTAACAATAGGCTCAATAGAATGATGTAACAAAAATCCTGGTTGCCCAGAGATAAAAAGTCCAAAAAAATGATGGCCAGCCTGAGAAATCCCTGGAAACGAAACTTGTGTGCATACAGATCAACCAATTTTCTACCAAAACAACACTTTGACGTTTACAGCCGATTTCCAGCTAAATGCAAAATACCAGGCACCTCCGAAAAATTTCTCGAGTTACAAACATCCTTTTCGCACCAAGACTCCACGAACGTCTTCGTTATTATAATAACGTTCACCGATTCCAAAGGTGTGGAGGACATCCTCTTCAAGAATCGGGTCATTGCTCCTGTCATTCCTCAGATTCCCTAGCTGCTTCAATTCGTCGTCACAAGTCGACCAGAGACACACATTACGTGCTTCTTTAATCATGACTATGAACTTCAGGCTATACTGGTACAGTACCGTAACATCTATGTGAAGATCTATCATCTCGATGTGGTTCGAAATGCACTACGCTGAGTTTACTCAGGCTGTCTGGCCGTCTGGCTGGATCACGGAGCTTTCTTCCCTTGTCGAGCGAACGTGGTCTCGTCCTGATAACTGCCTCAAAGTCACCTTTTGTCTCCGAAGTGGGTGACCTGTGTCCCGATTTTTGGCCCACGACTTAGCTACTAGTACTCGCATATCACCGTGGTTGGAGCAAAAGTTTTGCTTACCATTGGATGTAATCTTTGCTGCCTGGACAAGGGTGCTTCCGAAGCCTGCGAGGCCTCATATACGCCTCATATCTAAAGAGATCAAGATCGAATATTCCAATCGGGAGGGCGAACAAACATGTGCACATTTTCCCTCCTATGAAAAAGGGCTTCCCTCGTCCCTCCTCTCTTTCCTTCAGACCACCACCACCACAATTATCAACCGTCGTTTTAACAACCCGCTATGGTGGTCTACGCTCTCAAACCCCCTTGCTTGATGTATGTGTGCCATCTCCTTTTATTTTACTCATTCTTACCTCACTTAGACGAGGCTTTCCTCAAAAGTGCCTTTCCTCATCGGCGATATTCACCACCAGCGGGCTTTTCAACCCGCTTTGCATCATGATGATTGACCAGTTCGTATCTCAATGTTATTCTTTCTTCTGAACTGACGTTGATTTCAGGCCGCAGCTACAGTCCTCGATGGGTCAATTAATGGTCAGCCCAACGTTGCGCCATATAACCTCCATTCGACGACGACCACAATAAACAACCCGTTCTAACCCTCGACTCCAAGTCGCCGTGGTTGTCGACGCTTTCAAGCCCCTTGCATGGTGATGTATGTAATGCCACATCGTCCATTCTGTTTTAATCCTTATCTCATATAGATGAGTTTTTCCGCCTTTTCCCTTCGGCGATATTTACTATCAGCGGGCTCTTCAACTCGCCTTGCGCAGAATGATGATTGGCCTATCGCGTCTGGTACGTAACCCAATGTTCTCCTTTCTCCCAAAGCGACTCTGATCTCTGCTCAGTCTTAATCACTACTGATGGACCAATTAATGTTAATGGTCAGCCCCCTGTTTTCTACGTCGAGTCCTTTCCCCGCCAATCATACAATTCAGTGCTAATGTATTTGCAGGCATATAACTGCCACAGCGTTCTCAACAACCAATCGTCAACTCGTCAACATCCCGCCTTGTGTATATATGGTATCCATCAGTCTTCTACTATTTATTTTCCTTTTCCACTAACACATCGTCCTCCAGCACTCCACCTGTAGGCACCTCATCGATTATGCCACGCATGAAGTGCCGCTACCCTTATTCGACCTCGGCCATGCACATTCAGTGGAGCGCCTCTACCCCTTTGCGGGCAAGCATGAGCTCCAGAGTTCGCCGTTTGTGAAGCGTCTCAACCCTAATTCGGCTTTTGCCATGAACGGGCAGGCGCTTCTCTGAACTTCGTGTGTATTTTCAATGACGGATTGCATCCCCACCCCGCGTTGTGGAATATACTTTTGTGTGTTGTCCTCTTGTATCGTTTCTCTCTGTCACTGACAACTTCAGTTCTTCATAACGTCGTCGATTAAACTCCCCTTTCTTCTAAACCGATGTTGACTGCTCAGTCTTAATCACTACCAATGGTCCAATTAATGGTAACGGTCAGTCCCCTGTTTTTTCCTCCCCCGCCAACCATACAATTCAGTACTCATATTTGTAGGCCACGGCATTCTCAACAACCAGTCGTCAACTCGTCAACATCCCGCCTTGTGTATATATGGTATCCATCAGCCATCTACTATTTATTTTTACTTCCCACTAACGCATCGTCCTCCAGCACTCCATCAGTATGCATCTTGTCGATTATGCCACGCATGAAGTGCCGCTGCTCTTATTCGGCCTCGGCCACGATTGGGCATGCATATTCAGTGGAGCGCCTCTACCCCTTTGTGGGCAAGCATGAGCTCCAGAGTTCACCTTTTCGTGAAGCGTCTTAACCCTAATTCGGCATTTGCCATGAACGGGGAGGCGCTTCTGTGAACTTCGTGTGCGTTTTCAATTACGGATTGCAACCCCACCTCGCGTTGTGGAATATGCTTTTGTGTGTTGTCCTCGTGTATCGTTTCTCTCCGTCACTAACAACTTGTCCTTCAGTTCTTCGTAACACCGTTGATTACACCACGCATGAAGTGCCGCTGTCCTTATTCGGCCTCGGCCATGATTGGACCTCCCGCCTTGTATTTTCTCTTCGTCGTAACACCGTTGATTACACACGCCCGAAGTGCCGCTGTTCTTATTTGGCCTTGGCCATGATCGGACATGCACATTCCGTGGAGCGCCTCTACCCTACTTACTGTGGGCAAGCACGAGCTCCAGAGTTCAGATTTGTGATGCGCCTCAACCCTAATTCGGCTTTGGCCATGAATGGGCAGACGTTTCCGTGAACTTCGTGTGTTTTCGTCGTTGAATACCGCTTGTATGTAACACCGATCATCGGTTAATCCATTTCTTTTTTCTGTGCTTTGAATAAAATCCGAATCGTATGGTTATTCCATATGTCTGATCAAACTTGCCCAATGCGATCTCCCATTGTGTTACCAATGAGTAAAGACCATCTGCACAAAGCCGTTCGAGTGGTTACACGCCCATTCGAAATATGTATCCAGATATTTCCAGTTGGCCTACAGCATTTACGTTCAAAAGAAAACCCAAAAAGAGAATGATAGGGCACATAATTTACTGTCGAATACCTCTTTCACCGCAATAAAGACCATTGTTTACGAAGTCGTACTAGCCAAACTTGAAGACGACAAAGCAGAAGGTTTTTTTCGTGGGCCCCTGGCATTTATTTCTACTATTTCAAAGAAGCTCGTTCTACTGCTGGTGCTCCAGGAAGGTCACATTTCTTTCTGCTGTTTCTATGAGGCCCAATCACTCCAGGAAGGTTCTCTCTTCTTGTGTCCTCGAGAAACCCCCGTGAACACCAATATACGAACAGATGCCGATTTCCTCACCACGGGCTGACCATTAATTGGACCCATTTAGGACTGTGCAGCCGCGGCCTGAAATCAGCGGCAGTTCAGAAGAAAGGATAACATTGAGATACGAACTCGACGAGATAGGCCAATCACCTTTATGAGCAAGGCGGATTGAAGAGCCCGCTGGTGGTGAAAATCGCCAAAGGGGAAAGGCGTTTCGAGGAAAGCCTCGTCTAGGAGAGATAAAATAAAAGGCGATGGCACACGTACATCATGCAAGGGACCATGGTGGGTTGTTAGAACGACGATTGTCGATTGTGGGAGTCTGAAAGAAAGAAAGGATGGAATGGAAGAGAGAAGCTGTCGGGTAAATATGCACATGTTTGTTCGCCAATGCAAAGTCAAAACCAGGCTGCCCACTTTTTAAAGTTTTTTGATTCGGTGATCTCGGTGATCTCTCTAAACGTCTATTATTGATGCCATCATGTTCATTATTATGACTACTATTTGTTCAAATATGGCTGGATCTGCTGCCCCTAACGCATCTCCCCGCGAGCAGAGAAAGTTTCCAATTGGTTATTGTATATTGTATACGCAATCGTGGTTTTTTATGCCAAGAGCTTGCCGTTGGCAATATCTTCGACACACGTTCCGGCGATGCACTCTTTCACGTTTCTCCGGTAGTCAGCCTTGTGGGAGGGGACGCAAATGAACACCTCGGGTACAATAGGAGGATATAGTATATACTGTGGCAACACATTGTTACAATACCAACACATCCTTGATTGCATCGCCGGGCTGAGAAAAGAAAAGTGTATAGTAAATTTACTAGTACATGTATCTGTCATAATCAATATATTCGGTTACAATGGGTCATTGGTACGTGTAAGAAGTGAATGAGTAATGTTTTAAAATCGGTGATTAAAGAGTATATTCGCTATGCGGGGTTGGGTTTGGAACCACCACCAGCTCCACCAGCCAGGTGTGAGGAGGACGATTGATACAGTGCTAGAACTCGAAACTGATGATGCCAAAGAGGGAGTCGGGGTGGTGTTCAAGAGGCCCCGCGGCCGGCCTCAGTGGGTTTATACTGGCGGGCGGTTGGTCTTCCGTAAGGAATTTCTGGAGAATGCTATATCTGAAATGTATATATTTGATCAATGTGTATAACAACCAGTCCATTTGAGACCCATCATTGCCTGCCGAAAGTCAACAGAACCATGACCGTGGCGAGAGATGACGAGGATAGCAGATGGTTCAATTACACGTGCCTCTTGTGGCACCCACATAAGGCGATTTCCCTGGGAGGAGACGATCCAGTTTGCCTCTGTCAGATGCCAAGCGCACTGTCTATGAACAAGATATGGTATTTCAACAAATCAATTCTGAAGAGAAGACTATCTCTGCGACACACCTTGAATATGCAACCGAGTGGGGTGAATCGTTGTGGCCTGTTGGATCTGCACCTATCAGCTCACCCCGGAACCGCACAGGCTCATCATCCGAGCCAGACACAATCGACATGTCGTCCCTCCAAAACGCAACTGATAGGTCCCACACCAACACAGACTCGTCACCTGAGCCAGACACGATCCTCATGCCATCCCTTGGAATCGCAACCGAGCTGATTGAGCCAGTGTGGCCCCTGAACACGTTCAGCTCTGCGCCCGTTGATGTGTCCCATATCCGCACAGTACTGTCACTTGAGCCAGACACAATCCGCATGCCATCCATCGAAATCGCAACTGAGTTGATCCGCTGGGTATGGCCTTCGAATACATTCAGCTCTGCACCCGTCGACTCGTCCCATATCCGCACAGTTCTGTCATTTGAGCCAGACACAATTCGCATGCCATCCCGCGAAATCACAACTGAGTTGACCGAGTCGGTGTGGCCCCTGAGCACATTCAGCTCTGCGCCCGTTGCGTCCCATACCCGCACAGTACTGTCACTTGAGCCAGACACAATCCGCATGCCATCTGTCGAGATCGCAACCGAGTTGGCCGATTTGGAGTAACCCCTGAACACGTTCAGCTCTGCGCCCGTTGATGCGTCCCATATCCGCACAGTACTGTCACTAGAGCCAGACACAATCCGCATGCCGTCCTTCGAAATCGCAACTGAGTTGATCCACTGGGTATGGCCCTTGAGCACATTCAACTCTACGCCCGTCAACGCGTCCCATACCCGCACAGTTTTGTCATACGAGCCAGACACAACTCGCATGCCATCCCTCGAAATCGCAGCCGATTTGACCCAGTCGGTGTGACCCTTGAGCATATTGAGCTCTGCACCCGTCAACGCGTCCCATATCCGCACAGTCATGTCATTTGAGCCAGACACGATCTTCATACCATCCCCCGAAATCGCAACCGACCTGACCCAGTCGGTGTGGCCCACGAAAACATTCAGTTCTGCACCTGTTGATGCATCCCACACCCGCACAGTATCGCCACTTGTGGTTACAATCCGCATACCATCCCTCGAAAGTGCAACCGATTTGACCCAGTCGGTGTGGCCCATGAGCACATTCAGCTCAGCACCTGTTGACACGTCCCACAGCCGCACAGTTTTGTCATGTGAGCCAGACGCAACCCGCAAGCCGTCCCTCGAAATCGCAACTGAGACGACCGCCTTGGTGTGGCCCTTGAGCACTTTCAGCTCTGCACCCGTCGACGCATCCCACACCCGCGCAGTCTTGTCTCCAGAGCCAGAAACAACCCGCGTGTCATCCCTCGAAATCGCAACTGATTTGACCGAGTCGGTGTGGCCCCTGAGCACAATCAGCTCTGCACCCATCGACGCGTCCCATATCCGCACAGTTCTGTCATTTGAGCCAGACACAACCCGCATGCCATCCCTCGAAATCGCAACCGAGTTGACCATATTTCTGTGGCCCTTGAGCACATTCAACTCTGCGCCCGTCGACGCGTCCCATACCCGCACAGTTCTGTCATTTGAGCCAGATACAATCCGCATGCCGGACCTCGAAATCGCAATCGAGTTGACCGAGTTGGTGTGGCCCTTGAGCACATTCAACTCTGCGCCCGTCAACGCGTCCCATATCCGCACAGTCATGTCATTTGAGCCAGACACGATCTTCATACCATCCCCCGAAATCGCAACCGGCCTGACCCAGTCGGTGTGGCCCACGAAAACATTCAGTTCTGCACCTGTTGATGCATCCCACACCCGCACAGTATCGCCACTTGTGGTTACAATCCGCATACCATCCCTCGAAAGTGCAACAACTCCAGTGTTAGCCCCAACCCTAATCGTCATCAATGGCACATCAATCCTGCCTTTCGTATGAGTAAAGACAGGGATCCGAGGGAATTGGTTTTTCCAGTCACGACAGAGCTTTGTATGTTGTGACCATGTTGCCAATGACGAGATGTATAAGTGTGGCGTCGATCTGGCAGCCGGGCTTCCAGTGAAATACGTAGCGAAATTAGCAGATTCATGGATATCACGCGCCAATTCAGAATAATTGATCCCGCACTGAAAAACAGCATCAGTACATGTATCAAAACCATGAAACCATATGATTCGTACCTCCAACACCCACTCGTGCGCATGTAGAAGCATTGTAGTACAGTGATTCCGTAGTTCGAGTAGGTTCATTGCCTCGATCCAGAACAACACACGAATTTGAAGGAATTCCGAAATGCAGATACGAAGATTCTCGGTATTGACCAACTGGGGTGATGGCAAATGGTGTGTCCAGTGCCGAGCTGAGTACCTCAGAACAGCACTGATATTATTCTTGACATTCTCGGAGAGTGTCTCGGCATTATCGCTGTCAAACAGGAAAGATGATTCTATATCGCCCATATTGAACCGCAATCCAGACTTCATGACTCGGAAGCAAGATTCGCCGAGAAGATTGTGGTGCGCAGGCTCGTTACACCAAAACGCAAGGTTGTCAAAATTCGAACGGGCAGGGTCGAAAATGAAGTCGGGGAAGGAAGCGTGATACCAGAATACGCGATCGCTCTGGGTATATAGCACTGCGTGGAGTTCCTCCACAATGGCAATTGCGAGATCTTCATCTCCTTCCACGACAAGTGCGGCAGCAATGGAGGTGGATGTTCGTTCAGCTGTACACAGAAAGGTATAAAGGATCCGCAATCGGCAGGCCAAGAACTCATCACTGAACTCTGAGAAAGTGTCAATCATGATTTGGCGGTAAAGTGCATCGATCAAGGTTGTAGCGCCGTTCGCGGAGGCCGGTATGTGTGACATGGAAACAAGATGTTTAAGCATTCTGATCTGCTCTCGAGAAGTGATCGAGCGATGTGGGGTCAAGTATTTCACCGCTGTTGCGGCGTAGATGAACAGACCATCGGCCTGCCTCACAAGCTCAGCCAGCTCTGACACACCGGAGAGCTTCGGCAACTTGGCCTTCAGGTACGTCCTAATGTCCGACTCTGCCTCCTCGATCGGCACGTTTTGGAGCCAACATACCGCCTCGGACATGAAGCACTCGCAGAGTGTCACCACTTCAGGATCTGGTCGGCTTGTTACGAGAAACTTGAAACCTCTCAGGTCGAATTCATTAATTACTGTGAGTAGTTCCTGCAGAAATGCCGACCCTCCACCGTCTTTGATTTCGTCGAGAGCGTCAATGACGATGAGGTATGGTGGTAATCGTGGATTGTGTGTGGATTGCCAAGGTCCAATAAGGAGGTCTCTCAACTGGGTGGGGACGTCACGATGAACAGCGTCAAAATTTTGGGCACTATGCAAGGCCCCTGCGTACGAATTGCATATACGAGCGAGCTGGTAGGCGATTGTGGGAATGATTCGAGTCCCTTCCCGAGTTTCTTCGATTTGTCGCGAGCAGAGGAAATTGCCACCCAAGACAGTGTGCGGCAGGCCAGCGTTGCCATCCTTCCCGAAACGTTTTGTGATTGTATATGCGATCGTAGTTTTGCCAGAACCGGCTTGGCCAGTCAGCCAGAATACACGGGGGCTCTGTGATGAGTGGTCGTTAGCCCAATGGGTGATGTCTTCCAATATCTTGACACGCGTTCCGGGGGTGCACTCTTCACGCTTCAGGGCCAGGTCTCCGACGACAGTTCTGTAGTCAGCCTTGTGGGATGGGCGCAA
>Ga0307517_10010270_pt1 | contig 13129 bp, 15 predicted proteins | sample 23_EM_MG_FD_194515 | JGI IMG/M metagenome (GOLD analysis project Ga0307517, IMG submission 194515) | Populus trichocarpa ectomycorrhiza microbial communities from riparian zone in the Pacific Northwest, United States - 23_EM | ecosystem: Host-associated > Plants > Roots > Unclassified | place...
CCCCCCCGGGGGGGCGGGCCGCCCCCCCCCAGACTTGATCCAATCATGCGGGCGTTGGGAATCGTGCGGATGCACTCTGGCTTTTATGCGGTCGCAATGCCGAAGCCTGACCTCGCCTGCTAGGAGAAGTAGGTTTATTTTATTTTTATTTTTATTTTTATTATTTTTATTACTTGGAAGTTGGAACCATAAGTTAGCGAGTAAGATTGTTGTGGCTTGAGAATCGCTGCTGCTGCTGCTGCTGCTGAGGGTTTTCCCGGAGCCTCCGGTGTTGTGAGCAGCTGGAGGTGCTATATGCATACTGTTTATGATCCCCCTATGTGTTCAGGGACCGGGAAGTAGACTTTTTTGTCCATCGTCGTGAATCTCCTTTGGTGGCGTGAGCGTTTGAGATTGACATTATGGCATCGGGTCCGGTGGTGACGATTTGCCCTTTTTTTCCCTTTCGTGGGTGTGGTGGGGCTCTTTTGCCCGAGGTATACTTCTCGTGCAGTACCGCGCTTGTTCAATTGCTATATACCGTAGGTGACATTTGGTACTGTGAGTGATGAATTGTGTTGCTGAGGCGCTCAGCCGTTTCGCCGAGGTGTTTGCTGCAGTGGGAGGGGGAGGACAAGTCTGGGCTGGATTTGGCCTAGCATTTCTGTGTTTTTGGATAATTTCAGGTCAAGACAACTGCAATATCGAGTTTTCGCCTCTCCCCATCAGCGAATCGTTTTTCCGCTCCGGACGGTATCACGAGGGGAGTAGCCAAAAGAGAAAGAAAGAGAGAAAGAAACGAGGACTCGGAGGTCCGGATAACATGAGAGATGCACTATATTCGCTACTCTCCGCGGGGGGGGGGGGTCCTTTTTCTCCATTGGAAAGTGCAAGAATCATCCTTTCCCCCCATTCTCCGTTGTTTCAGGTATACCAAACTGCCCAACTATGCTAACAATACACAATTCCTGTCCCCCATATATGCAATTGTGACAGAATATTCCGGCATTCGCCGAATTGTGGCTTTGCACTGGTTGCTGTACTAGCATTCGAGGATACCGGTAGTATACAAGTGGAAGACTTTCCATTCACCAGCTGAACTCCTCTCGGTGGAAAGGGATGGTGATGCACGGTAGGATACCGCCACGAGTCGCTTCGCGGGTATCCTACCCGTACCGCACTCTCCCGCCCCGAACTCCGCAGGTTCCGGACCCCGTTCGGCCGCACCTCGTGCTTCTGCTCGTCGTCTCCTCCGTCTCATCTATAATTGTAGACTCGTCGGCAGAGTAGGACTTGCGAATCATTCATGTGCTCAATCATCATCATCATCATCACTTAGCAACTATTAACTACCTCGGACAAACATCTTAAAACGGAGAATTACATAGCCATCCAGAGACGGATGCTCCCCGGGTTGGCCTTTTCTCTCTCTTTCTCCCCTCTTGCATGTCTCAGGTTTAAGCTTTTTTTACCTGTTAGAAATCTCGATTATAGTACCGGCATGCTGGGGGATGGGTCTCTCTCTCTCCCCCGCATGGTGGTGGACTGACGGCAGATCGGTCGGGTCGGTCAATCCCCCGGCTAATTTATTCCGTTGTGATGGAATCCCGAAAACTTGAGGACTGGAAACCTGGAGTGCCGCGTTCAGCTGCTATTATCGAAAGAGGAAAAAAAAGAAAAGAAGGCACAAGCCAATAGATCATTAATAGATCGGAAAGGAAAAAAAGTCGTTATCCCCGGGGCGGCCATTTGTGCACGGTACTAGTACTGTGGATCCACATAACCGGGCCTCTATGGACAAGCAATCCGTACCGCCCATTTAGTAGTGTGGGCACTTTGTGTAGCGATCTAGATATCTACCGTGACTTGATAGGAACCCTGTGGGGTGTGATGTATATGGGTTTAGTTCACGGGGAAATTTCTAGTCCCCAGCAGGTTACTCGGTGGGTTATGGGTTTGTTTCACGAGCGTCGTGTAAGTGAATAGGCGTTTAGAAGAATGGAGACATAATAATATGAGATGTCTCCCCCCTCCTCTTTTGTTATTATTATTATTATTATTATTATTATTATTATAGTTCATGGTGTCACGGTGGGCTTGGGGGCGACCAGCTGGCGTTCGGTAGATTTGCTTGCCTGCTATGGACCTAACAATCCAACTGACCATACCAATCCTGTGGGACCTTTGGAATGTTGTCGTTATCAGAACTTGGTATTATATGCATTTGCTGGTTAAGGGGAATGAATGGCTGAGCACACCTATTTTGCCGTTTTCAAGGCACCGAAACCAATTCCCCACATAAAAATATTGTTGTGATGTTGTTACCTGGGGGTGTTCTAATTAGCTATTTTTGCCAGCTAACAATAATACCGTATGGTAGATATTTCACTTTATCCAGCATTCCCGGTCACACATGTGTACAGTACGTCTGGTCAAGATTTGGAAATTTGGGGGAGAACTCTAATATGCTATTTCTAGAGGAAGGTGGCTTTCCCTGGAATGCAAAAGCTGCTTGGTACCTTGGAAAAAAAGGCGAGATTCTCGGAATTGACTGCCTTGAGGCTGCTGGGTGAAGTATGCATGGTAGTGGGGAAAGGTTGTGACCTTAGTTGAGTGGATGCTTGTGGTCTGAGCTAAGACTGCAATAGGTTGCAGTTGGGGGGGAGGGGGAAGGGGGGAAGGGGGGAAGGTTCGTGATCAGACTACTGTTGCTATCCTGTTTCTACTAACTGGGTCCCAAATGCTGTAGTACTGGTTCTGAAATAGACCCTTTCGGAATGGTACAGGTTTGTTACACAGTTGAATTCCACTCTCAGGTCACCTGTGTTGTACTTTTGTCCCGGAGGGCGTCTTGGTATTGGCCCCCTTAACTTAGCCCTTGAAAATGAGATCGGGCAAGGACCAGTATTATACGCGTCGAATGTTGGGGCGGACGAACGGGGGGTATCTTTTCAGTGCTCCGGTGAAGTATGACCCTTAATAGAACGGCTCTTCGCGTAAGCAGATAGGGAAAAGCATTTACCTTGGGTCTACTGTACTGCACATACGGTATATTTTCGTACCTCAGTTAGAATGGACCTCCACGCTTACCTCACCGTTTCGCGATGTTTGCTTCCTTGCTTGCTGGGGTTGTCTAGTCAGAGGTTGCAGGTTTGGTAGGGGTCGATCCCGCGGCGGTGTGTTGGGTCTTGTTGAATTATAGAACCTTAGGGACCTCCAACCAAAGCGGAGGATGCACGAATACCGGGGACTTTAGGAGTATGCAGGTGTCCGTGGATATAGGGAATGATCTGGTGAATGGTTCGTATCGGATTTCTCAATCTGTTCGATTCGGAATGTTCTAGTTATGTACTGTGCCTTTGCGTGGCTGGTTAGGTAGTGAAATTGGCTCTCAAACCCTTACTTGGAATGCTTTACACGTGGGCGACTGGATGGGGTAGTCTGTGATAGGTGAGCCGGATATCAATATTAGCATTGGTTAGATCATGCCGTGTAAATCCTATATGAAATTAGTCGGTGAAAGGCAGCTAGGGACATAACTTGGCGGCCACAATTGTTACAATCAGTGACACCATCGAGCCTGGAGAGACACTGGCCTGGTGCGATAGGCGCAAGCTAGGCGAAAGGCAGGCACAGCGCTCATCTTCACCGGATACCGAGTGGGCTGCCTATACAACGGGTGTGCCTTTATGCACTCATAACTATTCGAGACTTGGTCTAACACTAGACGGACCAAGGGATGCCCCTACGGGGACAGTCTCGGTCTCAGGTCTTAATATTCGAGTGATGGGTTGTGATCGCCCGAAAGGTTAAGCCTTGTCATGAGGCAACACCAACCAGCTCCCTGCTCCATGAGAACTCACAGGACGAGCGGCGTACCTAAGCCCTCTGCATATGTGGTGTCGAATAACCCTGATAGCTGGTGTATCATCGATCCTCTTTAGCACATATCCTGCGGGTGACCCCCGACGAATCCTTGTAATAGTTGCTTCAAGGCACGTGAAAGAGGACCATTGAGGCATTTGGAGATCTTTAGTGGCCCGGGGTGAGCTTGGAAGTTGTTTCCTGCCAAGTGGAATCATTAGCAAAACGTGCTTTTTCAGGCTGCTGGGGTTGTAGACGAGGGAACAGGGATGGGGGCGGGGGAAGGCCGGAGTACAGTAGATCAGGCTTGTGGTGGGGTGACACTTGCGAACACGACTGCTATTGCATATCACCCAGATCCGAGGAAAAAGCTGAGGTTTGGCGGTATGCAATAGCGGTCGTGTTTGCAAGCGCCGATCCATTACGAGGGCACCACGGAGGAGGCTCAGAGGCTAGGTGTCAACATTTATGCATAAATAACGTGTGCTGCGGAGGGGAGGCAAGGGATTGGTAAGGGGGGTCCGCGTTTAAGTTTGATGCGGGGAGGGGAATGCCAAGCGGGGAGACGACCGCCGACTAGAACGATCAACGGGGCGGGGGCGCACCATCGAATTTTTGTCGTTTTTAGCCCTTTACTTGGATAGCCCGCGATGGCGTTGGATTGCAGTTATCTTGGTAATATGACATGATTGTGATGATTGTGGACAAGAGGATTACTAGGAATCCTCGAGCTGGACCAATCTTGGTGTTTTTTCACTCGCGCAAAAAACAGGATTTGTCAGCCAATGAAAGTGGGGCTGTACTCTGACATAAACCCACCCGGGAAACCTCAGCTAACAATTAGCCACTGTACCAAACAGGTGACCGCTGGGCGCTCACGCTTTAGTGCTGAATCCTTGAGAGATGAACCGTGCTCCTACCGCGGCTGGATCGATAAGCCGCTCAGCTGGAACCCAGGGATCTGAGGTTAGATCGGCGGGACCTAAGTCGGGTCGGGAGACGATCCCTGAAAGTCTCTAATGCCATAGGAAATAAGATGCCAACGGGAGCTGACAACATCGGCTTTCAAATACAATTGGAGTCTTAGGCTCTGGCTGTTACTACCGGTATCGAAGGCTTGTCCGCATAAGCGATCTCTTGTGGCTTAGACGATCAGGTCCGCCGCAAAAGGTTCGGCGGGATGAAGTAGAAGTTGACCTAAGTAATTTGTAGTATTCAGAATTGAGTCACGAGAGCAGGGAATGAGAGAATAGGGTTGACTGTATGTTGGCGGTGTTGCTTTGAGCGGGGCTGGTGCTGACACGAAACTCATGACTGCTGGCTCCCGATCAAGATCTTTGGCAGTCGTTTTTAAAACTGATTGTTAGGCTGGCGTTGGTGATAGAGCAAAGCAATCTGAAGAGAGTGGTCGGTGGGGGTGCTGAACGTTCTGTAGTTAGAAGTTACGATAGAGCTGGCGTGGGAGATGGAGATGAAATGGGGTTAGGCGAGGGAGAAGTGCAATTCCTTCCCATCTTCGCCGGGCGAGCCGAATTAGTACCCTTTGTAGAAGTTCTCCGGGTTAGTAATCTCAAATCGTGTTTGAGATTTAGAGTATTGGTGGAGTTGTGCATAATACGGTCTAGGTTTATCGCCTCTCTTATCACCAGTATTGAGCCCGAGAGCTCTATCAGGGGAGGCCGATTCATAGGTTATCACCCACTAAGGCAAGGTGCAGAATTCGAACTCTGGGTTCGTATTGTGTAGGATACAGTACTGTACGGCGCGTTATGGTACCGTAACATCTCAAACCTGCCAGATGCCACCAGCTAGGCCGGTATATGAAAGAACTTGAGATCTCAATGGAGATACAAGAGAGGGGGAGGGTTTGCACTCAGCGTGCTAAGGAAGGAAAGAAAGCCTAATTCAGGCTTTTGAATACAATTTATCCCCAGCATTTCAGATAAGAGTGTCGCCGAAGATTGGTGATTAAGGTCCGCTTATTATAAGGAGATTCAATATAGGGGCGTTTTTTTTGCGACATGGGCTATTACTTGGTATCAAATTATAGTGAGAGATACCTTCTCACAGTGTTGTAGCTTGCAGCTGTGCTTTACGGTACCGCATTAAGGGAGAACTCTCGGATGCTCACCCTTCACTGTCTGAGATGGTAAAAACCACCCTCACTCACCGACCACTCTTGCCATCCAACTGGACTCATGATCACTTTATGGTGGGTATATGGTTTCTCTCTCCTGGTTTTTCTCTTCTATATTTCTTTCGGCATTTCTCTTGCTTTCTTTTTGATCGAGATATTTCGGTTGCTCTAGGTGCTAGCTTCTATTTCGTTTTTGGCTTTCCAGGTTTGAATATATAAGGGAGAGGCCCCTGACTAAAGGCGTGAGGATTATTTTAATTTTAGATTGTATCCGCCTATGCGTGAGGGTTGTTACATTTTTTTTTGGAAAAAAATAATGTTCTGGACGGACTTTGGATTATATGTGAGGGGTGTAGCCAACTGAGAGGGAGGATTCTTATCTTCCCCGAGCACTGGTTGCTATTTGTCTGATAGGAAGGATGCCCCTGAGGTAAACGGGGCCAAGATATTTTCCTATCTTAGAGGTTTGGGCTTTTTCTATTGTAGAAGTTATATGGATCGTGGATTGTATACCTTTAGCTTGTCTCCTTGATGCATGCGCTTAGAATCATAACCGAATTTGGCCTTGTGAGGTCAACAGCCCCTACTACGGCGGGAAAACGGAACTGCCATGGTATCAATTCATGTTTCTAGACTTGCAGGTCATCACCACTATTAGGAACTGCTACAGCAAATAATATAATACCATCAAATCACAAAATTTAGGATCACCCCGGCACCAGCCACGAGTCCATTTTCTGCAAAGGCAAACAGCATACCGGTACATGCGTATTTACTACTCAGGGAGTCCCTACTCACCCCTGGGCAATTTCCTCCGAGAAGCACACTCCCCTTTGCGATATAGTAGGGAAATACTGCAGATTCGCGGCCGCACGGAGAATCCATATTTGCAGACCAAAAACTCACTTTGGACCATAGAAATTGAGCGTGATAACATGTCCCGCGCTTTTTAAGGTATAGCCATAGAGAAACACAGGGAAAGCCAAGCGGAGAAATTTATCTCGGCATGTATGTAAGAGCTGGAAACACTGAACTTGAGATTGAGCGGGGAACTAGAGTATTTGGAAATACCGTTACCACCGGATTATACTCCCATATTTGAGGCGGTGAGCCAAGATGGGGGGGGGGGATTATGGATTTGGTCCTCCAGGCTAAAGGGGGGGCCCAGAGTGCTTACAGTCTCAACAGAAGACTATCTGTGAGGAAAGGAGGCAAGATTTCAAAGAGGAGAGGTATCTTCTAAGACAATTGGCTCTGCTCTAAATGGAGTGGGTGCTAGCGCTTAAGGGTCGGGTTTGAACGTTGACTCTCAACCGGCTTTGCCACAGTCGAGTTCTAGGGTCGGAGGATTTGGCTGCGAGGGTTGGTTCCGGGATATCGGTGGAGGTTACTGTGTTGTGGTCTTTCCTGGCTTTAAGTTATTGGACAGATTTCTGATTCGGGTTTGGGAGGGGTGGGGGTACTGTACCGTACCAGGCCTGGATACTGTTCAACTTCCCGCGCTGCGACAGCAGTGTACCTGAGAGAAGAGAGAGATATCGAGAGTTGTAAGTTATCGAAGGGGCTTACTCGGAGATGAGGTTATTTTGGGGAAAGCAGACTAGGGATGTTGTCGTAATTCGGCTAACACTGCATTATTTGATGGGCGTGGGGAATGTGAATCTCACTCACTACTTATCGAGCTTGGCTGTAACTTAAAGAAATTATCTACCGTGGTAGGGTTTTTGATCTTTGCTCCCTACGTATTGTTCTGTGCGGGAATGAGATCCATTGTTCTGCGGGCTCGTGCTCCATAAATAAAGATAGACAAAGACATACTCATACCCGACACCCACCTGGCTGGACGGTGATTGGTTGATTTATATAGGGAGGTCACCGGCTGATAGCTACAATTGCACAGGAGAGCCTTTCATCCAACTTAGTCGCCTCAGCGAGGGCGGTATCATATCTAAGTGACTTGTGGTTTCCTGTAGATTTGGCGCAGATTCCTGTTAGATAAATTTACATAGCCAATTGGAGGGCTATTCGCGAGTAATCATGACTCATTTCTTTTTTAGATCACTGCTCCCGGTAGTTTGTTTTTGTAGAATGAAACTTGGTAGGAAATGATTTTTTGGTTGGCTATGATAGCTGAGAAAGCTCCTTCAGTGCACAATTGCTACATTTATCTCATCCTGTTTGACTAAAGCGATTAACTTAGCGGCTTGAGGGGTGTTATCCATGGATTGAAAAGTACTTGTCGGTTGGTAAAGAAGCGTTTGTGAGCAAATAGGAATGCTGATACCATTTTTTTATACCCTGCTCGGGGGGTTTGGCATCTGTGTTCCGTGGGGCTTCACAAAGTGACGGAATTGTAATTCCTGATCATAGATTTTGCCGAAGCTTAGAAAGGTGATTTTTGTGGCTGTTGGGTTAACACTTTCGTGTTTCTTTAGTGATGCACATTAGCTGACGAGGGTAATGCCTCTGAAAATACAAAAGTTGACACCTCTAATCCCCTCACCCCTAAATCCGTAAAAAAGTGGTTCTCTGGGCATTTTTTTTAATGTCCAACTACTTCCACTGGAAGGGGATTCGAACTCGCTGTGTTCCCTATTTCAAATTAGTACGGACCAGTTCCTTAGCCGTTCGACCATCGGAACTGGTCGATAGTCGCCTCCCTTCCTCATATTTTAACTGCTGTGTGCTCCGAATGCCGATTTTCCAGGGTGGTGGAGTATCAAGCTCTCCAAATGCTATATTCCCGTGACAATACGAATTTACTTAGCGTGTATAATTGTAATGTTCTGTGCGGGTGAGCCTCCAGTATGCGCTATAGGGTCCAGATATTGTTTTGCCCATTTAATGTTTGATCTCTGGAAGGGCACTTATGCAACCTTACCTACCATGGTATATGGTGCGTATTATGGGGATGCATTCGGTTATCGTGCCTACCCAATGGCTGACTTGACCGAAGGGCTTCTCGACCCCTTTCTTGGGAATGGATTGGTTTCCTGACTCTACCAGAATTAGAATTGGGACTTTATGGGGCCGAAACAAGGATGTAAGCTAGTTCTAATCAATGGGGAAAAATATAGTCTACTTGTAGTTTGATAGCTTGGCTTCGGGGGTCTGTATATGGAAGTCACTTCTGGATCCCGAGAACCGATGGGGAGCAGCAATTGGACTCTAGCCGGTCGGTTAAGCTCGCGCAGGAGGGCGCTTTCTGGTCGTGGTGATCTTTCGGAGTATGTTGCGGGGAGGGATGAATCGTATATATATTTTTTAATGGGGACTCCCAGATACAGCCTCGGTAGAGGTAGTGAGGTGGGGGATGCCGCGGGATAGTAATCTTATGTTTGGGTAAATAGGGCAGGGTAGTAATGGAAAAAAGCTATGATAGGATACCATATATTTAACCAAGGGTCTGGTTTTCAACACGACAGGCCAGCCACTGTCTCCAGTATTTGTTGGTGGTGGGGTTAGTGCCTGTTTGGTCTTAACCCCAAGAGTTATATTCTCTTATACAATATCATACCTATACTAGAGCTGTGGAAGGTTATGGAACTTAAGGCACGGAATGAAAAATTCAGCTAACGGAGATTCAGAGAAATCATATTGTATTCATAGGAGCTTATTAACTAATGCAGTCTCCTAAACCTGGGCTGTTCTGACAAAGCCGGCTAGTAGGTCACACTGAGCACGCCAAACATTTTGGACGAAACACGCAGAACTTCGTATTCAACATGGCAGGGATCCTATAAAACGGGATCACTGACCAACAGACCTAGCTCCACATACCAAGGAAAATGCCTGTTGGGGGTTCCTCCAATTCTGAGAGGCGTGAGCTTGATCCAGACGGGGGAAATATACGAGTACTTACGTTGCCAATCGAAAAAGGTGTACCCAGGGCGGTGGACGGATAGTTCAAAGTCCATAAACTCTCCCATTCTGCATTCTAGTCGGGGTCCTTTACACGACGTAGTTTCTTCAGGAATGGAATGCTTCAACGCCACAGATGTTAGAAGGTCTTAAGGTTAGAAGCGAAGATCGGCAAGTGGTGTATACCTCAATCAGATACAAGGGACTATTAGGGCTGCCAGAGTGGGTGTTTGGAGCTCGGCTTGGCCGGACATTCCAATGAATTTGGTGGGGGTTTATCGGTTCGGCAAGGCCATACACATTCAGGATTCCGGTACCTCTAACTTTCCATTGCTTCTGATCACCCGAGGGGGGGAGGTTGAATTCAATCTCGCAATATCTCGCACTGTTAAACGGAACCTGGAAACGGACTTTATATTCACTCTTATTAGCTGCTAAGTTAAAAGGATAGTAGTGAACGTACCATACAATGCGGTCTCGTTAACCTTGCCGATCAAACCATTACTGACGCACTCAGGGCGGCTCCTGGGACTCTCCAGGCTGGGTTTGAGCCAGACTCCGCCATGTCCTTGGGGAGGAAGGACTCTGAGAGAATTGCAAGATGAAATCGGGATCATGAGGGAGGGGGTTATTGTGGCAACCTTTGTGCTCGGGGAGCCTTCTGCCTCGACTTTCTCAGGAATAAGGAGACCGGAGGATGCTCCGAGAAATAGTAGAAGAGGGAGGAGCAGAAAGCGGAATGGAGGCATGATGATTATAGTAATACTTTAAGCAAGTATCGTAGAAGTGGTTTGTTATAGAGTGAGGGAGGTTGCTGGATAAAGTGGAGAAAGGGTTATTGATGGAAGGAGAGAAGGAGAGAAGGAGAGAAGGAGAGGAGGAGAGGAGGAGGAGAGGAGGAGAGAAGGAGAGAAGGAGAGAAGAGAATGAGAGCGGGGAGAGATAGGAGACGAGATATAAATGTATGAATCAAGGAGGGCGGGAGACGTGGCCCAAGCAGCAATGCATAGGGAGGTAGCAGGCATACGTACTTGAGAGGTGGGATGACGAAGCTATCCCGTCTCAGGGAAGGACTGGAGGGAAGAAGGGTGCTATGACGAGAGGCCATTTTGTTTCGAGGAAGGATGAGAGTTTGTCTTGGGCTGGGCCTTGCATCGAAAACCCTCAGTATGTGTAGGGGAGTCAAGGGGAACAGCACTCTTATGGTGAAGAGGAGGGTTAGGGTTCATTGGATTAACAATCGTTTACAGAGGTTCGGCCGGCCGAATAGAGAGGTGACTTGGAGGAGTGCCAACCACCGTGACTGGCTTTAACTAATCCCCATGCTTTGAATTAATCAGAGCTCAAGGCCGCCGGCCGATATCGCAGGGCAGCAGCCATGACCAGCCACTCCGGTATTGCCGATGTTCTGGACGGTGTTTAGAGTGTGCCGTGCGGTAGCGATTTCTAACATATTGCCTGCGGCCCGCCGGTTTAATACCTTTTCTTACCCGAGCTCCCTATAATTTTTTGCTTGTAGTGTTCTGAGTTCTGTCCTGGGCGTTTGTTTCCGTGCTGGGATTGGCAACTGTTTTAGGATTTCTGAGTTTTGTGGGAGTTTTCTGATGCTACCGATGAGACGACTTGATGAATTGAGGACCTGTTTGGTACGGCCTGACTAGGTTAGGATTTGGGCCCAAAGTTCAAACTAGGGATTTAAAGTCTATCCATTACCCACCATTGACACCTTGATCCGTAGGCTGTGGTGAGCTGTTCTGGCCGCCTTGGCGGCCGTGGGAGATACTATATTTCCGGCGGATACAAAGGCCAAACCAGATTTCCTAGCTGTTGCCAATTATTTCTGAGCACACCCCCCGGAGAACTGTACTGTACCTAGTCACGTTAGCTCGCAGCAACAAATGAATGGGAACCACTTGCAAGTGATTGCTTCTTGCACAGACACAAGGCCTGATGGGATAGAGGTGGGGGCAGATTTCGAACGATTATCTTCTGGACTGCAGGGATTAAATCAACAGAAATACCACCTCCGAATCTCCGATTGGCACAACGCATGACTTGGGATGAGTGGAGAAGTTCGTTCATCCTTCTCTCGCTTCTTAACTGCTACACGGTGGAAACGGGAGTATATATGAATCATAACAGCATTATCCTTCTATCCTTCCATCGGTCACCACAAATATTTATTTTCTCCCAAGCATGCCTCCTTTCCCTTGCGTACTCCTATGCTAACGAAGGAGAGACATAGGTCGTAAAGACTCACTGCAATCATAGTCTTCATACATTTGGCTCTCCTAGTCTCGTTCCTGCAGATGCATCAATCCCAAACGCATCTCCAGAGCCTATCTGAACAATGAAATGATAACTTGAACATGCCACGCAGCATCTAAGGACTTCCAACAGTATTTTTTACCTATCTCCGCTTGGCTAGCTGGCAGGACAAACACAGTCTAATGAGGCAGCAACTCCTGCCGATGGGGTTGCATAATTCCACTGCCACTCGTGCTCCACCAATAGTGTTCCACACGGTCCAGTTCGTTCGTCTTGGAGGTAGGACGGGACAGGCTATAGTCTGTTGTTTCTTGGGAAATCGGGCAACCTGCGCCCCGCAGCCGATGGCCAGGGGTCCCGTGCGATGCCGCGAACTCTGAAAATTAGCCTCACGGTCTCATGCCCCCCCCTCTGTGCTTCATATTTTGCGATTAAAATCTAGCTCTCTCTCACGGTAGCACACCACACTATTTATCCATCGCTCGGAATGCAAATTCTGGTTGTAAGCCCACTTAACTTGGGCTCCCCATGGTATGCTCCTCTCGCTGAGTGCTTTGCCGCCCTATAAAGTTGGGGATATGGTCCATGGCAAGGTAATGCCCTCTAAGAATGTGGAATGCGCTTGAACTTGTTCAAATATGTGAATGCGGCACAATCTATTCTATGTGGATAATACTGCGCAAGTGCGAGGGGGATTGCGAGGCACGCTTGGTGAGGAGTAGAGAGCAGATTTGGTAGGAGTTCTGGTTCTTAATTATTCCAAAACAGGTAGGCGGTAGCAAGCATATTTATACAAAAGTGTGCGCCCATATGTATGAAAGAAATATAGGAAAAACTATGTAAGAAACATAAGTGCGAACATGTTTGACCCTGAAATCCTGCCAAGTAATGCTTAAACAATGTGCGTGAAACTATGAGGGTGTGATGTGAATATTAGAAATATCATGACCAATAATAGTGCATAAGAGATGCATAAAATCATTAACACCGGATAGAAAAGCACATGTTAAATCCCCAAAT
>Ga0307517_10010271_pt1 | contig 13129 bp, 18 predicted proteins | sample 23_EM_MG_FD_194515 | JGI IMG/M metagenome (GOLD analysis project Ga0307517, IMG submission 194515) | Populus trichocarpa ectomycorrhiza microbial communities from riparian zone in the Pacific Northwest, United States - 23_EM | ecosystem: Host-associated > Plants > Roots > Unclassified | place...
ATCATCGGCCTTTCCTCCACCGCCACAACAGGACATTCGACCTTGAGGAGAGTAAGGCTTAGATCTTCGAGCCTTACGATACCCTGCGCCCTTGATGAAACGACGACGAACCTCTTCTTTGCGGAGCGTGTGTTCCTCCTCTTCAACCACCTCCATGAGATCATGACTCTCGTCGTAGATAGGAAGATCTTTGTTCGCCTCCCAACCTCCAACATTGTTCCACAGAGGTTGTTCGGACAACAAACCAGGATACGGAGATTCCCCATCCCTGATCTCTTCCTCTTGAGGATGTTCTCCTTCGACACGAGACGAAGGTCTGAAGAACACGACATCTTGCGGACGCTGCTCGACTGCTTCGACCGGAGGGGTATGATACGCGCTCGACACAGCGTATTCCAACTCCGAACCTTCATCATCCCCATGGTCGCTCCCGATTTGACTAGTGCGAACAAGGCGATATCCCTGAAGAACGATCAATTCAACATCAATCCAAATCAATCAATCGCATACCGAATCCCCACAATGACACAAGTGATCCTTCATGTCGATGACCTTGCTCTCCACCTTAACGAGATCATCCCTGATAGAAATCACTTCATCCTTGTATCAACGGACCCTGTTGATGTCATCCCTGTGGCGATCCAATCGATCTTGATGTTTGGACAACTCCCGATCATACTTCATGTCGCATTGTTTGTTGTTGTCAGCCATGAGCCCCAAAGCTATCTTCATCTGTTCTACCTCGGCAACCAGGAGACTGTGATCTATCTTCACCTTGCGCAGTTCGACCTCCAAACAATCATTCTAGGAATAACTTCAATTCTTCCTTCCATCAAATGAAGAATGGAGACGAACCTTTTCCTGTTCCTTCTCGATCAGAGACCATAAGCGATCTCTAATAACTGCACTCTGCCTCATAGCCCTGGTGGAACTGTCCCAAACCTTGTCATCCTCGGAATGATCCAAGACGCCACAACGAATCATCCTCCATAGGATATTCTCGTCCGGACCACTCCGAAGATTCCCTCGACGGACCTCATCCATATAACGCGCAGTACTCATAGCTTGGACCCAGAGATGATCATCGAGATAACCGCCATCATATGTGGCCATCTGATAGATCAATGGCAACTCAGGATGAACCCTTGTTGCGAGATCAATCATCTGAATCGGAGTTTAGTCTTTCAATCAAACAGAAGGACAAACTCCGACACCTCTTGGTTGGACTTGTACCCCTGAGTCCCATGATTGTCCTGCTTGTGCGTATGAGGATCCATACGGTGGACAGTACCTCCCATAGGAGCATTCCAAACACGGGCAGAACTAGGAGCAGTAAAAGCCATTGAAGATAGGAAGTGTTGAGTGGAATGGGTGGGTTTGATTGAGACGTGATGGGAAGAATTGGAAAGGATCCAATGAGGTATGTCCGGCATCCCTGCCAGACTTATATAACCTAGGACCTTTCCTTCGGTCCGACATACCTATCTCCCATCATTCCTTCCATCAACATCAATGCCGCCCGAGGCTGTGTCCCATCCCTCATTCGAAGCTAATGACCACTCATTTGGTCAGCACTATAGTAGGATTCCACCTTCGTTGCATCATCTTGTCTTATCATTCGTCATTCTCTCCTCATTATTGTCTTATGATTACGACTTAGCACACCTTTCATGACTTCATGACACAAGCCTCTTATCTCGGACTTTTCCTACTTTCCAGACGCCCACTCTTGTTCCGGTTTCACCTTCATAGGGCGCATCTTTCTTATTCATTTCTAGACCGCTCATTTTGTCAGCAGACCCACTAGAACTTTTCAAGTTACTAGTGTTCCCACACAACCTTTGTAGGTTTCCGATTATTCTCTCCCCTTCTTCGAGATTCTAGTTGAAGTAGTTACAGTCACTGTCACGCCTCTCTCGAGTATTTAACTCCCTCGATAGTCACTGTACTTTCCTTAGCTTTTGAATCTCGGGAAATCCTCTCCCCTTCTCAGCCCCTAGTGCTGTTACGGACAAGCGAGACTATTTTCTGCCGAGAACTCTATTCTCTTCGCTCTCCTTCTCTCTCTCTCCCTTGTCGAACTGACGAAGCAAGTCCTTCTCTTCAAGTGGAACTCAGGTTCGAGGCAAGCATCACCCAGAGCATGCTCGCTATTGTCCTTTGTGTTATAGGATACCTACTGGTCTGTCCCAGGCTTGAGTTGGATCGCCTGAAGAGACTTCTATCTAGAGAAGTCGGAGTACCAGGAGCTTAGGGCGAGAGAGGCCCTGACAATGTGCAACTCCATCTCCCACTGACTGGCATCTACTTGATACACCACTCATCCTCTCCATCCCTCCAGACTCCTGACCAGCACATGACTCATGATCGCCTGAAGTCTCTCCTCCTCATCAGGCAAAGACAAAGAGAGGTTCAGCCCCTCCTCTACCTCACCAATCCTTGGATGAACATTCATCAAGAGGACTCGGGCCTCTGCTTCATGGAGTGTCGCTGGAAGACTCGTCATGACAGAACTGAGACAGTGGTTTGATGGCAATGAATCCTCCTTGGAACCTGGCATCACTGTCCTTGATGGAGGAAGATCCACCTCGCTCGGTGCAACAAGACTTGTGTACTTGAGGATAGGGCTTAGTTCTTCAAGCCCTGCGATATCCCAAACCAGGAACATAGTGACAATGAACCTCTTCTTTTTGAAGCTTGTGCTCTTCCTCCTTCTTCAAGAGATCACGACTTTTGTTGTAAAGGGGCAGATCCTTATTTGCTTTCCAACCTCCAACATTGTTCCATAGAGGTTGTTTAGCCAACACACTAGTGAACTAAGGAAGGATATCAGTAATGCAAATAACAATGCGTTACGGATCTCCTACCTGATTTGTCTCCCCATCCCTGATCTCTTCCTCTCAAGGATGTTCTTCCTCACCCCAAGAAGAAGGATGAAAGAACATAACATCTCACGGGTGTTGTTCAGTTTCCTCCACAGACACAAGACCTTCTCCTTCGACTGGAGGGGTATGATATGTGAACAACACAGCATACTTGAGCTCTGACCCTTCATCATCATGGTTGCTTCCAACTTGGCCAGCTCAGACAGGACAATATCCCTAGAAGACAATCAATCAAACATCAAGATAAATCAAACCACACACATACCAAATCACCGCAATGACACATGTGATCCTTCATGTTGGAGATCTCCATCTCCACCTTGACCAGGTCATCCCTCAAAGAGATCACTTCATCCTTGTATTGACAAACTCTGTCGATGTCCTCCCTGTGGCAATCCAATCATTCTTGATGCTTGTCTAGCTCCAGATCATACTTCATGTCACAACTGCTTAACTTCTGTGACCAAGAGGTTATGGTCAATCCTTACATTGTGCAGTTCACGCTCCAATTGATCACTCTAGAATATTCTTCAGCTTTTCTTCTTCCCAAGAAGAGAAGAAAAGAAGAAGAAACCTTGTCTTGTTCCTTCTCGATCAAAGACCAAAGACAATCTCCAATAATGGTGCCATGTCTCATAGCCCTGGTGGAACTGTCCCAGACCTTGCCTTCCTCACTATGGTCAAGAACACCACAACGGATCATCCTCCAAAGGATATTATTGTCTGGACCACTTCGAAGACCAGCTCATTGAACCTCATCCATATAATGTGCTGTACTCATTGCCTGGACCCAAAGGTGATCATCAAGGAAACCCCCATCATAAGTGGCCATTCTCACTGGGGGCAGAGGGGGTCTTACCTGGCAGGAAAATTGAGAGTTTGTTAAGAGTTTGTGATCAATTTGCTCCCACTTTGCCCAGTGGGTAAGTTGTGAATTCTTTCAAAACTTACTCACCACTTTGATCTCAATTTGATCAGTGGGTAAGTTGTGAGTTTGTTCAAAAGAAACCTGCCAAATTACCCACCAGGTATTCTTTGAATGAACCCCCTGGGTTCTTTAACAATTCTGTTCAAAACTTACCCACAATTTGCCTGAGCCACTCATTGAGAGTTCTTTCATAAAATACCCAGCAATTTGACCACAATATACCTGGTGCGTTCTTTTCAAAGAACTCACAACAAACTCTCAAAGAACTCATTGAGTATGTGGGTGAGTATATTGTGATTAAATTTCTGGGCATTTTTGGAAAGAACTTTCAATGAGTGGCTCAGGAAAGTTGTGGGTAAGTTTTGAACAAACTCACAACTTACCCACTGGGCAAAGTGGGAGCAAATTGATCACAAACTCTCAACAAACCCTCAATTTGCCTGCCAGATAAGACCCCCTCTGCCCCCAGTGTCTGGTCTGGTTAACACTGAGGCTTTTCAACAAGCGTTGACTCCACAAATCTAGCCTAATATCTTTGATCTCTGGGAGAGGGAAAGGGGAGAGGAAATTGGGGTTGGGATGAGAGGTTGGCAACATACAATGGCAGGGGTCAGCACATCTACCAACATCCCCCTACAGAATTGCCTCAGGTGATTTTGGAAGTAATTACTTTTAGGATGAATGAGGAAGTTGCTGGTCAACTTCACTCTGGGGCCATCTCTGTTCTGGACGAGCATCATGCTCGTATCTGTGATTTGGAAGAATCCATTGAGGGATTGATGGAGGTCAACTGGTTGCAGAGGAGGGAGTTGGTGACTATGTCTTCAGAGTTGGAGCAGGTTTGAATGCAGTCAGTGATGTGTCATGCTATGTTAATGCATTATGTGGAGACTCATTGGGAGCCTATTGGTCAATTGTTTTCACAGATTGGAGCCTTGTCCTCCTGTGGAATCATCCCTCCCACAGGACGTTGCAAATGCCACGTCATCAATGAGCTGGATGTCTCTCAGGGAGAGGTTGGACCAAACAGTCCTGCTTCCCTCCCTTTGCTCAAGTCTGTCTCCTCCTCCTCCATCGACAGTGTCTATCACTCCACCTTCTTATCAGCAGCACTAGTCTCATCACCGATTGCAATGACAGAAGGATTCTCTGACTGCATCTTCGTCCTCTCAGGAGAATCAACCTCTCTGGCAGCATTGTACCCTTGGTCACAGGAGACTTGCGATCATTTGAAGAAATTGTCCAAGGAGAATTCCTTGATATCAGCTTTACAGGAGTTCTGGTATCTGGTGTTGAGGGATGATCTTCAGGAGGCAGTGGACAGGATGAGATGGGTCCTCTTGCAGGAGGGTGTGGAGTTGGAGTATAATGTATTTGGTTGCTCCTATTGCAAGGTAGTGGATGGTCGGTTTCAATACTGTCCTCGTAGTGTACACCATCCTCATGATGTTCTCATGATGTTCTTGTAGAGGACCACTCCGAGTGCGGTTGTGAACATTGAATGTATTATTAGATTTCATAATACCAATGTTACTCTTTTTCTTCTTGTCTTTTATGTCACAAATCTCAATCATGATTTACTTGATCTGATCAACTAAGTCTTGAGTTCATGACATCCAATTTACTTTCCCCACCCCTTCCTCTGACTTTGATGAGGTTTGGGGTATGGACAACAAGGACTTCTATGACAGTAGTGATGAGATGGTATGTCTGGGTGATGTCCTTTGGATTTGATAAGGGAGTTGACCAACATTTAGATCGATCTTTCCTATTGTGCTGGGAAGCACATCTACCAATCCCATCCCACTGAACTTCCTCAGGTGGTGTCAGAAGTGGTTGTGCTTCAGATGAATGAAGAAGTTACTGGTCAACTTCATGTCAACACTATGGCCCAGATGGATGTTCAGGCCAACCACATTCTGGCATTGGAGAGGGAGGTTGAGGGTTTGATGACAATGAATCATCAGTTGGTGAAGAACTACAACACCTTGGGTTTGAACATGGAGAAGATTCAAATGCAGTCAGTAATGTATCAAGCTTTATTGACTCATTATGCAGAATCTCATTGGGAACCTATTGTTGTTTGCTTGGGCAGGTTGGAGAGTATGCCACCTGTGGTGCCTTCCCTCAATCAAGAGCTTATCACTGTGATGTTGTCGATGAGCCATTTGTCACTCAGGGAGAGGCTGGATCTACCAGTTCCTCTTCCCTCCCCTCACTCAAATCACCTTCCTCTTCCTCTGTTGAATCCATCTACTACTCCACCCCCTTCCTATCAGCAGTGCCAGGCTTGTCACCAGTCTCATCACCATTGTTCTTCCCAGAGGTTGTCCCAGTCAACATCATTGAAGGAGAATCTACCCTTACGCCAGAGATGCATGCCTTGCTCTCAGCAAATGCACAATCATTTGGAGAAGTTGTCCAAGGAGAGGTCTTTGAAGGAGGCTTTGCAGGAGTTCCACTACTGAGTGCAGAGCAATGGTATTCAGGAGGCAGTAGAGGAGATGAAGTGGGTCCTTCTTCAGGAGGGTATTGAGTTGGAACACAACATACTTGGTTGTAGTTACTGTCAAGTAGTTGATGGGCAGTTTCAACACTGTCCTCGTAGTGTTTACCATCCTTGTCATGTTCTTCATGACATTCTTGTAGAGGATCACTCCCATTGCGGCTGTGAGTATTAGTAGAACTAATACTTGAATATGATTTCTTGCTTTGGTTCCTCCTTTTTATGTCATGAATCTCAGCTGTGATTTGTTTGATTTGGATCAATAAATCTTGAGTTTGTGACACATCATTTCCATCACACCACTGAGAATCAAAGTGAGCATGCCTCCAACTCACCCAGCTCACAGGCATGGAGTGGAATGATCTGCTAATGTCAAATCCTTCAGATTGAAAACCTTGAAATTACAGTGCATGATGTCCTGGAACACATTATGGTGGCTGGTGAACCCAAAAACACAAGTGTGTCCTCCTATCTTAAGTACTGAACTTTCTGGAATGACCATCTCATCAAATTGGACTAGATCATCTCAACAAGACATAGTATTCTTACATATCTTACATACTAGGAGGTCAGACTCAATCACTGGTAATGGAGGACGCACATGATGAATGTGATAGGTATGACATTGACTGTGTCATTCTACCAGCATCCAAATCAGCCAGTAGGCCATCATCCCCAGCTTGTGCAATCTGTGCATCAACTAACATCCATGACATTTTCATTTGCTTTGCAGGGGGCTCGTCATCTCCACTGGTACTGTCCTCCTCTGTACTTCTGTCCCCATCATCCTCTTGGAGGTTTCTGTATTCCTTCTTGTATTTCACCTTCAGATCATGTAGCCATTCCTGCATATGTGATGGAATAGAATTATCGTTTACACTCATTGCAATACTGAGTGGAGTGAATGTTAGATGTTCCTGGTTACATTTGTGAGGTTTGTACCACTTACAATGCATTGCCACACATTGGTGTAATGGCAATCCCACTACCACAGTACTCAAGGGGACCAATTGCAACCACTGTTCCTCTCGAATACATCTTGAGAAATTGCAGGCCAACTGTCAACCCCCTCTTTGAGGTGACACTGCTACTATTGTTGACAATAGTTGAGAACAGTTTGTTTCCACATTGTTGATAGAGTTCAGGATATTTGCCCTTTTCCTGACCTGTAATGCCTTAGATGGGTTTTTCAGTTGGCAAAATCTCTGTGATCTGGTGACATGTAAACAAAATACACAAGCATCAATAGAGCACAAATACATACAGATATGAATTGTCTGGAAAACAGGGACATGGTGTCCACAATGACAACTTTGGATAATATCTTACATCAATCCAAGCATTGTGGGTGTTGGGTTCTTTGATAAATGATGTCTTTGGATCTAAGAATGTCGATGTTTCTGAGAGTGGTGTCTTATCTGTTGTGGGATGAATACCTCCTCACTCTCATTTGATAAATACTTGGACCAACACACCATATTTTGTAAAGAGTTCACCAATTGGGTCATTATGTTCTGGGCTATCAGGGAGGAGTGAACAGTCATAGTGTCCCAAGCCAAATACTGCATGTTTCATCCACAGTGCATCCTGAAGTGCTTCATGAATAAATGCAAGGTGAAATGGGTCATATGGAGGTCCACTCTCAAGAGACCAGTCATCCAGCCATCCCCAAACCTGACTCTGTGAATAATGAATAATCACTGGGGGCAAGGGTACCCAGAAACGAGTGGGAACATTTTAGGAACATTGCAGGCACTGGGTCAATTTTCCTCCATTGTAATTAACAGACACATTTATGGAACATTTGGAATGTGTTTGCACAATGAAACTGAAATGTTCCCAACAGATACATTTAGGGCACATTTAAAATGTGTTTCTACAATGAAACTGAAATGTCTCCAACAGTAACATTTAAAATGTTCTCAGATACACTGACAAAAATGTTCCTAACCTGTCACCACAAAAAATCTTCAAATGTTGTTGGTAGGAATGACCCTCATACCTCATGTTCCTTCAATGTTCCTACATACAGGCCGTGTACTTAAGATGTATCTACTTGGAAATGGGCCTGAGAATATTTCAAACTCATTTCTGGGAACATATTAAATGTTATTGTTGGGGATATTTCAGTTTCATTGTAGAAACACATTTTAAATGTGCCCTAAATGTATCTGTTGGGAACATTTCAGTTTCATTGTGCAAACACATTCCAAATGTTCCATAAATGTGTCTGTTAATTACAATGGAGGAAAATTGACCCAGTGCCTGCAATGTTCCTAAAATGTTCCCACTCGTTTCTGGGTACCCTTGCCCCCAGTGAATGGGGATAATGTGATTGAGATTGAAATAATGAGAATAAGAAACATATGTCAAATTCTTTGAATGCAGCCTTTAACCCCATTGGCACCTTAACTTTGTCTTTACCCCATACTCTCAAATAGTCCTTGTACTTCAACTGTTGATCTGTTGTAGGGGCAAGGAACCAGCCCCCATGCAGCACCCGATTCACCATCTTATCCCTGAACATCACATCCCATGAATAATCTCAGTAGTTAATATTGAGTCATCAAACTCAAACATACCAGAGCTTCTCTATGTTGAACGTTGCAAACTGGCACATAGCCAGCAATAACCAACCGATCTGGGAGGGGTTTGTAAAAACCTCAAGAGTTGTGAGAAATGGTGAGAGACCTAAGTGGAAGTGGTGTTCTTGTTGAGCTGAAAACCTTTGGGAGTCATGGATAAAACAAATCTGCCTGGAAAATACTTCTTGGACACTATAAGCTCCAAAACCACAGAAGACCTCATTCCACTCTTGAACTGTCTTGATTGCATAATCACTTCTGCCAACCTTATGGTCACTGAACCTAGTTTCTCCATTGTCCACATATGATTTGCTGACCAGAGGGAGGATTTTGACCTCAATCCATTCACATGTGGTCTTCACAAAATCATTGAAGTTGTTGATAATGCTGTTTTTAATATTAGACTTCCCAGGGATATCCCAATGGAACTAAAGTCAGTTGGAATACTTGAGAAATGACAGGAGTGGTATGACAGAGCCTTACCTGGACAAGTAGATCTAGGGAAAGGACAGCAAGGACAACATCTCCAAACTTCAGAACCAGTGCAACCTTTACTCTTATTTTCTTATAAACTTTCGCAAAGTTATCTCACTGTTCATGTGTAAAGATCTGTGGTGAGGAGTGTGTAAGCCATGATATCTGCCAATGCTACATATTCTCACACTCACCTGAAGGTCAAGACCTTTATCCGGTTCCTCAGAGCCATCAGAATCCTGATCCTGAGAATTATCCAGTCATTGAAACTTGAGGATAAGTAACCTTGGGGTATAGGACAACCTAGACAGCATCAAGCCATCAATTTCCTCAATGCTGGTCAAAGTATTAGGCCAGATCATTGTTTGATTTACCTGTTGACCATGCTTTAGTGTACAAGAGGAGTTGGGTTGGCCAACGAATCCTTGGTGATGGTTCTGGGTGAGATGTGGCCAATGGGCAGGGTTAGAGGATTGTGCATCCATTGCATCCACAAATAACACCTGAAGAGCCCAGTTTGGAGTCTCATTCTGACCAAGGCCCAGTTCCTCCACCCCAGGGTGGAGTGAACAGAAGACAGATGGAAGAGTGACTGTAACAATCAAAAGATCAGATCAACAAGACCTTGGAGTTGGCGGATCAGTGAGACCAAGTGCTCACACCACTCTCCTGGGTGAGATCCCAGGACTGCTAAGCTTCAAACTGCAAGAAATCAATGGAAACACATGTGTTTCAGTCCTAAATCACCAACATATCATGTGCCCCTCCAAATAACAGGCATGCCACTCACACCCACTGCAGCAACTGCTCTTGACTCAGTAGATCATGTGCCATGATTGGCACTAAACTCACCAATGGATAATTCTCTCTGCAGCTTTAACCTGGAATTGCTAAGGGCTGAAACCAGTGGGAATCAACTTGGAGGGCTATATTTCAGTCCTAAAGTGTTCAAAAAACATGCCCCCTGGCAATATTGAGTGAACCTGTGATGTGGGGCCAACCACCACTCCTGTTCATGGTATGCATGGCTGCAGCTCACTTCCTGATCAGGAAGTCTGTCATTTCTCCCACCACCACCCCACCTGCCAGCACAGCTGGATGGCACTGCTTGCTCCCCTCAACTCTCTATATCTGTGAGAGCACTCCACCCCCTTTGAAGCCTTTGACAAATTGGTCCCTCATCACAAGGCACTGCTCGTTGGCCACGCCATGCCATGCCATGCCATGCCATGCCACAACATCTCTCACTCACCCTCTCACTCGCTCATCACACTCTGATAACTCTGGCCCTTCCCTCTCTCCATTCTCTGTTGTTCCAGGTTATCTCAACTGGATGACCCTGCTGCCTCTGCTCCTCACTGACCCATCTGTCATGGCCACAATAATGTAAGTGACAAAAGTATTCCCCCCTTCTCTTCCACATACATGAGGCTCACACACCCTCCAGTCCCCACTCCCTACTTCACACACCACCCCACCCTCACCCACCCACCCAGTGTGCTCTTGCCAACAACTATGGTATGGTTACCAAACCACTTTCCACTCATGATCGACTCCCCAATTCCCCTTGGTCTTTAGTAGTGTTTTGATTTGATAGTCATTCATTGCATTCATTGCAATTATTGCTACCCTCTAGCTTACCCTTTGTATCCTTGTATATAGTATGCAGAATCAAACCTTGACCCCAATTATTGCATGAATTGAATGTTGGTGTGAGCGGTAAGGCAAACCCAATGCAGGTCACATTAATGCAAGATAACTGGTATTCAATGCCCACTCTGCATTAATTTGCAGCAAGAGCATTCAAATGGTTTCATTGTCCATGTTTGTGTATCTACTGTATGAAGCATTGTAATGTACCCCACAACAACATAGATCGCAAATAGGATGAATTTGCCCTAATGGTACCTTTCTGGTTGCCTTTGTATGCTGTATGGACAAGACAAAAAATAAATACCGTTTGATGGACCATCTAATGGTCATTTGGGCGGTACTATAGGTCTCAGTATCTAAGTTGTATTGTTGCTGCTATGTACGGTTTCCTATGTGGGGGAATAGACCCCATTGTATAAGAATAGGTTCAATTTCTGTTTGTTGTTGAGAAACAGGTGTTTGTTGATAATAGGCGCAAATGTGCAAAATCGTGCTAGTGTGCTGTTTGAATGGTTCAAAAGCAAGCAAACAAACCCCTTTCCTTTGAAAGGGTTTTCGTGTTTTGATTGCATTCACGTTCACAATGTTCACAAATAACGGTCAATTGTTGGGGCACACAAGATACAAGATACAGTTGTGTATTGAGAATACGTGCATAGCATAGATACAAAGATACATATATACGTATATACATGAGCACTAATGCAAACCTCCAATGAGTGCATTAATTGATATGCAATAAATGCAGTGGTGGCATATACAGGCCAAAGGTTGAGAGCAAGAGCGTTGAGCGGAGTTGAAGTGTCTGGTGGGCAAAGGATTAGTACTACATCCTCCAAGGCTGAAGGTAGACATCTGGACTTACAGGGTTATCCTAGGGGTTTGGAGCTTGAGAATGGAGGCAGGACAGCATAAAAGAGTGACAATGGCTGCAGAGGGCATAGTGTTTGTGCAATGGAGGGCACAAACAAAGGAGAGGGAGAGGGAGAGAGAAAGGGAAGAGAGGGAAAGAGAGAAAGGGGTGTGAAGGAGAGAGGATGGAGGGAGGACAGAGGACAGAGGGAGGACAGAGGTTGGTGTGGTGAGAAAGGATGGAGAATGGTTGCAATTCCATGTGTTGCATCTTCATTGCAGACTTTAGGTAGTGATGGGTAGTCGCCAGCAGGAGTGCAGTGCAAAGAGAGAGTGGAGGAGAGTGGAGGAGAGTGGAGGGCCAGCAGAGGGAGGATCAGTATAGAAGTGTGGAAGAGGAAGAGAGTCGTCAACACGTCACACATTGACACTGGGCCCTGCTAGGGGCATGGGGGTTGTTGGGGTGCAAGGGGATAAATTGGGAGGACTTGTCAATGACTTGTTGGGTGGACGGCAGGTTGGCATGGGGGTGGCGAGAGAGGATGTGACTCCCGACTCTCCCGATTGGGAAGGCATGTTACATCCGGCTGTCACACCCAAGTGGGGGAGGTTTGAGGTCACTTAACTTGGCCTCCGTGGCACTGAGGCTGGATTTTTTTACATGGGAAGGTCATATACATCTATTACTATCTATATATGCAATATAGGACCTTACGCTTCCCGGGTTAAGCCTGTAGAGGCCGATGAACACTGGTCCCTCAGCCACTGGTCACAAGTGACGTGTGATGGGGCGCAGTTATGGAAAACTATACCACACCCTTTGATTCTAATGTTTCAGTGCTCTGAACTATACTTGTGCTTTTTTATATTAGTCATGTTTCTAAGTTAAGAAGTTGGTAGAGTATTAGGGGGACTAGGGAAAAGGAGTGACTGTAAAATGATTGTCCAGAGTGTAATGAGAGTTGAGTTTAGGAAAATGGTGTATTGGTGTGTCAGGTATGTATATGAACAAACCCCTCAGAAGTTCCACAGATCATCTCCATCGCTTTGCCACACAGTGTGGCTGGTCTCCTCAAATGAGGCGGATTGTTGTAGCTGTCAGGCAAGGCTGTCAACATCCACTGGGGACAAGGGGGTAAATACCCAGCAGGCACATGGTGAACACATTGTGATAACAGGCACCACTTTATCACAATGTGCCCAGCGATTAAAAGTTGGGCGCATTTTAAATGTTTGCCTGCCATGC
>Ga0307517_10010272_pt1 | contig 13128 bp, 7 predicted proteins | sample 23_EM_MG_FD_194515 | JGI IMG/M metagenome (GOLD analysis project Ga0307517, IMG submission 194515) | Populus trichocarpa ectomycorrhiza microbial communities from riparian zone in the Pacific Northwest, United States - 23_EM | ecosystem: Host-associated > Plants > Roots > Unclassified | place...
TTGATGAATATTAAAAATAAATAAATAAAATTTTATTAATAAATTAAATGTATTTACATGAATATAATTAATATTATTTATAACCTATCAATTAGCTATATGGCATAATCACTAACAAATCTATCAGGAAGATTTGAATTACAGTTATACATGAATGATTACAAGTTGTTTATGACACAAAGGGGTCGACATCAAACAAATCATAAGTTGCAATATTTTTCTTATCCAAACAAATATCTGAAGGATCTTTCTCTTTTTATCCTGTATTTCGTTTTTCCTTTATGGATTATGGATTAAACAATGCAGTCCACCACCCTCACCTGCCCTTATAAATAAGGCCCGATGAATCTCAAAGTCCACCAAAGCTAATCCTAAGTAACTAGCTAGTTACAAGCTTTCTTCACTTATCAGCTAATTGCTTCCCTGCAGTTTTTTTTTTCTCCTCACTTTGTGTCTCTTCCAAGAAAATTCTAGCTACTAGCAATTAGCTAGCTGTATATAGCAAAAGAATCACTTCATTTCTTAGCAACACCAGGAAAAGGTTTCAGAAATGGATCAAGTTAGAGATTTGGCATCAAAGAACGCTGCAGTGATCTTCACCAAGAGCTCATGCTGCATGTGCCATAGTATCAAGACACTTTTTTATGAACTCGGAGCAAGCCCTGCAATTCATGAGCTTGACCGTGAAGCCAATGGGAGGGAAATGGAGTGGGCTTTACGTGGGCTAGGGTGCAATCCCACCGTCCCGGCTGTCTTCATAGGTGGAAAATGGGTAGGATCAGCAAAAGATGTGCTATCCCTGCACCTGGATGGCTCTTTGAAACAAATGCTCATGGAAGCAAAAGCAATCTGGTTCTAGCTATAGTACCTCTCAAATAAGCCACACATAGTACTTAAGTTTGATTCTGTATAATATATATGAAAATAGCTCTTATACTATGCTGAGAACAAAATTGTATTAAGGGCTTTTCTTTTTCTTGAGTTCCCTGACTACATTGTGTGCAAAAATGTAATATTATGAAAAGAATTCCTGAAGATCAGTTTCCAGTGGGTTTTTAAGATTTCAATGATGTTTTCAATTCTGCCATACTCAAAAACATACTTGCCAAACTTTCTGCATATTTTACTATGTTGGATGAATACCTATCTACAAAATGGTGATAATGCAAGCATTTACAAAGATCACATATCATGATCGGTTAGAATTCTGAGAATCTCACTTCAGAATATCTGGGAGAACTGCCCTATGCAAACTAAATTACAATATAGAGTAAAGTTCATTTCCATAGCGCATCACTTTATCATGACACTTCTAAGAAATGTTCACACAGAAGTTTACCCTTGGTGAATTTCGCTATAGTTGGCAGAGTTTCCTCTGCACAACTGTCCAACCGATGGGAAGTATTTGTGGATAAAATGGTGTCTTTTCCTTGAAGTAATTTTAAGATTTATTATAACCTTAAACATGGTTTTGTTACCCCTAAAATTTGGAATAGAGACCTTTTAATTAGTTTATATTATACATGGATTGCCTTTGACAAGGGAAAGACAAAAAGGTGATGCTGGAACTTTTATGCCTCCCGTGTATTCCTTCATATCCGAAAGCAAAAAACTTTCTAACATGACTTTAATGCTAAATTAACTAATAAATATGATATGAGATGCATGCATATGGTTTCATATATGTGCATATTTAGATATGGCAGTAGTCATCCATTATGCATAAATATTCTCTCGCTTATATACACTAATGTTTGTACATGATGATCTGGAAATCTACACTAGGAACATTTTATGTACTTGAAAATTTGAACGCCTGCATGTCAGCATGTGTGTTGTGTGTATACAACGTGGGTGTTGTGTGTATACAACGTGGTTCTTATATCTTGCAGGACTCTTCTTACTATGATGGAAATTATAGTGACTCTCAAGACTCACCTATTCTTTACACACAACACTTATTCAAGGGAGAAAAGTATTATTCCATTTTAATCAAGAAGAGCTGCATTTCTGGTATGCACGTGCGGACGTTGTTGACATGCAAGAGCTTGCACAGGTTGGAATGTAGCGGTACTATATAGAATAGAGTCTCACATGATCGTGGGCTCGAAGGAATCATGCAAGTTGGTGGGCGCAGCACAAAGAATCGCAGCACCGAAAGCCATCTCGTTCCCAATCTTTCAACAAAAGGATTCAAAGAAGGTGATTGTGGGAATCTGGTAAATTGACTAGCTTCATAGTATTTTCTATTTTTGTGTGTATTTATAGAGTATAATTGTGTCCATAAAATCTGCAAAAGATGGACAAATGGTCAATAGCATGAACACGTTTGTTATAATTGTGTCCGATTGTATGAATCGATCCCACAGTATGATCTTAGCTTTGATCCTTCCATCTTAGTGAAGATGAAGCAGTAGTTGATGCTTGTGAAATGTTTCTTAGTACTCGAGTGAGGATATGACATAATCAAATAAGATGTGATCTAGATAGCTTATACGGAAGGTGTAACAAATATTTTTATGGAATAAAAAAGATGTTTGGTTGTGCAAACTAAACTAGCATTTTAAAATGATGATAATAAAAAATTCAACTATTAGATTGGATTCAAATTTTTCTAGGTAATTATACAAGCAGTTTTGTTTCAAGAAGCCACTATATTACTTATCAGACCATTGAATTTCTCAAAATTAAGTTTAGAAGTTGTTGTTTGAGCTAATTTTGTTAGTTTTCCTAGTTTTTTAATAGATTTATTGTTTTAATTTGGATTTTGTTTTAATTTTCTTTAAGCTTTTAGATTTTTAGTTGTTTTCTAATAAAGAGAGGATATTTTAATCTATTTAATGGTTTTGTAAACTTATTAAGAAGACAACCACTATATATTTTTTTTTTTCAGAAAATATTAGTTGTCATATCATATATCATATATGGTTGTAATAGATGTGTAAATTGTGAATATCGTAAGTACTTGAACAATATACACCGTGCAGCAAAATTTGGTTGTCAACTTGTTCAGCTCATGGAGGCACTGTAGTCCCCATCTCTGAAAGTAACTTTCACCCATTTGGGCATCTAAGTAAAGCTCCTCTACTTTTGAATGTTCTATATATAGTCTAGCATGAAAGCATAAGTTCAAACAACCTTCAGCTTTAATTGAAACCCTTTTCTCTCTTGCCTACTCTCACCATTGGAACCAATTCTATTTGAATTTGGTCTGATGGTTTTTAGGATCTGAATAAACTCTAGAGAAAGCCCAAAGACTTCTTCACGATCATTCTCCTGCACAAACTAAGAAGGCTTAATCAGGAGTGACAATTACATGGATAAGGTGATGGGATTGGCCTCTGAGAAGGGGGTAGTGATATTCAGCAAGAGCTCATGTTGCTTGTGTTATGCAGTCAAAATTCTTTTCCAAGAAATTGGGGTGGACCCTCTGGTTTATGAGATTGACCAAGACCCTGAAGGCAGGGAAATGGAAAAGGCTCTCACAAGGTTGGGGTGTAACGCGCCTGTACCGGCCGTTTTTATCGGTGGAAAGCTGATGGGTTCCACGAATGAAGTCATGTCCCTCCACCTAAGTGGCTCACTCATTCCAATGCTCAAACCCTACCAGAACTAATCTTAATTTACCACTTCATTATGAAGATGGAAGAATAAAAATTGGCTTGGTTAGTAGTCTAGCTAGTGTGTTCTATGCTTAGTAGTCCATGTAGAAGTTGTTTGTGTTAAGTATTTCATAGCTTTGATTAGCTCGTGTGTAATATGTTCCCTTATGTTAATGAAGTTAGCTTTATATAAATGTTGGTTATCTGCTTAATGCAGAATTTAAACATTGCACAATCTCTGAATATATATTTCATCAACCTTTTATCCCACATCTGAAAGCACGACGAAAAATAACTTTTAATCAGTTCCAGAAAAGTATTCAGACCATCAGCATCATATATATGAACCAAATTTCTACCAGAATGAAAACCATTATGCCTTTTATATTATAAATTCTCAGCGGCAATCAAATACGTACCTTTCAAATCTATTACAATCCTGTAATCATGAGCACCATTAACATTTTCAACCACATTTACACTAGCATCATGATTTAAATATTCCAAGGGCATCCGTTCAAATATCAGAATCGGAGAGAACAATTGAGGGTCAGGCGCTGTCAAAAAAGAAATAGCAGGTATATATATATATATATATATATATTAGTTACTCTATTTTAGCCATCTCCAACTTTTGAACTGCCTCGCATTCCTCCATATGCAAAAAGTTTAAAAAGGAAAATTCTTTTCTTTTTCGTGCTGCCTTGATTCGTCTACTTTTATCTTAGATAAAGAAGGGATTACATTCCTTGCCTTTAGCTCTTTTCAGCGGTGATAGTATCCGATTGTCTTGCAGGAAAAGCTAGCAAGATCAGAACAACATAAGTGCGCTCCACATTGCAGCATTCTTATATAATTTTCTCTTTGCCAAATATCTGGTGTAGGATATTTTTAGGAGATTGTTATTTTTAGTTTTTTTTTTTTTTTTGTAGTTTTCTAATGTTTGGTGAATTTTATATTAAATTTATAATTACTTGTTACTATTTTTTTTCCTTTTTAAGGACTAGAGTATAGTTCTAGAGCTAGTATAAATAGAGATATTTAATTTATTTTTTAGCTTTGGTATTTTGATAAATTAATAAAGAGCTTCTATTTTTCTCGTGTGAAAGATTATCTACGATGTCTACTATTTTTCTCAAGCCTTTTTCATTCAACCCTTCCTAGTTTTCCTTTCAATTCTAATTAATCTAGTTTATAGGTGTGTTAGTTGTTATTAAAGCCTAAATGTCCTTTTTCATGGTTAGAGGTCGTATAGCAGGATGTGGTCATGGTCGAAGGAATGGTTTTTAGACAAAGGAAGTTATTCTCTAATAGTGAAACATTCATTAACTGATAATTGAAGACCTGCAAATGTAGATTCTGGAAGTCAACTTGTTTAACGGATATCATGATTTAAAGGATTGTGAGATGAATGATAGCAGATCCATATCTAGTTTTGAGAACTCATATCATAAGCATGCACAAAGTAGGTAGCCTCATGTTTGGGGTGATTACAACGAAAAATTAGTTTTTTCGGTGAAACTCCCTGAGTTTGTAGAGCTTCTAAAGGATTTGTTGATTGACTTTGTGAAGTTGAACATGTCTTTGAGTACAAAAAGTTCTTGGAGCAGATGAAGGTGAAACATATCATTATTAGATTAAAAGGTCGAGCTTCTATGTTGTTGGAGTAGTTGAAGAAAAAATCATGCGACGCAAGGCAAGCCCAAGTTATCTGACTAGTAAAAGATGGAGAAGATGAATGATCATTATGTTGTTCTAGGATTAAGGCAACAATAACATCTAAGGGGTGAATTATATCAAAGAACCATCTCAACCAAATAGCTTAAGCTGTTAGGTGAGGTTCCAGGATATGATTTATATTTTTCTCTAACACACCCCCTCATGTGAAAGCCATTTGGGCTTGAAACTTGCACAGGCCCACTTTACCTTATGCTTAATTTTTATCAAATAAATAGGGATGGTAAGATTGAACTCGTGACCGCTTGGTCATCAAGGCTCTGATACCATGTCAAAGAACCATCTCAACCCAATAGCTTAAGCTGTTAAGTGAGGTTCCAGGATATGGTTCCAGGATATGATTTATATTATTCTTTAACAAATTATGCGTTCCACTAATAATAACAAATTTACAATTAACTCAATTAAACATAATTAACCAGCAATATAATTAAAATGTTTAAAGTAAAGAGTATATGGATAAAAATTTCAAACTCAGTTTTTAACGTGGTTTAGCAAGCTTGCATCCACACCTCAAGTATCAAATTGGTCTTGAGTATTGTGTTCTTTACTAATCCAAGCCAAAAATTATAATGTCCTTGATGAATCCCGTCAAGCCCTTTTTCACCACTTGAAGAAATATCCTTTACAAGATTTTTCACATTGGTGATGTACCTCATCAATGACCTAGAGTTTTTCACTTAAATTCTTGAAGAATTACAAATGTTTGAAATGTAACAACACTCATTCAAAGAATAGATAATACAATTGAAAGTCCTAGTCTCTCTATATCTCACAAGATAGCACTTAATGAATTGAAAAGTGTTTAAATGTTATGAGAATTAAAATTTATACTCTTGTATAAGAATATGAAGTTTTTAATGCACAAATATGAGTATAATTAGGGATTAATGATTTTGAAATGATTTTTCTCTTAAGATAGCTTGAATATGATATATGTTTTTATTGTTTTTATAATTTTGTAATTAGATAAGCTATATATATGTTTCTAGCAAAAATTAATTGTTTTATTTTCATTACTTTTCCTCTAACAGATAAAATAGTCGACCGGTTCATATTAGTCAAGACAATTGGTTGACCGATTCCTGTAGATTCTCAAGTGTTCATCACTGATGAACAAGCGGTCCATTGGTTCACTTGGTTTATATGATTGACCGGTTCAACTTAAAACTTACATTTGACAGTTTTAAACCTGGTGAATCTTAAATCGATTAAATGTATATCAATCTTATAATGCATGCAATGTGAAGTGTTTGAATTCATTTTAATTTGTGCTATCACGTAAGATACAAAGATTTATATAATTTTCACTAAAATAAATCCTTAAAAACTAAGTCTTCACTTGCTTTGCATCCTGTACTTGTTGATTTATTTCTTCATTCAATTCTTCATGCTTGTTGATGTGATGTTCATATAAAAACTTGTTTAAATTTATTCTCAACCAATCATATCATTAGTCCATTTTCATTTAATTGTTCTCCTCAAAATATATAAATATTAATATGTGACCCAAAGGTCAACAATCTTTTTTTTTTTTTATGATGACAATTAATGTTATAAATATAGATATAAAAAAATGAATTTCACCCTATATTTTACAATATAGTGCCTTGAAGACTTTAACAATTATAAACAATCTATAAATATATGTTTCTCCCCCATAATCATATAATCAATTGTTTTATATCTATTCTCTCCCCTTTGGTCATCAACGAAAAGTAATAAGGAAAGCATAATAAACCATAAAGAAATTTAATATAAAAACATTCCATAATGTTCAAAATGTAATATCCATTACAAATAGGGAAATAAATACACAAACATAAAGAATAAAGAAAATATAAAAACATGAAATAAATTTGGTACAATAGCTTAGGGTGGAGGATATCGAGAAAGTAAATTAACCATCATGTCCTTCATGTCATGCAAATCCTCTCATATATGATGCACTTCACCCTTAATATGTTGTAGATAATCTTCCATCCTAGATCGCCAAAAAATAGTACCAGCATCTTTAGAAGAGGAAGTTTTAGGTGGAATCTTAAACATATAAGCAAACTCATTATCACCACCAATATGTTGTTGTTCTTCTTCTTCATGCTCTTCCTCAGCATGACCTCTAATCAGGCAATATATCAATCATATATCTATGGATGTAACTTCATCAAAATGCCTTTTTTTTAGGAAGAATATTATGTGTGATGATGCGATGAATAAGCCTAGGTCATAAGCGAATTATGGCACTTAATCTTAGCACCTGGTGCAAAATCCAATCTACTAGTTTGTTGAGCTACTGCTTCATCGTACACAAAATCTATAATAGTAGGTATAATTTTAACTTCAAAAAAACTTACATGATTTTGAGTCTATAAACTGAGCAGGAAAACAGAAGACAAGGGGGGATTTTTGAAGAGAGAAAAAGACACGACAAGAGAAGAAACCTTGAGAATAAAACCAATCCAATAGTAAAAAATAAAATACAAAAGAGAATAAAAAAGAAAAAAAAGGGAAGAAAAGATATTGTGAGAAGGAGGTTAAAAGCTCTTGGAAAAGACCATTCGAATCTGCTTAAACCAAGCAAAAAGGGACAAAAACCAGTCACAATCATCTTTTGAGGTAAGTTATTCAACTTGATGGAAGGGTACAACTCATTAAGAATACCCCTCCCTTCATTGGTCCATTTGCTTTTAATTTAATTTTATGGGGATTAAAATTTAAAATTAAAAGATTAGGGATTTATTTTGATGAAAAGTGTGATTTGTCAACTTATGGAAAAACTAGGAACTACGATGTGTTTTTTTCATTCTCTCCTTATCATCAAGATAATGATATAGTTTTTTTTTTTCAAATTTGATTCTTAATCAAATTCAAATTTTAAAAGAGAATGAGTTTATTTGGGATTTTGTTTCTCATATGCTATATCTCTTGTATTATAAATACAGATCCTGATGCATACAAAAAAGGATGGAGACAGAACCAAAAACCAAGAGGGAACCCGAAAGAAAATAGCAAAAAAAAAACCACAGATAGAGAGAGAGTAGAGAGAAGGAAGAGAGCAAAAAAAATGAAGGAAGGATAGAAACAGAGAGGGGGGAGCATCGATCGGCTAAAGAACCGTCACCTCGCGTCTTCGTCTCCAGTAGCACGCCTAGGTAAGTCTTCTTTCTCCTGTCCCATTTTGCATTTTTAAACTTCTTAAAACAGTGCAAAGGCAATTATAATTACCTTTGCATTGTGTAGTGCACACGTGAGTTAGTTCAAGCGTGCCTACTGTCCAACTAGGTCACTGGCTTGGGCTAGTGACCAGGCTAGGCCAGATCCAGCCCAGTAAAAAAAATTAAAGAAGAAGAGTGGTCCGGGTCTGGGCCTCAGGCCTAGCCGGCCTAAATTGTGCTTGCTAAGGGTGTGTTTAGCAAAACACACTATTATGCCTTTGCCATGCATTTTTATCCCCCTTTTGTTTTGATATCTAGCCAAACGAGCCCCTTTTTTATATCAGAAAATATTTGGGGATCTTCATTGATTTATTTGGGGGGGCCTTGTGCTTTGTTTTTTTTCTTTTTTGTATTTTTTTTTCTATTATATGCTTAATCCATGAACCTTTACTGTTAAATGAAAATTTGTTGTGCAATGTTTTTTTATTCTTGTCTAAAAAGAGTAAATAAAAAAAAGTAACAAAAAAAAGGTATAGAAAAATTGTTTCTTCTTCATAAAAAAATCAAAATTTTGCAAACTTAATTACTAGCACCAGAGTCAAGAATATCACACTTCTAGGTTTGTGCAATATTTACCAATGCCAGAGTTGGAAATATTTGTAGGTTAATGTTCACTGACGCTAGAGTCGGGAACATTATGGGAAGAAAAAAAAAAGAGGAGAATAAATTCTTAGCAATTTTAAGCAAAACTAGCAATGCAGTCTACCTCAAATAGGACCAAGGTTGTCAAAAACGCTTTTTTGACACGATATAAAAAATACAATATAAACTCGGATCGTAAAATCATAAGTAATTTTTTTTAACTAATTATATATTGACAATTTCATCCAAGAAATTAAATTACATTAAAATCTGATAAAGAGAGTCAACAATATTATAATTAATGAGTGATCTAAATAAAATTAGAGAGATAAATAATATGAATAAATAAATTAATTACATGGAGAAAGAAAAAATCTGATAACAAAATTTCTCAATATAGGGGAATTACTGAATGGTACGGAGTACACATGAACCTAGTGACACCTTGGTTGTTCTCATCACAATAAGTTCTTATGGACCCTTTTTGGGTTGCAAGCTAATAAGCTTAAAATAGTAATTAACTAACACAAATTCAATAATGAAATAAACCCTTAAACAATGTCTGATGTGCTAGAAAAAAATTTAAATTAATAAATAATTATTTAAAATTAAATAAATAAATAAAATAGAATAATAAAAAAAGTATTCATGTTAAAATTCCTCCATGTAGCTCGAATCTTCAATTTTCGCATATTCTTGGCAGATTTGAGTCATGATTTCAAACATGTTGTTCTTTCTCATCTGAATGAATTACTGGGCCTACAATATATTTTTGGAAAGCTTTAAATGTCTAGTTTCCAGCCCAACTTTAATCACAGCAAAATTCCACTGGTAGCTCCATAAATGTTTCAAACAGTACACAAAGGTCTAGTTTGATATATTTGACAAGATTCATCTATTAACTTTGACCCTCTGAAATATTATGTTTCCGAACTCCATTTGATCTGAACATTTACCACAATATATTTTTGTGTGTCTAATATTTTCCTGTAAAATTTTAGCTCTATCCAATTTATGGTTTGAAAGGTATGCTCAATCTCGCAAAACTGGTCAGCAGACATTTTAAGGCCAAATTTGGACCTGACTTGGTTTATATCACAAATTTAGTAAACTCATAAAATCAGACCGAGTTTACCAAGTTTACTGATTTTGCACGAGTTAAGTCTGATTTTACTGGTTTTCGAGTTTTAGTCTGATTTTACACGTTGGATACATGTTGACTCGCGATTTTAACAACAATGGCTACGACGTTTAAGGGGTGATAGTATCTTTCTTTTCGCGTAACCAGTCTCGTACCAAAGAATCTCTATTGATCAGTTAAGGTTCCTAGTAACTATAATACTAGGTGGCGACTCCTTGAACTAGACCTTTTCTCAAAGAATGAGATGCCAGATATTCGTTCTTTGTCCGATAAATAAACTGAAAACTTTTAACAATTCGCCACGATGTCCGAGTGTGACATGATTCATTTGGTTTATTTTTTTAGCATGTATTTTCAATTTGCTTTGAATATAAGTTTGTTATATGATTGGTTGTTATTGTTTTATGATGTTTAATGGTTGATTAATGACATGCTTTTGATTATTAAATACTTGCTTTTTATACATACAAAGTATATTTTATAGTTTGATGGTTATATGTAAAAAATAGGACATATAGCAATGTTTGGCCATTCTAGTGATTTTGTTCAATTTTAAGAGTACATATAGATCATTTTGATGTTGTTCATGATGTTAAATGAGCATTTAGATTAATATAAATAGTATAGATACATGTTTGAATTTTGAAAGTAGGTTATAAACTTTGATCTTTGTGTCCTTACATGTTTTTTGTTGCTTATGAAGGTTGAAGTATGTAGGTATGTTTGTATGTGACTCGAATGAATAGGCTTAATTCCTTTATTCTAAGTTTTGATGCTTTTTTCTGGGTTTAAGCTTTGCTAGGAATTCTGGGTTGGTGTTCTTCGAATGAACTTTCCCTAAGGTCATTGATTTCGGTGTCATTTTGGTTGATTAATGGTTCGTACATGTGCATGCATACTCTTTGATCTTTAATCTAAGGCTTTTATGACTTGGAAGCATCTGTTTTAAGGCTTTTAATTTTTGTTTTCATCATTGTTTTGCATAAAAATCAAATAATTATGGCTTTTATTTGATTATTGTAATGATATAACTTCAAAATCTTATTTAAATGTTGATTTCACATATGTTTGTGCCTTCAATTTGATATAATATGCTTTGTTTTCAAAGTCACTTTTCTTGGTTTTATCTTCGTGTTCATGTTCTTCATCACATTCAAGCCAAAAAATTTGTTTGATCTTTAAATTTTTGTTGCTATTTCTAGGATTTGTTTATGAGCTAGGGCTTTTGGGCTATGAAGCCCATCCTAAATGGTTGGGTTGAGTCTATTCTCCATAAGGATGTGTATGCCAAGATCAATTTCTTGTCAAGAAAAAAAACATTTTTTTTATGTTCTTAAGGAGTGTTTGCCAAACACGACCATAAGACATTTTTTAAGCACACCCTACTGATTTTCCAACTATGTTAATTTTCTTATTTTTTGTGCTTTTGCCAAAAAGACCCAAAATAATTTCAAAAAATTCTAAAAAAATCAAAAGACTGTTTTGAAATTATTTGTGGGTCCCTCGCATACTTTTCGAACCATTTCACTTAGTCACAGATGAGCCGCCTCCTTGAAGGCAATATTTAACTCGTAGTCGAGTTGCTGCTTCCATCAACCTTGGCCATCAGGGAAAGCTGGATGGAGTAGGTCGTTGTCCCACCAAGAGTTCATCTATGGCTGACTCTAGGCATAGGGCAGCACAAATTTTGTTGCCTCCTCCTCTTTCTAACTTTTATATGTACTTGTGGATTATTTCTCTTTAGCAAGGGAGAGCATGTTCCCTCTGTTTTCATAATTTGTATCTCCTATGAATATTTTGCTTAGGATTGTTTTGCCTATTTGTTGGCTATGCTGCTTTGATGTTGCCTTTTGCAGGCCTGTCTTCTTTGTTGGTTTCCTTCCCCTGCTTCCCTCTAGTTGTTGCTAAGGTTAGCTTGATGTAGTGTTGTTGGTTTCTCAGTTGCTGTCTATGGCCTTGTTGCGTTGTTCCTCTTTGGTCATGTTTGTTGCCTTAGTTGTAGCTGGCTTGCTTTTTAGGTTGTCGATGGTGCAATTTTCCTACCTGTTCTCTCCTAGATTTTCCTGTTGCAGTGTTGCTGGTCGTTATGCTGGTGCATTGCCTGCTTACTCTCTCAGTTACTACTATGGCTATTCTGGTTGTAGTTGGTTATGGTGCCTGTTGGTCTTGTTGAAAGCCCTCTTATGGTTGATATTGGCTGTTATGGGTTCCTGCTTGTTTTCTCTTCACTTTCGAAGTTGGGATTTGTTTTTTATTGCTGGCTGTTTTGGTGCATTTCCTGCTTTCATTGCAGGATGGTTGTGTTTTGTGTTTTGCTTTCAGTCTTGCTGTGTTCTTGCCTGCTCCAGGGTTTTGTTGCGATTAGCTTGCTACTTTGTTGCTAGTTGCTGGTTTTTCTAGTGCATTGCTTGCTTGCCTCATCAGTTGTTGTTATAGGGTTTTGTTGCGGTTACCTTGCTACTGTGTTGCTGGTTTTGCTGGTGCATTGCCTGCATGCCTCTTTAATTGCTGCTAAAGTAGCTTTTAGTTCCTTTGGTTAGGTTTGATTCGGCTATTGTGGGAGTTTGTTCCCCTAGCCTCTTTTGATTCTAAGGGAGCCTGTTCCTTTTTTTCTGTTCATATCTGTATATATTTTGACTTGTTGGTTCTCCAGCTTTGTTTCATTTTATCTATAAATTTCTTACATTTGATTAAAAAAAGAAAAAGTGGGGTTTAGTAAGGGGAGTATAAGTTCAGACTTTACAAAGGGTAAAGAAAAGGTGACTGAACCTTAACATCCTAAGAGGTTACGAGATATTAAGTGTTTCAAATGTTTGGGGCATGAGCATATTGCTTCTGAATGTTCGAACAA
>Ga0307517_10010274_pt1 | contig 13126 bp, 10 predicted proteins | sample 23_EM_MG_FD_194515 | JGI IMG/M metagenome (GOLD analysis project Ga0307517, IMG submission 194515) | Populus trichocarpa ectomycorrhiza microbial communities from riparian zone in the Pacific Northwest, United States - 23_EM | ecosystem: Host-associated > Plants > Roots > Unclassified | place...
CGGATAAGGCCAGCTCTGCACGGGACACTCCGAGGTCTTTTATCTCTTTGCCACTCACCGAAGCCACCGAGCCGGTGAGGTCCTTTCTCTTCTGCGTTCCGTAACCTACCACGACCATCTGTTCCAGCGAAGCGCCGGTCTGCACCAGCTTGACCACCAGGGACAAAGTAGCTTCCGGTTTGATGGTATAGCCGCCCAGGGTTTGCTTCTCGAATCCTATCATGGAGAAGGTAAAGCTATACGGACCACCCGACGTCACACGTGGAAAGGTGAAATTACCGACACTGTCCGTGGTCGTGCCGGTCGTGAAGTTCGAGTTCGTATTCCTTATTACGACCGAAACCCCGAACAGCGGTTCGTTCGTCGTATTATGAACGACGCCCTTTACGACGCTGGTCTGTGCCTGGGCATAGAGATCGGGGATGGTAAAAAGGAAGGTCAGGAACATCAGGGCATAGAGGGGGACCCTGGATTTGCATCCGTTAAATTTCATATGACATGCTATTTAGAGTGAAGAAAGCCTAAGCTAATTCTAACCTATACCTGGCCGGCATAGGCGCAATCGTTATTTTTATGATCTCGTTTCGGTTATACTATCTTGTTATAATGAACTTATTGTTCTTCCTGGCGACCCTTAAATTATTAAGAGAAGCTATCTGGCTCAGTATGGTATACAAGGAATCCGATTTGTCGAACCTGCCCGCAAAATACAGGTTACGTATATCCGATCTCGAATAGACGATCTCGGTATTGTAAATGGATCTCAGCTCATCGAACACCTGGGCAAGGGACTGGTTGTTGAACATATACCAGGACCCTTTCCTGTTCTCGGGAAGCTCGGGCGAATCCCCGTACTGATCCTTCCTGCCATTACCATTGTCCGCCACGGCGCTCCTTTCATTGAAGCGAATGAGCCGGGCCGTGAAATTACGGTTGTTATATACCAGCTCCTGCCCCGGCAGTAAATAATATTCCTGCCCGGCCTTTGTCTTTTCATAGTCCATCGGCCTGACCACCACTTTCCCTTCATTGAGCCGTATAGTGGTATTCTCCGCATGTTCGAAGGCCGTAACGGTGAACTCAGTGCCCAGGACGGAGGTCGAAAGGCCCAGGCTGTATACCGTAAAGGGTCTTGCTTTATCTTTTGCCACTTTAAAATCGGCTTTACCTTTTAAGATGATATCCCGCCTGTCAGCGCTGAACGGGTCCTGGTAGGTCAGTTCACTATTATCGGATAAGATTATTTCGGAGCCATCCTGTAATATCAGCTTCCTGGATTTCCCGGATGTGTTTATCTCATGTTTGAAGATGACCCTTGCCGGTGCTGCCTTTGGTTCCAGCACCTTCGATATCCTTAACTGGCCTTCTTTCCTGTCTTTCGAAAAGTTCCATCCCAATACCACGAAAGCCAGTACGGAAGCGGCGATGGCCGCCGTAATGATCACCCTGTTCTTCCTGCTCCTTCTGCGTAGCTTCTCTTCTTCGAGCGCCGTCTCTTCGTAGGGTCGCTCTGTCTTGACGGCTACGAGCTTCTGCCTTTCCCGGGCGATCGTCTGTTCGAACTGCTCCCATTCCCCGTCCGTATCCACTTTATCCAGCCCCTTCTTGATAGCGGCAACCCGCCAGGCATTCCGCAATTCTTCGAAATACTGCCTGCTCTTTTCATTGGAGTTGATATATTCTTCTACAAAAGCTTTGTCTTCCGTATTTAACTCTTTCAAAATATATGCTACCAACAACTCGTCCAGTTCTCTGTTACCTTTCATATCCTAGATGAATTATACGATTAACTAAAAACTTACCCCTACAGCGTCAAAAAATATTTTTTGCCAGTTTCAGCAGATAAAGGAGGGGGATCAGCAGCCAGATCATGTAATAGGATAGTTTCTTACGCAATTTGGCCAGGGCCCTGCTCATCTGGGTCTCTACCGTCTTTATGGAGATCCCCAGCTGGCCGGCGATCTCGGCATATTTCATTTCTTCATACCTGCTCAGCTCGAAGATCCTGCGCATCTGTTCCGGCAATTCTTCAATGGCCTTTTCAATGATATCTTCCAGTTGTTTGAAGTCAACACTCTCATAATCAGTAGCCAGGGTGGCTTCTGCCGTACTTTCCCGGACATGTTTCACATGCTTACGCTTGACTTTATCGTATTTGAGCATGTCGAGGCTGATATTAGTGACGATCTTGTAGATATACGCCTTGATGGAGAGCTCGGGAGAGATGGTCTGGCGGTTTTCCCAGAGCCTGATAAATCCCGTATGGACGATGTCCTTGGCCAGGTCCAGGTCGAAATCGAACTTATACTGGCAATAAGCGCATAAAGGCTTGAAATGCTTCTTAAAGAAAACCTCGAAAGCCGCATCGTCGAACATCGTCGCATTGAAAGACGGCACGATGTGGTCCTTGTTTACGTCTTCATCCGGGGTCATGCAAGCATCGTTTTATGACAAAATGGGGCGTTGAAACCTAAGTTACGAAGGATTATGCCCATTTCAACAAATCAAATCCTCAATTCATTCCCTTCTGCGTTTGAAACGGGCCGGAGTTAGTACAAATTTGTGCCTCAAAATCAATTGACCATGAAACAAATTTTCCTTTTTGCGATAGCCGCACTATTCTTTTCCAACCATGCGAATTGCCAGTTGGGCGGCTTGATGAAAAAAATAAAGAATAAGGTCGATCAACGGGTAGACAATAAGGTCGACCAGGGCATCGATAAAACCCTGGACAAGGCAGAAGGCAAATCTGCTGCATCCGCCCCACCGCCGGCAACAACCGGCGGCCAGACCCCCGCCAAAAATGAAGAACCTGCCCTGAACGCTTTCTCACGCTACGACTTCGTACCCGGAGAAAAAATATTGTACACCGAAGATTTCGCGCAGGATGCCCTGGGCGAACTGCCCACGGGCTGGAACAGCAGCGGTACGGGCGAAGTAATTAAGCTGGACAAATTTCCCGGCCAGTGGATGCGCCTTCATAAATCCGTATCTTATCTCACCGCCAACCAAAAGACCTTCGGCGAGAACTATACCCTTGAATTCGACATGATCCTCCAATTCAAGAACAATGGATGGATGTATCCCGAGATCAAATTCGGGCTGCTCAGCTCGAAAGATGAATTGCCGGATGCCAACGCCTTCCTGGAGGATTATACAAAATATGCCGCCGTAACGACTTCCCTCTTCCCCGGCGAATTCAACTCCTCCAAAGCACGGCTCGTCTCCTTCGCTAATAAAGAAAGCTATTTTAAAGGAGACCCCAAATCCATCGAACCCTTGCAGAACTGGTGGGGACAGCCCGTCCACGTGGCCCTGCAGGTGCAAAAAGAGCGGTTCCGCCTCTGGATCAATGATCTAAAAGTTTTCGATATTCCCAAAGCAGTCCCCGTTACCGACACGATGAACCAGCTCCGCATCGAGATAGCGCACACGAATTACAGCGAACGGGATTACGGGATCTATATCAGCAATATCAAAATAGCCACCGGCCTCCCCGACTCCCGGCATAAGCTGATAGAAGAAGGGAAGTTCTCCACCAACGGTATCCTGTTCGATTGGCAAAGCGCCGTTGTCAAACCGCCTTCCTATGGTGTCATCAAAGAGATCGCAGCCGTCCTGAAAGACAACGGGTCGGTGAAGGTCAGGATCATCGGTCATACCAGCAGCGATGGCGATGACAAGGCCAATATGGAGCTATCCCAACAACGGGCGGGCGCCGTAAAAGAGCTCCTCGTCAAGGAATTCGGCATCGACGGGGACCGGATCACAACGGACGGAAAAGGCGAGACGGAGCCCGTAGCCGATAACAAGACAAAAGAAGGCAGGGCGCAGAACAGACGCGTCGAATTCATAAAGATCTAAACCAACAAGGTTTCCGCCTCCCGCTTATTGACCGATCCTACCTCAACAACATTCATTCAACACAAAAAATAATTTTTATGAAATTTGCAGCACCCGCGTTATGCGCCATCGTCCTCCTCCTTTCTTCCTATACTTTTTCTTCTTACACCCTTTCCCGGAAATTGTCGGATGATCTCTGGAAGCAACTGGGAATTTCCAAACAGGATGGGACCGATAAGATCAGGAACAGTTTTTTCGAGAACTATTTTCAGTACGCAGGCGTCCGCAACCTGAAGAGCATGGCCGCCGGCGACCGGGCAGCCGTCGCAAAAGACCTGCTGGAATTCACGAAGCAATACGTCAACGGGCCTTCCTTTAAGGCGCAACACGGCAGGGAACGCCTGCAGGCCAAACCGGGGGCCTATACGGCGGCGCCCGCAAAGTCAAAAGAAGAGATCCGGAAAGAGAAAATAGCCGAAACACAGAAATCCATCAAGGACCTGGAGGAGAACCTGAAAAAGATGACCCCGGAGATGCAAAAGGGTATGCAGCCTATCCTCGACGTTCAACGGCAGAACCTGAAGGATTACCAGGATCCTAAAAGCCAGTTGATCGAAAGCGAGTTCCAGAGCAAACAATTGCAGGAGCAGCAGAATCAGGCCAGTTATAACGAGCGGTTAACCCACTGGCAAACAGCCTATCCGGAAGACTTTAATCAATTGATAAAAAACAGGTTACAGAAATACCTCGAGTTGGCTGCCTCCGTCGATTTCTCGGCGCAGCTGGTAGAAAAAGGCGGCAGGATGCGCTTCGTGAAGCCTACCTGTCAAGGTAAACCGAACGATTGGAAAATGATCTACCGGGCCGGGCCGGAAGTCTATAAGGTCGCAAAACCCTTCGCAGAACAATGGCTGAAAGAGCTGCCATAGGCTTAGCCCATCGGTCGAAACCTCTTTCCGGCCCAATTGATACCCTCTTTTCCTCAATTCATACCGGGCTGGCGCAATTCATCCGGCTATCCGGCCGGCGCCACCCGGTTTTCAATATCTTTGGAAGTATGCCTCTTAAAAGATATAGCAGGAATGAGCCAAAGGTCTTTATATGGGTCCTGATACCTTATGGTATCATCATGAATGCCCTGATCTTCGGGACCTGCATCTTCGCCTCCTGGCCGGAGTTCTTCAAGGGGCTGATCTACGGATTTATCTATTTCTTTGTCATCTATTTCATATTCGGTTCCGTCGCCCTGCTGATCCGCAGCAAGATCCCCGCCGCCAGTGAGCTCTTCTTCCGCATAGCCATCATGCTACCCGTTTTCTATGTCATGAACATCCTGTCGATCATGGGGATCTACTATCTCTATAACCATATTCCTCTCCTCGACTGTCGCGTCCGTCCTTCCATGTTCTGGTGGGCCATCCTGTACGGATGCATCATGAGCTCGGCCATCACCTTCATCAACGAAGGCCTGGCTAACTGGGAGCAATGGAAAGAATCCCTGTCTGAAAAAGAAAAACTGCAGAACGTTTATCAACGCAGCAAGATATTGGGCCTGAAAGGCCAGATCAATCCCCATTTTCTCTTCAACTGCTTCAATACCCTTTCCGGGCTGATCCAGGAAGACGAGGCAAAAGCCGAACGCTTCCTGGATGAAATGACCAGGGTACATCGCTATCTTTTGCGCAATGACGACGAATTCCTCGTGCCGCTGGCCGATGAAATAAGATTCGCGCAGGCTTATTTATACCTGACGGAACAACGCTTTGGCGAGGCCATCGCTACTACCATCGACGTAGACGAGGCGACCTTGCAGAAAAGGATACCCCCCCTCAGCATGCAGGTGATCCTGGAGAATATCATTTATACGAATGCCATCAGCAAAAAAAACCCTCTTACCATCCTCATCGAAGGCAGGCACAACGATCTGTCGATCAAACATTCCCTCAACGAAAAAACAACCCTGCACGATATGGAGGTCGAAGAAGGATTGGATAACCTGCTGAATAAATACAAGCTGCTGAATGCCGGCAATATCCTCGTCGAAGAACGCGATCATGTACGGAACATTTTTCTGCCCTTGTTCAGGGCAAAGGAGGATGCGGTATGAAAATAAGCCGGTTCCCCACCCCATCCAGGTTACAGGTCTATTCCTATCTCCTGTCCATGCCCATTTTCAATATAGGCTGGAATTATATTTTCTACGGCGAAAGGGCCCTTCATTATTGGCGCATACTGGCCGTCTCCTATCCATTGGTCTTCCTGTTAGGCATTCTCCCCTGGTACTGCCACGTTCTCTACGATGATGTTGCCACCCGCCGTTATCCCAGGCTGACACAGACCCGGGATCGTATTTTCATGAAGGCGGGGATCAACCTGTTCGTTATGACCCCTTCGATCCTATTCATATTTCTCATCTATCATAGTTTTCATATTTTAGGATATTCCCTGAAACTGGAAGACCTGAAATATGGCTATCTCATCGGCCTGGCCATCAATATCATTTTCGAGACCCTCTGGGAAGTCGTCTATATCATCGATAAATACCGGGAGAGCGCCGCCGAAACGGAGATGCTGGAACAGATGCACCTGCAGCAGGAATTCGAGAACCTCAAACAGAAGGTCAATCCTCATTTTCTTTTCAATTGCTTCAATACCCTGTCTTCCCTCATCAGCGAAGACAAGGAACAGGCGGAAAAATTCCTGGACGAACTGAGTAAAGTGTATCGCTATCTTCTTCGCAACAATGAAAGCGGCATCAGCACGGTCGAGCAGGAAATGAAATTCATCCTCTCTTACCAGAGCCTCCTGAAGACAAGGCATGGAGAAGGGTTTAACGTGGAAGTGGACATCGATCCGGAATACTATTGCCACGAGCTGCCCGCCCTCAGCCTGCAATTGCTGGTTGAGAATGCCGTCAAGCATAATGTCATCAGCAAACAACGGCCTATTACGATCAAAATATCTTCCACGAAGGATGCCTGGCTTTCTGTAGAGAACAACCTGGTCAAAAAGCCCCATAAAATGGAGTCTACCGGTATCGGCCTGGCCAATATCCGGGATAAATACCGGCTGATGCGGCACAAGGATATCCGCATCGAACAAGGACCTGAAAAATTCATCGTATCCATTCCCTTAATAAAAAATTTTCATCTATGAACATCATGATCATCGAAGACGAGGAACTGGCAGTAAAGAAGTTGCAAAAAACATTGTTGTCAGTGGATGAAAGCTCAAAAGTGGTGGGTACCGCCGACAGTATCGCCTCCGCCGTGGAATGGCTGCAGAATAATCCGCCCCCGGACCTCATTCTTATGGACATTGAACTGGCCGACGGACAGAGTTTCGAGATCTTCAATCTCACGGAAGTAAAAAGTCCCGTGGTCTTTACCACCAGTTACGACGAATACGCCCTGAAGGCATTTAAGGTCAACAGTGTAGACTACCTGCTGAAGCCTGTGCAAAAAGAAGACTTGCAAGGGGCCCTGGACAAGTACAGGGAGATGAAAAAAATATACAGCAGCGCGGCGCCCGGCGGGGTGAACATGGATTACCTGTTGAAACAATTACGCCAGGAACTGCAACCCCAGGCCTACCGGAAAAGATTCCTGGTAAAGTTCGGGCAGAAGCTCATCTCCATCGACATCAACGAGATCGCTTATTTCTTCAGTGATGGACGCCTCAACTTCTTCAAGACCTTCGACAACCGGAAATTCGTCGTGGACTATACCATGGACGAGTTGGAAAGCATGCTCGACCCCGATAAATACTTCCGTATCAGCCGCTCGTTCTATGTATCCGTTCCCAGCATCGATAAGATAGAAGACTATTTTGGCAATCGCCTCATACTGGGACTGAAGCCTTCAGAGGAAAAAGAAGCCCTCGTCAGCCGTGAAAAAGTTACAGATTTTAAAAAATGGATGGGTAAATAGGCATCCATGCATCCCGGCAGTTGACCTCATACCGGCCAGGCAGCGACCTCTTCCCCAAAGCGGGGAATATATTGCTCAGGCAGATTCATACGCCCGGGAAAAAAGAGCTGTCCTCCATCAGAAGGTTTCGCCCAGGTTGATATAGAGCGCGTGATAGCCCTTGCTCCAGCCATAGTCGATGCCGATATTCGAGCCTGAATGTTTATTGAATTTTATCCGCAGGCCGGGTCCTGCGGCGGGGTGCAGGTAGGCGAACCGGTGTGTATCCGGCTCCGACACCGTATTAAGGTTCGCAAACAGGACAAAGCCCAGTAATCCATCCGAAGTAAGATCGCGCCGGTATTCCGTCTCCAGGTAGAATAAGGTCCTTCCCACATAACGCGCGGGATAGAATCCTCTTCCCGAACGCTGATAGGGCTCCCCGCCGATGGCCGGCAGATTGAGGTAGGGCGCATGCCCTCCTACCGTTGTCCACAAATAGCTCCAGACGCCTAACATATTCTGTCCCTTCCGGCTGAAGGGAATATATTTACGTGCATCCAGGTACAGGGAATGCCAGTCGGTGTTACTGCCTAAAAATTTCAGGTTGACGCGATAGACCATGTTAAAATAGGCTCCCGGTAAGGGATTGATCGAATTGGCGCGCGAATCGTACAAAAGGTTTAGCGTAAGTCCCGACGAGAAAGAATTGGAATTTTCGGCTGTACCCTCTCCATAGTGCGTGAACTGTTCGAGTGTCGGCGTGTCCTTTTCCGTGCGGATATGCATATTATAATCCAGGTCATATCCGAACCCTGCCAGCAAATAAGGTCTGATCCGCTTTAACGCGCTCGCATACATCCGGATATAATTATAGCGTATCAGTATCTTATCTTCCTCCTGCTGCCCTGCGCCCAGGCCCCAGGTATAGGCCGGGAAGATAGAATACTTGGTGTCCACCTGGTAGTTCCAGGCATTATTCGCCGACCAGATATTGGCCCGCAAAGGGAAATTGAACTGCCCCCGGAAGTTGAAGCTGGGCGAGAAAGTGACGCTGGACTGATAGGTCTGCTTCCGGTCACCCAGGTAGAAACCGGCTGTGGTGGAGGTCACCAGCGCATTACCGCCCCCGGGAACGGCTGTGCTCAGGGGTAACAGTGAATAATACACTCTTTTGCCTTCCACTGTCGTCGGCTTTTTAATATGGATATGCGTAAGCTTAAGAAGGATCCCTATCAGGTCCCGCTGTCCGGCCGTGTCATTTACCCTGACCGCGCTGTCGGCAGGGGCGATCAGCATATCCTTGGGAGTTTGCGCCCATAGATAACAGGGGAGAATACTGAACAAAAAAACAATTAAACTTTTAGGCATTTTTACAGACATCCCGATATTGTGCTATTTTTCCATAAATAATTTTCCAATACCATGCCACATAAGTTTTTCCCCATCTTCCTGCTCCTCCCTCTCAGCATTTGTATGACAGCCAGGGCCCAGGAGACCCGCAAGATCGAGCTCCTCACCGGCGGCACGAAGATCTCCCTGAGAGGCCTCAGCCCCGTAACGGATGACGTCGTCTGGGCCAGCGGCAGCAGCGGCGCCGTAGGCAGGTCCGTCGACGGCGGCAAGACCTGGGAATGGACCACCGTGAAAGGATATGAAAAAAGGGATTTCCGCGATATCGAGGCCTTTGACGCCAATACGGCCATCATCATGGCGATAGCCGAACCGGCGGATATACTGAAGACGACGGATGGCGGCAAGACCTGGAAACTGGTCTATGAGAATACGGCCAAGGGCATGTTCCTCGACGCGATGGAATTCCGGGATAAGGACCATGGCTTCGTGATAGGCGATCCCGTCGACGGTCGCTTCTTCCTGGCGCGTACTTCCGACGGAGGAGATAGCTGGCAGGAACTTCCTGCCAATGAAATGCCAGCCGCGGAAAAAGGGGATGGCTGCTTCGCTACCAGCGGCACGAATATCCGCCCGCTCGGCAAGAAGGGGTTCTGCTTCGTCGGTGGCGGGCCGAGGTCCGTGTTATCCATCCGTGGCAAAATGGTCACCCTGCCCCTCATCAACGGAAAAGAATCTACCGGCGCTAATTCAGTGGTTGTAAAAGAGAACCGACAAAAGGAAGGAGCGGAATGGCTCGTCATCGTCGGAGGTGACTTTGCGAAGGATACGATCCGGGAAAAGAATTGCGTCCTTACCCATGATGGCGGCGCCACCTGGATCACCCCGCAGACAGCCCCGCACGGATATCGCGGCTGCGTGGAATATATCGGGAAAGATCTTCTGATCTGCTGCGGCACTTCCGGGGTGGATATTTCTACGGACGATGGGATGAACTGGCAGCTGGTCTCGCCCCAGGGATTCCATGTCTGCCACAAAGCGAAAAAGGGAAAGGCGGTATTTTTGGCCGGGGGTGGGGGTAGGATTGGGAAATTGACCAGCCCCTCCATCAATTAAGCCGGTAGCTAAAACCAAAGATGAAAATAAGTTCTGCATCGTCGGCAAATCTAAGCCCCTTGTTAGTAGTCGACAATTTGCCACTACTGATCTCAACCGCCCAGGTCGCAAAAGGGCTGACACCTGTAAAATTCACGTCTTCATTGGTGGCATTACCAATTAAATTATGTTTGATCGTGTCCAGTTTCGATATGTCATTTTTGATGTCGTAGGTCATCGTATAAAGGGCCGGGCGATGGTTAAAACTTACAAACTGATTTTTTACATTCTTAAAATTCGAATTCCCGAAATGCTTGCAGGTGATGACAATCTCACCGGAATCGGTCGATATCCCCTTTGTTCTTATTTCTAATGTGTGTGCGAAAATCTCTTTCCAGGGATGATCCGCAAAAGCCGGGTGATCTGCCGGGATATTGATGATAAAACTGTGGTTGTCATTCCGTTCTTCGATAAAGGATGAAAAAAGAAGTGGCAGATCTTTCCTGGAATAAACCACCCGCACACCGACGGCATCTTCTGCGCCCACGCCCCGTTCTTCATTTTTTTGAATCACCTGCTTAACATTTTCGATATGCGCCGCCTGTAAGAAAGTAATGTCTTTCTCTGATAACACTTCCTGGTTGCTGTCGGCATCGTTCCTGAGGCTCCAGTAATCAATGGCTTTCTTTTCCAGGTATAACAGGTACAACAAGTTCACCTTGGTTTGAAAATAAGTCGCTTCAATAAATTGCCGGATCTCGTTCTTATCAATTAAATTTTCTTCTACGTTCCTGCTCCAGTCTACTTTTGAAATTTCTTTTGTGATATCGTCTACTTCTGAACGTAGGGTCAGCATTTTTAAAACGCCTTCCGTATACAATAATCTTTTCTGGTTCCTGGCGTCAATTGTTTTAACGTATTGATCAAACTCTTCTTTTAAAGGTTTGGATTCCGCAACATCCTTGTAACTTTCCAGTATCTTTTCAAAATTGCCTCTTTCAATACTGATCAGGGTATTATCCTGCTGCATTTGCGCTTTTATGCTGATATACAGATCCCGGATAGCGCTGACAGATTTTTCTACCTTCTCAAAATTTTCAGAAATGCTCTTGTTATTTTTAACAACATTCGCGTCGTACTCTTCCTGGGTATCACCACCCTCATTGCCATACCTTTTTACGCCGTCCACCACCAGGGCAAGGGAGGTGCCGCCAGTATAGACGGCCAGCGCCACACCCACCACCATTTCAATACAGGCAAATGTTCGTGCAAAATCACAGCCTGATTTTTTTGCAATGGCATCCCTGAATTGCTGTTCGGTCTGCAGCAGGTGTTCATATTGCTTTTGGATCTGTACATTTAATTGATTGATGTCTTCATTGACTGCTTTTGTTTTGTCTGCTTCAAGATCTATTTCATGTTTCTTTGAATCGACAACCTGTTGCAGGTGATCTTTTAGTTGTTTGAAATTCTCGACTTTTTTAAGCTCTTCTTCGTTGTTTTCCTTGTAAGCCTTGTAAAATTGCTCCACTTTTACGGCAGAAATGAATAATGCATTGATATTGTTTTGCAAATAATCTGTCCGCAGCCTGGTCACATAATTAAATCCGTTCCCCCAATAGTTGGCGCCGATCTTAAGTCGGTCATACAGCGCAGTAGCCTTGCCGGCCATGAGTTGCCATTCTTTTTTTTGCTGAGCAGGGATCGTAGGCTGCTGCAATACTTCATGGCTCAAATTCAATATCCACGATAAATTAGACCCTACTGTATCAAGCCCGTTGAGTGAATAAGAAGCATTAATGTAAGAGTATTCCAGGTCCAATAACAGTATCCTTCCATAGATAGCGTATTGTGCGATTTCCTTGCAGTATTCCTGGTAAGTAATTTTCTTTTGCACTTCTATCGGACTGCCTCCGGAGCCGAATCTGGACTTACCGCTTGCTTTGGCGCCGCTAAAATTTTTCCATCCACTGTCACCAGCCGGCCCCTGGTCTCCCCTGCTTGCTAGCTGCCTGCACCCATCTGAAGATTCATTTTTAGCTGCGTGGACCCAATGTGTAAAGTTAATGCCACCAGGGCCTCCGGGTCCTCCACCGCCATTTTTCCCTCTTATTCCCGGTTTCCCATCCGTTCCTGATCCCTGTACTGTTCTTACTGCTACCGGATTATTCAAATAGCGGATCAGGATCGTTCCCTCCAATCCGCCTGCGCCGGCATTACCCCCTTTACCGGCATTGCCTCCTTTACCACCTTTTCCGCCAATGCCTCCTTTTATAAATCCTGTCTTGACGACAGCCAAACAATCTCCTTCGGCTGATTTTCCCTCCATCCCGACATTACCGCCAACGCCATCTCCTCCGTCCTGGCCATTCCCCGCATTTCCTCCACTGGCAATGACTGCGAGATCTCCGAAGATGTCATTGGTAAAGATCTGCACGAATCCTCCATCACCGCCATCTTTTCCTGCTGCACCATCTGTTCCATCTTGTCCGTCAATCTTATTTTCTTTAAACCCGCTGCCATTCTGCGCTTTTACTATTACTTCTCCATCATAACTGATGCCTGATGCATCGATGGTTCCTCCATTCTTACAAAATATATTTTTCGCATAGATCGTTATCTGCTGGCCAAACGCATCGATCTTTCCATCGATCGTCAGGTCTTTACAAATGATGGTTAGCTTTTTAGTCACCGTCATTTTATTGAGCGTATGCTCTTTTTTAATGATAATTTCCTCCTTATCATCTGCAATCACCTGATCCAACATATCAACACCAAATGATGTTGACACATTTGATCCCGTAAAAAAGCTGGTATTAATGTCATTCAGGAATGGAAAGCCGAAAGTCAAAAAAACGGATTGTTGAATAAAACTTCGCCTGGTTTTAGACATACAGAGAATTTTAGTGTATCAGGGGTTCCTAAAT
>Ga0307517_10010275_pt1 | contig 13126 bp, 13 predicted proteins | sample 23_EM_MG_FD_194515 | JGI IMG/M metagenome (GOLD analysis project Ga0307517, IMG submission 194515) | Populus trichocarpa ectomycorrhiza microbial communities from riparian zone in the Pacific Northwest, United States - 23_EM | ecosystem: Host-associated > Plants > Roots > Unclassified | place...
GCGGAGCCCCAAATCAGTAGTAACTGAACTAAACCTCAATCCCAAATCGACTTTGCTGCATTTCCTTCGGAGCTGCGAATTGGAAGAAGGAAATGCCTCCAAAGAAGAAATCCAAGTCGTCTTCTTCTTCAACCTCATCAGCGAAGAAAAACCATCAAAACTCACAGCAGCAGCAGCAGCAACCTTCCAAGTTTGGAATCCAACATTTCTTCAATCTCCACACACAAAACGCACTTTCCCTCTCTCAAAATCCCCAACCTCCACCCACTCCTCCAATTCCCCAAACCCTCTCTCAAAACCCTACAATTTCCCCTAATTCTCTAAACCCTAAATTTGGGCCACCCTCCGATTCTCACCACCTCGATGCCGACGATAACGTGATGGATGTCTCACCTGAAATCACCAAGTCGGTGTCTCTCCAACGCTTCAAGTTCTCTCCTGGAATGGTACTATTTATTTTTCTCCGTTTTCTTTTAATTAATTAATTACCTATTATTCAATTAGGCGATTTATTTTAATTTATTGTGGAAACAGTTGATAAAGCAGAGCCAGGATGATGGTGGCGATGAGGTCACATGGAAGATATCTCCGGTTAGTGAAAGACTCCAAGCTGTCTCCAAGCAAATGCCCCAACTCATTCAACTCTTAGCTGAAACTTCAAAGCTTAATTCTTTCAGCATTCGTCCTTGTTCCTCTTTAAATGACGAGGTATGCTTTTCAATTCCAATCCATTAACTTCTGCTAAATTGTTAAATTTCCTGTGTGCATCTGTTTTGATGATAGCAATGAATTGGGCAGATTTCATCTGGTACTGCTGGCAAGGTTGATAAGCAGGTTCCTTCACCTCAATGGAAGGGTGCTGACAGATCTTTGGTGCCTGCTAGTAGAGTTGGATTGAAAAGAATAAACCCACGTCAGGATGTAAATTTGACTGATGTTAATTGCTCGCTTGCTGGTCGACAAAGTCCTTTCAGAACTCCGCCGTCCCTTTCGTATTGTCACGAAAAGGTAACTATAATGTCTCATATTTTGACTGTTTATTAAGTACAGAATTCTTCATGTTTTTTTAATGGATTCTATGATAACATTGAACGACATATGAAAGTTGCTTTCTTTCTTTGTTGTTTTAGGCTTCACTCATTAAATGTATGGTGTGTGATTTTGTTATTTCTGGTTTGTTTGTAAGTGCAGCTTTCTAATGTTGCTGAATGCAATGGAGCATCAGATCAACTGGATCAAAGGCAACACAAAAAGGTTTTGCCTAGGATTATAATTTTTTTTTTTTATTTCCATTCACTGAGCCATTCTATTCTAGTAGTTTGAAGTAGCTCTGGTTCACATAGTCCAGTACTGATCATATGCCTATCTGTATTTTTTTATCCTCTCAGGCATTGCTTGAGCTTTTGGATCAAGTAGAAGATGCAATTTCTGTTGAAGATTCAGAACCTAGTACTGTCAATTCATCTAAAACTCAAGATGGAAATGGTTATGACATGCCCTGCAATGCTGGATCTCTAGTAAAAGAAGCAGCAATAGATCCACCAGAAAGTGTTGCTGTGCCATTGTCAAATTATAATTTTCTTGTATTGGAGGTACTCTTCGCTTATTGCTCCACATGCATCCTCATTTTATATCCCTTATTTGGAAAATACCGAATACTTCTAGATGATACCTTCTCATGCATCTCGGTGTTAGGTATCTGAGAAGCACAGGCCCGCGGATTCATCTGGTGCTCAATGCCCTTATAAGGTTTCTTTGTAAGCTCTAGTCAAAATTACTCCACTGCTTCCAAAGACCTGATAAAGTACTTAAGGTAATCAATTTCCTTTCAGGTTCTTCGATTGTTGAATGAGCAAAGTGGAGAAGAGCGAACTGTCTATTTGTGGGAAGAGTGGTAAGTTTTTTTCTCTGTTTGTTTCTCGGGGCTATGGAGACCTAAGGTCCTCTTCTCCAGAACCATCACAAGCTAATAAAAAAAATGTAAACAACGCCCAAATCATGACTGCAGTTGTCTGCTTAGCTGATCTCAAGAGTGCCAAACACTACTGAGCCTAGTGCAATTTAGTAACTCCTTACAAATGTTGACTAAATTGTAGTTGGGATGAACCTTATTGATGCTGTGTTTTATATGCAAGATAACCATTGTCAAATCATACTCAACAAGAGCAAGCCTAAAACTTATCTTCCATGCCAACCTTGTTAATGGTTATATCTGAGGTTTTCCATGTGATTGCTTGGATGCTAATGGATTAAATTAGTAAAATGTACAACCGAAATCAACTAAACCTAAATGGGAGATTGCATAATAGTTTGGGACTTGAGTTTGGATATCAAAATTAATGAATACAAAGTTCTCTTTTATTTCAGATTCTATTTAGCATGAATTAGTGTTAGTGGTTTGTTAATGCTGTCCTAAGAACATGATATCTTCCACCACCAAAAAAAAAGGAAAAGAAAATAAGAGAAGAAAAAGAACACGATATCTTCATCTTTCGAAATCTTTTTGGGGCTGGCTTTTTCTGGCTTTTTGCTGCTTTTGATATCATGGTGGTTAAATTGGGATTTGAATTCTAACTGCTTGTTGTATTGGTTTGTTGATTGCACTACAAATATGCTAAGTGTTGCTTGAATATATTTTAGGTTCTATAGTGTCATTGCACCTGGAGATACTGTAAATGTGATTGGTGAATTTGATGACCAAGGAAAGTGTGACGTGGATCGTGACAATAATCTCTTAATTGTTCATCCTGACATTCTAGTCTCTGGAACTCGGGTAATTCATCGCCTTTGTGTTAGAATTTAAAAATACATATTTTTATTGATGTTCTATTGAACTTTCCTCTAATGGTAAATTAGCTGCAATATTTGCAGAGATGTCTGTTGCTTATGTTTCTTTTGTTATTTTATGATAATTTTTTCCTAATGGATAAGAACACTTTCAGGTTGCTGCTAGTTTCAGTTGTCCACGTCGAACTGTTTTAGATGAGAGACTAAAATGCAGTGAGCATTCAACTGCTGCATTAATTGGTACCTTGCTGCACCAAATTTTTCAGGTTTCATGTTATAACATTTCCCTTATAATTGCTGGAATTTTTTTATTCCAGGTTTACTTGTATTCCTGAACGAGCTTCTATGTGATACATCTTCATGATGTGTGATATCTATTTCCTTTTCCAGGCTGGACTCATGCAAGATAATCCTACCATAAACTTTTTGGAGGAATATGCTAGAATAGTACTCCAGAAAAATATTGAAAGCCTGCATGCATGTGGAGGTGGGTATTTATATTAATGCCAATTTACTAAGTTTTTTTTCTTAAAAAAAAAACTCACCCTGGCAGCATCATCTAGGTTCACCAAGTTGTTGAACTTGTCAAGTCAAATGCTCTTATTATAGTTCAGTGTGCCTTATCATGCTAGTATTGTCTTATTTTTGTCATTTTAATATGAAGGTTGAACCTTGCTGATCATTATCTGGAATTTTGCAGTAAATGAAAATGATATCTTCAATACTTTGGTTGAGGCAATTCCTAAACTAATAAATTGGATCAACCTGTTCAAAGATTCACAGGTATGCTTTATTTGATTTATTGTATCATTGTAGCATTGTTGTCATTTTGGTTCCATCTGTTTAGCTGGGGAATCCTTGCTTGAACTTGTCCTTTTGCAATGTTAATCTTGATATTTATCAGCTTTGAATTTCTTATAGGTTGTATTGGATCTATTTCTATTTATTATGAACTACTGATTTTTAATTGTTTTTCTTCTCTGAAATCTGAAAGACAGTTAAAATCAGTAGTTCATGACAAAGAGATTATTTGGATGCAACATATAAGAAATTCTGATTTCTCTAGTATCAAGAAATCTCTTCATGGCATCAGAAATTGTCATTCTCATTAATTATAAAAAAGTTTTTCAAAATTGATTTGACATATCTTTTCTACTCTGCATCCTTTGATTGTAACCATGTTATTTTTTAACTCAATAAAGTAGTTTCTTTCACCTCCCACATGAAGTACTATATGCATTCATCAAATATCATCTCTCTCCTACTATCTTAGTGCCACAGGGACCTTGTCTTCCTGTCAGACAATGAAAACAATCTCTATGATGCACAAACTTGAGTTTGTGTCCCTGTCATAAGAAATTATGCAGACCATCTATTCTCAAGGCTGATGATTCATAAGTTGTATGCAGGATTCAAAAGCCCCCATTATTGATTTTGGTCCTGACAATGGATTGAAAAAGCTAAGTATATCTGAGGTTAGCATTTCGCTTATTCTTGTTTAAATTGCTTACTATCCCATGCCAATTGGCTTCACTGCTACTTACTGCACAAATATTTGTACATAGGTATATTTAGTCTTTCATATTTATGCTTACATGGACCATGAAAAAGGTCCTCATGTGTAAAAAATATTTTCTGTACCTGTGTAGTCTGCCTTGATTCAGGATTTGCCCACAACTGGCAGTTGTTTTGTTGTTACTGAAGTATATCTAAGTTTATTTTTCACTTACCTGTCATAAAACTGTGGCATTAGCTTTGAATTTGTTAGTGCTGTGCTGTAACAATACCCGACAAGTTTGTAATAATGATCCATGTTAAATGCAGGTGATTGATATCGAGGAGATGGCATGGGCCCCAAAATATGGGTTGAAAGGAATGATTGATGCTTCTGTCCGCGTTAAAGTAGAGTCAGGCAGAAATAAAGCAGATGAGAAGATTGTGCCTCTAGAGTTTAAAACTGGGAAAGTTTCCAATGGGCAGGCAAGTTATGGTCTTTGCTGAAAAGTATGTGCTAAGGATTCTTAAATTATTTGATAAACCTTGCAAAGAATTCTATTTCTGATGTTTTTTCCTCGACTTATAAATGTCTTCTTTGCAGTCATCCATGGAACATGTAGCCCAAGTGATTTTGTACACTCTTCTCATGTCTGAGAGGTGTGTATGCCTGTATTGTACCCTTTTTCTTGGAATAAAGAGTGGTGGTGGTGTAGGCATCTAATTTGGTGAACAATTGAGGGATCATTCTTTATTTTCCTTTTACTTGTCATGTTTCCAGGTATCTGAAACATATTGATTCTGGTCTTCTGTATTACCTCCAATCAGATCAGACACGGGTATAATCACATACTTCCCTGCCAACTAGTTCTCTGCATATTTGAAGATGATTCGCCTACATCTTTGAGAACTATTACTCTGCATATTTTAAGATGATTTAGTGTTTCTGTCCTAATTTTATGAAGGGAATCACGGTTCAAAGGTCTGATGTGGTTGGGCTAATCATGCGTCGAAATGAGCTTGCAAATGACATCCTTAAGGCATCAAGAACTCAACAATTGCCTCCAATGCTACAGGTATGACTGCTATTGAACTATTAGAATGACATGTCTGTGGAAAATTCTATTTAATTTCATAAATGTTTCCATTTCAGAGCCTAAATATGTGCAGAAGTTGCCGCCATCTTGATGTTTGTACAATCTATCATAAGGTAATGTTTTGATCCTTGAGCTTAAGGAATGCAAATTGTTTTGTGTAGTTGGTAAGAAAATCTCATCTTTAATCGTCTCAAATGCTGCAGGTGCATGGTGGAAGCAAAGAGAGTAGTGGACTAGGTGATCTGTTTGATTCACATGTTCATCATCTGACAACTGCTCATTATGTTTTCCTTCGACGCTGGGATCAGTTGATTGACTTAGAGGCTAAAGAGACACAGGTGAAATCACTTTTTAAGAAATACAGGTAGTAAACCCCATAAATTTAGTTCTAGTAAAATGATGTGCCCTTTTCCTTTGTCAACTGTTGCAGCTTGTAAAAAACAGAATATGGCGTCCACATAGTTTGAAGAGTGATCGTTCCACTAGTTGCCTTTCTTCTGTTGTTCTTGATACTTCAGATCGAGTTCCATATCAGAAATCTCTCAAAGACAACCGATTCATTTATCGTTTTGTCCATAAAAAAATGCCTCTTCATGACGTGCATGCTTCTGGTGGAGAATCTTTGAGTTTTCCTTCATCTTCGGCAGAAGATTTCGATTATACACTTAAAAGTGGAGACTATGTGGTACAGTAATTCTGAAAAAAAAAATGTGGTGCATGATGCAATTATATTTCTTTTTTTTTCATTTTTTTATCAGCAGTAGTGTGGAGGGGGTTGAATTGGCATCCCCTTGTTTATACCTGATCCCAGTTGCCATTTGGCTCCAAGGCCAATGGTAATGCTATTGTTGAATTATCATAACGTAGGTCAAAATTTTAAAATAATTTGAGTAGTGTATTTTTGTAGGTGTTATGCATTTTCTGCTTTTAAGATTTTTCTATCTCTTAAGCATGTTTATGTTCATTTCACATTTCTGTAGAGTTTGCACCTTATTTTTTATCAGTGCCCTTATCTATCTTTGACATATTATAATGGCCATTGGCTATCCTAAATTGTCATTTGTCATTGGATTTATATTGCTTTTGCAACTTAAGAGACAACTGTAAAGGGGCTAGCATATTAAGATTTTAAGAGGATCTGTCCTTTATAGTGGACGATGTTTGTTCTGTTGCAAAAGATCTTTCATAGGGTACCGTGCTTAGTAATTTCTATATTACATTTTAGATTTATATTCTATTTCCTCTTGTCTACCTGTCCAGTTTCTTTACGTTTCCTTTTATGATATGCAAAACCTGTTACAATGGAATCTATGAACTTTTTTTTTGGAATTTTTCTCCTCTTGGTGCTTAATTTCTTCGTACTATTGTAGAAATCATTTGCATGATAACCTTGACTATCTTTTATGCACCAACTGTGAGATTATATCTTAAAGAGTTCGAGTCTTAGATCTTATTGCTGTTCGAATGGGACTGTATTTCTTCTCTCACAGCCTCACACATTCTCTTTACCAAGCCATCTTTTATGGATTATGCTTCAAATGTTCAAAAGTTGATTTTTCCATTTTAGTTGTGGTATGCAAGTGATTCCTGAACAGTATCATTTCCCATATGTTTAATTCTTAATGGTCCAGTATTTTACCTCTTCCTGTTGTTTCAAGTACTCACATATTATCTGTGATTATCAGAATATCAAATTTTTGTAGTATTTGTCAAGCATATTCTAGAAGTAAATTTCAGATGTAGTTTTGGAGTCCAAACATATGGTCCTGGTTTAGTTTATATGCCAAAAGTCTTCTTTTTTCTTGATTGCTTGGATCCCACTTTCTATTTTGATGCATGAACTGCATATGTTTGAGAGCTTGAAATTGACAATTTATGAGCTGCTGATGCATCTGTGAAATGTTCCACTTTATTAAACTTTTGTTACAGAGCGTAGTCATATTTACTTATTTTATAGGCAATTAATTGATTTGCTGTTTTCTATTTGTAGATTATTAGTACCAAATTTGGCCGTCAAACTGTAGCAAGTGGGTTCATAACAGATATCAGTCGGTCCCATGTTTCTGTAAGCACAGTATTTTTTCTTACTCTTTGTATGAACCTTTGCCAAGTAAGAAACTGAAAAGCTGGCTTATTATCGTTTACCCTGCTTTACAGGGATGGCATATTATTGCCTATGAAAGTAGCAGCATTGGCTGTTGTTAAAACTGTCATATTCACAAGAGTTATTTCAAAGCTGATCCTTCTTTTGCCAAAACTTGTAGGTTTCTTTTCCTAAGCACTTAAGACTCCCTGGCAGCAATTCTTCGTCAGAAGCACATGATCTCTTTAGGGAGGTCTGGCAGATTGACAAGGACGAGTTTATGACTTCATTTTCAGTTATGCGGTAATTTCTGTCTTTATCTTAGCACCTAAGAAATTTTCATTTCACCTATAGCATCAGAACTGTCATCGGATTGGTACATTATACTCTGACTCAATCTATACTTGTTTTCATTGCTGAAGGTTCAACCTTGTACAACTGTTTCTCCAAAGTGAACAAAGTTCTCACCTTAGGAAGATGATTGTTGATCTTGAGGTGAATTCTAGATGCGTTTTATTGTGTCTGAATCACAAAATTGTTTTGTTTTGTTGTTTTTCCCAGTCAAATCCCATTGCTCTCTGTTTTCCCTATATTTGTCTTTTCCTGGTCTAAACATGTGCATTCTTTTTAGGCTCCTCGATTTGACAGTGGATGTATATTTAGTCAAGATCCAGCCCTATCTTATATATGGTCAGTGAAGAATTTAAATGGAGATCAGCGTCGGGCAATTCTGAAGGTTTGTCACCCACACACACAAACACAAGCATATATATGCTTCTTGTAGTTATTTCTGTTGTTAAATTAGTTGCTATCTCTTGAAATGTGAAAATTGTGTTACTTTTTTATTGGTATAATTCTGGACAATTTTATTTTTATTAATCCACAAATATACTGTTCCAGACTCTTACAGCTAAGGATTATGCTCTAATACTAGGGATGCCTGGAACTGGAAAGACATCGACCTTGGTACATGCTGTCAAGGCCATGTTGATGAGAGGTGCATCCATTTTGCTCACGTCCTACACAAACTCTGCAATTGATAATTTACTAATCAAATTAAAAGCTCAGGTCACCTCTTATCATTTCTGCTATTTTTTTAATTGAAAATGTCAGCTGTCCATTGTATTTAATGTCTTTTGCAAATTTGTCAGTGTCTATACCTAGGACATTCAGTTTGGAACTTTGGATTATAGGTAGTTTATTTGGAATGTTTTGTATATCTAGCACAAGAAATTGTCCACTAGCTGTGATTTTGGCGTAGAAAAGGAGAAACTTCAATAACTGAAGGGACATAGTACATGATAGCAGTATCATTCTATAAACAAGGTTTTAAACCATTGGGAATGATTTTCCAGTCAATTTCACTTTTAGTTGTGTGATTTAAAGCATTAAACTCTGGGATGCCCCTGCCATCTTCAGCCCTAACTTTCTGGATACATAAAACTTCAGTTGCCAATAAATTTTCCATGCACCATAACTGCTGTTTCATCATTTGCAATCATCCCTAATCTCATCTCAACCTATCTTCTTTTTGCATGTCCAAACATTAGATGCCAAGTTGTACAGTCTATTGTTTAAAGCTTCCCAACTCGGGATAAGAAATTTTCTGGTGGACCTGAACATCATGTTATGCTTTTAAGCATTTCTACAGTTGTAGGGTATAATTGTAGTATATCTTTGTTTCACATTGAATCGCTATTACTCTTCTTGCACATTACTGAAAAAAAGGTTGCAGGGTATTGATTTTCTACGAATTGGAAGACATGAAGTTGTCCATGAGGAAGTCCGTGCCAATTGCGTTTCTGGTGAGTTAAGATTTTTCTGCTTACTTCCAACACAACAGTTGATTTTTCTTCCATTTCTAACCATAGAGCATATGACAGCAATGGATGTACACAGTGTAGAAGACATTAAATTAAGATTAGAGCAAGTCAAGGTTGTTGCAGTAACTTGCTTGGGAATTTCTAGTCCCTTGCTTGCCAACAAGAAATTTGATGTATGCATCATGGATGAAGCTGGACAAATTACCCTCCCAGTATGTTTTCTTTCTTATACTGACTGGATTTCTATAAGTTGATTCTTCTAATGTCAGTAGTCATGGTAGAATGTGTGAAGTGTCTGTTTTCTGTAGCATGAATCAGTTAGTTGAGAGATTGCAACAGTGACTTTTTTTTATATCTAAATATTTGCCTATAGATTTGCTAAAATTAACACCTTTTTTGTTGGGGTGAATTAATCAACCTTCTGGGGAATGAATGAGGAGATAGTAATTTGTGTGCGGAGTTACTGAAGAGCAGATGTGTAAACTTTAGGTTAATGAATGATTTGTCCTTTCAGATAGCTTTGGGACCCTTGATGTTTGCTTCAAAGTTTGTTCTTGTTGGTGATCACTATCAACTGCCTCCACTTGTCCAGGTATAAAGTTTTCTTAGATTCCAATTGTTTAAATATTCTTGTCTTTGTCTTACTCTAATTGAAACTATTATGCAAAATTTTCTAGAGTACAGAGGCTCGCGAGAATGGAATGGGGATAAGTTTGTTTTGTAGGCTTTCTGAGGCACATCCTCAAGCAATTTCAGCTTTGCAAAGCCAGGTTTCTTTAACTTCAGAATTGATTTCTTTTTCTTTGGATTCTTGTAGTAGGTCACTAAAAAATGAGTTTTGTTCTCATGCAGTACCGCATGTGTCAAGATATTATGGAACTATCAAATGCCTTGATATATGGTGACAGACTGCGTTGTGGTTCTTCTGAAATAGCAAATGCCAGGCTTAAATTTTCAGGTTTACAGTCCTGTTCATCGTGGCTAAAGGAGGTAATCATTGTCTTTTTTTTTTTTGTAGCTCATATCTTTGTGCATGAATGACTTGTATTTTCATTTTATATAATTGTTGAAACTTGAAACCATATGGTTTTTCCATGAGCAGGCATTTAGCATCTGAGGACATTACTGTTCTGATATCAAAGTCATTTGTGTTTATAAATAACTGCATATGTATTGCTTATGTATGCACTCGTACATTTGGGCTTATCTAGGTTCTGTCTAAGCAAGTTGATGGATCTTCTAGCTGGCCACGCACATTCAAAGAAAAATGACACATAGTCTAAATTTTAGAGATGACCATGCCCTTTTTGTGGAGGATGTGGTAGAAATTGGCTTAAAGTAAATCTAAAAACCTTGTTTGACTGTGGTTGAAACTGATGTGGTAGATTTGGGCTTATCTAGGTCCTGTCTAAACTTGCTTCTTTTATTTATGGTTGCAGGTATTAAATCCTGGCAGACCCGTCATATTTATTAACACAGGTCTGCAAGAAATTTTCAACCCTCTTCTGTCTTTGCTATTGAAAATAGGTTTCTTTCACATGGCTTCACTTTTTTCACCAAGTCATTTTCTTAAACTCAAGATATGCTGCCAGCTTACGAGGCAAAGGACTCCAAAACTGTGAATAACCCAATAGAAGCTTACATAGTTGCAGAGGTATTTTCTCTCCAAGAATCATGTAAATTGTATTGTCATCCATGATTTGACTTTGCTGTGATTTTTTGTGCTGCCGGCAATATAAGTGGTGTATGGCTATAATGAGCAGTATTCATTTTTTCACCTTCGATATAGGTCACAAAGGAATTACTTAATAATGGGATTGTAGGTGATGATATTGGCATTATTACCCCTTATAATTCCCAGGCAAATCTCATCCGAGCTTCTGTTAACGTAACCTCTGTGGAGATTCATACCATTGATAAATACCAGGTATGGATGAATCATATCTTACAGAACTAAAGCATTATCATTTTTTTTTAATGTCAAAAGATGATAGCACGTATCTTATATAAATTTGAGACCAATCCCATTATGCCATTCTTTTAACTGGAGATTAATGACTGCTCACCTTTTTCTTTTTCTTTTCTACCTAGGCTTCTCTTACATGCTCTGTTTTGTTTGCCCAGGGAAGAGACAAGGAATGCATACTGGTATCCTTTGCTAGGTCCAGTGAAAATCCAAGAAATTGTACGTCTTCGTTGCTTGGAGATTGGCATAGGATTAATGTGGCGCTCACACGAGCCAAGGTAGGCAGCATAAATGCTCTTACTATATTAGTCTTTCCTGTTATAGCAGTTAATTTGGATTTGTTTTGTGCTTTGCTTGAAAAGAAATTGTTGCATTATGGTGAGAGAGAGAAGGGAGAAAAAAAAAAGGAAAAAAGAAATAATGATGAAGAGCATTCCAAACATCAACTGAGTTGAGTATTTAGCAGTAAAAGTCTCAAGATATAATATTTGTGTCATTGTATGTATTGTATCCACAGAAAAAGTTGATCTTAGTAGGGTCGTGCAAAACCCTGTCAAAGGTCCCGCTGCTGAAGCTTCTTGTTGAGAAGGTTGAAGAGCAATCAGGCATTATCAATGTGTCCAAGACAGATATCAACTACGAAGAGCACAAAGGAGAGCTGAAAAGATGTTCTCATATCAGATGATTACTACTTTCAGTTCACCAAAAAGGAAAAAGAAAAGAAAAACGGGTGACGGCATGAATTGGCTTCTTCCCCCCTTCTCATTATGCCAAGAAAAACGGGTGACGGCATGAATTGGCTTCTTCCCCCCTTCTCATTATGCCAAAGATTGTGCAGGTAATGAGATCACTGACTTTTTGTAGCATTAGGAAATATGCGTATAGAAGAAGAAAGAAAAATGTGAAGATGGCATCCTCATGGACAAAGTTACTTTAAGAATTATCATCCAAATGTTCTTACCAATGTTTGTGCAGTTTATACCAGTTAAAATTTGTAATTTGGACTTTGTGAACAACTTGGTAACTGAGCTCTTCGATATTAAGGTTTAAGCAATAATTTATTTATTTTTTACATCTGAATCCGGTATCAACCAGCGCCATTCATTTGTATTTCTATATTTGCATAACATAGATAACGAAAATATTGTACGATATTAATTAAAAATTACTCAAAAAAATGTATTTAAAACTATAATTCTATGAAGGTATTTTGTAATATAAATTTAATAATGATAAAACATCAAATAAAAAATTGTGGGAATGCTTAGCTTGTCAAATGTTTAGAGTCTTGATTGATGTATAAATTAGTTTAAAAATATTTTAATCATCAAAGAAAAAAAAAGTACAGTGAGGTAAAGTGAAACTGGTGTTTATTATTGATTTGATATTTATAAAAAATATTTATATAAATGTTATTAAAAAGTAAAAATTGAGAGATAAACTAGATCGTAAAATGGTTAGATTTAAATTAACCATTTAGAGTTTAATTTATTGCAATAGATTTCCTATCATCCATATATATCGAACTATTGGTATATTAAGGTTAGTAATGTAGCACTATTGATATATTAAGGTTAGTAATTATGATGCTTTAGTATAATAATATTTTTTTTTCATATAATTAGTTCTTTATTCATAGAACTATATAGATGTTAGAGTTTTTTAATTACTATAATAAAAGGTGATAATTTTTTTTTTCATAACTTAAGTTTTTATCTCTCTCAAGCACAAAAAAAAAAAAAAAGCCTTTTTCTTTTTTAGGAAAGAGGTGATTGTCATGAAGTCAGGTGCGATAATAAGAACAAGGTTTTTATTTTATCAAAGTATTGTTTCTAAATATTCTTTACCAATCCTCTACTAATATTGAATATTAATT
>Ga0307517_10010276_pt1 | contig 13126 bp, 5 predicted proteins | sample 23_EM_MG_FD_194515 | JGI IMG/M metagenome (GOLD analysis project Ga0307517, IMG submission 194515) | Populus trichocarpa ectomycorrhiza microbial communities from riparian zone in the Pacific Northwest, United States - 23_EM | ecosystem: Host-associated > Plants > Roots > Unclassified | place...
TTTTTCTTTTCTTTCATTTCTGTTTTGATTTTGTCAAAGTAAATCCCTTGTTTTTTTGATGTTGTTGCTGAGTTAGTGGCAGCACATTGTCCACTACAGTTAGTGGTTGTTAACTAGGGAAGTTTGTTAAGTTTTCTCATGTATTTAAAGACATGCAGTTAATAAAATATTGACTGAGACATTTTATCAAACACCTTGTGTGTAGTTCGTGTTCTTCAATACTCAGCATTGTTGTTCTTGATTGTGCATCCCTTCACCTGCACAAAACACAGCAACACAATTCTTAACAAGAACTAACTCCTCCTGATTCAAAGATATCATAATTTTGAAAAGTTGTCAGCTTATTGCTTTTGGTTGTGAAGTATTTGGACGTTATTATCAAAATTGTTCAAAGAAAAGGATGGAAAGTGTGGGCTAGTTTTATGGTGCTGGAAATTAATCTTCTAACCCTACTCTGGATTTATTTGTCAGGTTGTATTTGTTAGGCTTCTGCTTGGAACTGTTGCTGAATCTGTGTTTCAAAAACAATTAGGATATTATTTATTTGGTATCCATGTGCATACATGTAGGGGGAACTAATAAGGGTAAATATTAAATAAAGGTAAAGGCATTTACAAGTATTTATAGTGATTCCTAGAGGTCAAGAAGTTTTGGTACCAACTTCAATGACTAAATCCAACCAGGGATGAGCTGTTCTAACAGTTTTTTTATATGAATATTAGCTGTTCAAACTTGACTTCCAAGAAGAGCAGTTAAGTTTCAGAATTATAGCTGAAACCAAAAAACAGAACACCAAAATCTAGCTAAACAGCCATGTCCAAACTCCCTCAGGACATCATGGTTGATATACTCACTTACCTACCAGTTAAGTCCCTACTACGATTCAAGTGTGTGTGCAAGCTATGGCATTCGTTAATCTCGGATCCGAAGTTTGTGAAATCACACCTCAAAACAGCAAGGGAAGTCAACTCTAATAAGAGCCAGAGACTTCTCCTTTCAACCAGGACTCCTCAGTCCGTTGACTTCGAAGCAGCTAGTGAAGGTGATGAGGATAATGCAGTACAGGAGCTTGAATATCCTGATGTAGTAAGGTGCAGTCCTACTTACTTTATTGGAATTATGGGATCTTGCGATGGCTTGATTTGTTTATTTGTTGACTATGCAAAACTCGTCTTATGGAATCCATCTACTAGAGATTACAAGGAAATGCCAAAACCCAGTTGTGATCATGGCTTTGATTTCTTTGCTGGAATTGGTTATGATTCCTCTAATGATGATTATAAATTTGTAATTCCTAGCTGCACTACGGCTGATGGTTCTGAACAAATTATGGTTGAAGTTCTTACATTGAAAACCAATGTCTGGAGAAAAGTCCCGGAGATCTGTCAAGGTACTACCTTGGTAGGGGCTTATCGAGGGTTATTTTGCAATGGGGCTGTGCATTGGTTAGGAAAGCAAGAAAATGGGTCTGAGAAAGAGTATGTGGCTGTTTCATTTGATGTAGCAGAGGAGAGATTCAAGGAAGTTGTGCCACTTCCGGATCATTTCGATACGGTGGTTTTGGGGATGTCAGGAAATTCCCTGTGTGCATTTGGTGAATGCCATGGAAGCTATTTTGAGGCATGGATACATGAGCAGGAATATGATAGCAGTGCATCTTTCAGAAGATTATTCAGGCTCCCAGCTGACAGGCTTTCTCAAGAACCTAAAGTAGTATTGTGTTTAACAAAAAAAGGAGAACTTCTGCTTGATTATGATGAATGGCAACTAGCGTTGTACCATCCTGTAGAAGACAAAAATAAATGCATCAGGGCATACAGAGATAGCAATTTATGTGATTTAGCAATATACACAGAGAGTCTAGTTTCCATCAATGGTGATGACAGTAGAGACCCCAGAAGAAGATGTTGGAGAAAAATGGTGATTGCCTAAGTAATTTGTTGGATTACTTGTTGTCTTTGTTGGTAATTGGATTTTTGGGACCTTTCTCATTTGGCATGTACAACATTGCATTAGTGTTCATTGTTCAAATATTTTGCTTGGGTGTACGTTGAGATGAGCTAGCTTTTGTTATTTACATATCCCTGTTTTATTCAGCTTTTTTTTCCTCTTCTTCTTAACATGTGGGCTTTACTTAGTATCTATCTGGGCTTTCAAGGTATTTTATCTAAAAATAAATTTTAGAGGAAAATATATCAAATATAACTGTTTAAACTTGAGGTGAATTAGAAAATTTTTAATTTAAAGCTTGATTCGTGTTAGATTTAAAGTTAAATTAAAAAAGATATTAACCTTTTAAAATTCAATTTACTCAATTGAGTTTTTATTGACCTAATTAGCTGGACCAAATCCAATTCAAATTTTGTTGCATCAATACAAGAAAAAAATTAAAAAATAAAATGAAATTATTTTAATAAAAATGATTAACCTGAATTGACTCGATAAGATAGTGACCCAAGTCATTTTCTGAGTCAATTCTTAAACCTAATAGGATAACTATGATATTTAAGCTCCCTTTGTTTCTATAATGTAGTATGTGTTTTGTTCCAATTACAGATTTAAAAGTATTTAGTTAATCAACATACATCATAATTTTATATAAATTTCATTAAAAACTCTTAAAACGTTGATTAAAAAAACAATACAAGTTATAACTGTTTTTAAACCTACTTTTTCATACAATAACTACAAAAATTATCACAATATAGAATACATGCGAACATGGTGGAATATTTCCTACCCCAAAAGTTAGCAGCAAAGGGCTGACAATGTTGTTCTTGAAATACTGGAAATCACCTAGTCAACACGCACAATGAGTCTTTGATAATAATTCAAGAAATGAAAGAGTTAACATCGTTTCCTTGGTGGATTTGGCCATTGCTTCCATGAATTTCATGTTAGCCTGACATATAAGGGCAAATTATGGAAGACATGCTGATTTGAGGCGGAACGACGTGTAACCAAGATGTGTTATAATCAAACTCTGATGGGTACGTGGAACCTCTTTTATTTTTATTTTTATTTTATTTATTTTTACCAATTGATGAGTAATTTGAAACACCTATCAATAATTAATGTATGTAATAAATGTCAATAATGTCTTTATCATACAAAAAATAATAATCCGTGAGCCATCTTATCAAGTTGGACCAGGAAATGTTTGTTTGAATCTGAGTTTTTTTAAAAAAAATTAAAAAATAAATAAAACGTGACCACAACTTTATTTGCTTGTTATACTTTCTTCGTGATTGCTTGGAGAAGTGTTCATCGTCTTCTTGTGAGATATTAAGTGCATGGGCATGCTTTAACTTTTTTCTCAGGTATTGACATTGCTTCCGAGGAAGATTACATGCTTGTTATATGACTTTTCACCTGAGGTTGTCTACTACTGTAACCTTATCCCACACAAATACGAGTGGAGTGATTTACCCTTGATGAATTTAGTAATAATTAATAGATTATATGAAAAAAATTTAAGATTTTTGTTGTGAGGGGTAAAATCACCATTACGCTATGAACAATATTTTCACTCTATATGAAACTGTTTTTCAAACGAGAATTAGGTTTCGTTAATGTGCCTTTTAGCATTAAAGAACAACTGCATGCGTGTCACCATAGATTCCTTAAACTAGCGTGTAAGACTGGAAAAACTGCAGAGAAACAAGAAAAGCATGGCCAGCTAAGGAGAGTCCCGCTTAAAGAATCACCAGTTAATCACTTCAATGTCGACTGGCTTGAATCATCACTTGACACTTGACACAGTTTTGAGAATTTTTTAGGAGCATACTTCTTAACCACATATCTTTTAATGTTGATAGGCTACCCTTTTCATGTTCAGCTGTCTATCTTTGAATGGATGGCAACAGATATTAGAACGATTCGAAATGTGAAACGTGAAAGATTTGACTTGGCTAAGAAAATAAATATTAGAAGACTAAGGTATATGTTCTGAGATGCCGGAGTTTATCCTGGTCTGCATTGAGCAGGTTCACATGATAAATTGCTATAGGAGCTCATTGTTTTTTGTTTTCTACTGGGGTCACTCAAAATATTCACTTCTCTGTCTCTCCACTCTCTAGCTCTTCAACTTCCTTTTTCTTGTTTCTTCAATCCAAGAGGCAAGTCTCTTCCTCTAGCCTAATAAATTCTGTAATGGAATCTGTTTCTAATGATGCTCTAGCTAGGGCTTTCCTTATTCGTGTTTTGGTAGTTTTTTTGGAGCAGTGGCAATAAGTTTTGGTGAATCTTGAAGTCTGAAAGTTGCATCCTACTTAAGTAACAAAACATAAGAGTCTTGACCATTTAATAATCAGTAGTTTATGGTCTTGAGTTAGATTTATTGTTTCTTAAAAAGCTAGATGTTTGATAAAATAATACGAATTCTCCACTAATATCCTATTAAAGACTAATAAGATGATCCTTTTACCTCATGTTAATCTTTGTTGATTTACAGGACATAATCATAGAATTGTTCAAGGAAGACTAGTCGGGTAGTGCTGCAAATTGAGAAATCTGACGATGGCTGGAAACCATGTGGGAGTGCTTAATGCACTTGATGTGGCAAAGACACAATGGTATCATTTCACTGCAATTATAATTGCTGGGATGGGTTTTTTCACAGATGCATATGACCTATTTTCCATTTCGCTTGTCACCAAATTGCTTGGTCGTATATACTACCATGTTGATGGTGCAGAAAAGCCAGGCAATTTGCCTCCGAATGTTGCAGCTGCAGTGAATGGTGTTGCATTTTGTGGAACTTTAGCTGGCCAGCTCTTCTTTGGTTGGCTTGGAGATAAATTAGGCCGAAAACATGTTTATGGAATGACCCTCATGCTCATGGTTATCAGCTCTATTGCCTCAGGACTTTCCTTTGGACATTCTGCAAAGGGTGTCATGGCCACGCTTTGTTTCTTCAGATTTTGGCTTGGTTTTGGCATCGGTGGTGACTACCCCCTCTCTGCCACCATCATGTCCGAATATGCCAACAAAAGAACTCGTGGGGCATTCATCGCCGCAGTGTTTGCCATGCAAGGATTTGGAATTTTAACTGGGGGAATTGTTGCTCTCATTGTGTCAACTGCATTTGACCATGCATACCATGCCCCTTCATATGAAACTAATCCAGTGGCATCAACTGTGCCTGAAGCAGACTATGTGTGGCGCATCATTTTGATGTTTGGATCGGTGCCTGCAGCCATGACCTACTACTGGCGAATGAAGATGCCTGAGACTGCTCGTTATACAGCCCTTGTTGCCAAGAATGCTAAGCAGGCAGCTTCAGACATGTCTAAGGTATTGCAAGTGGATCTCTTAGTTGAAGAGAACAGGGTGGAGCACGAGTCATCCAAATCATTCGGCCTTTTCACCAAGAAATTCGCACGTCGCCATGGACTTCATTTGCTTGGAACCAGCGTTTGTTGGTTCTTGTTAGACATAGGCTATTATAGTTCAAATCTTTTCCAGAAGGATATCTTCAGCTCAATTGGATGGATTCCACCTGCGAAAACCATGAATGCTATACATGAAGTGTATCTGGTTGCAAGAGCACAAACTCTTATAGCATTATGTGGTACAGTTCCAGGGTATTGGTTCACGGTAGCTCTGATTGATTATATAGGAAGGTTTGCCATTCAACTAATGGGATTCTTCTTCATGACCGTGTTCATGTTCGCGCTTGCGATCCCTTATCATCACTGGACAAAGAAGTCTAATCGCATTGGCTTCCTGGTCATGTACTCACTGACCTTTTTCTTCGCAAATTTTGGACCCAACGCCACCACATTTGTTGTGCCAGCAGAGATTTTTCCTGCAAGGCTTAGATCAACTTGTCATGGTATATCAGCAGCGGCTGGAAAGGCTGGGGCTATTGTAGGTGCATTTGGATTCTTGTATGCTGCACAAAGCACAGATCCTACACAGACTGATGCTGGTTACCCTCCTGGTATTGGTGTTAAAAATTCACTTATAGTGCTAGGTGGGGTCAACTTCTTTGGGGTCTTGTTCACTCTATTGGTTCCAGAAGCAAAGGGAAAATCACTCGAGGAGATATCAGGAGAAAACGAGGATGAAGATGTTGTGCACGATCATCAACAGGCCTCTTCAGTTAGGACAATGCCACAATGATTTGGGATTTTTTTCAAGGAAATGTTGATGAAAGTTTGTTATTTTAGTAACATATAGAATGTAATTCTCTAATTTAATACTGCCATGATCTGTAATGAATAAATGATGCAAGCTCATCGTCCGCAAACTTTACAACATTTAGCTTTCAATCACTACGCCAAGCAAACAAAAAACGTACAACGCAGCCTCGGTAAAGTACTAGAACTGAAACACAATCTTATGGCAAAACTTACTTATCATTGCATCTTTTTCTCTCTTTTTTTTTTGTATAATTATAGGCAATGACGAAGCTATGAATTTTTTCTATCCTGAGTTATTAAGTAAATATAAAATATTTTTTAAAATCAATTATTAATTTATATGCATGAATTTTTAAAGTTAACAGTAAAGTTTTAATTCAAATACACTATCCAAAATATTAAAAAATAAATTTGAAAGTACATAAAATTGAATTGAAAGTAAAAATAAACTCATTATTAAAGTTACATCCTTCAATATTTTATGAAATATAATTTATCTATAATCGAATCTAAATCGATATTGTAACAACCGCTTAACCGGGATAAAATAACAATCTCATGTCAACTGGAAAACAAAGTAATTAAATTTTTTTCCTCTCTCAATTCCTCCTTCCTTCACTTAATTCTTTCTTAGATTAGTATTTTATAAGTTAAACTTTGTAAGTTTACAAAGTTATTCCTTCCATTATTTTTTTTTATGTTTTTCCCTTACTTTTTTCTTTTTCTCTCTAACCTTTTCTTTTTTTTCTTTTTCTATTCTGCTTCTGCCCATTCGGCAATATATAAAAGGAAGGAAGAACTGATTTATTTTATTTTTTAATGGCAAATAATCACTTTATTCTTAATGAGTCGTTTTGTTTTTATTTGACGGTTTTTTTTTTGTTAGCATTACCAAACTCTGTTCATCCTAAAATTTTAACAAGATTTTATTCAATATATTTTAAGATCCCTCGTAAAATTTCAGCTCAATCTGATGGTCGGATTGAAAATTACGCCCAACAACGTAAAACTGGTCAAATTATAATTTTTTATCAAATTTCTGAATTTCTCAAAAAATTCTGAAATTTTAACCCAAGTTAAAGCATCATATTAGAAGGTTTCAAGCAAATTTTTATAATTTTTTTAATAATTCAATTAAAAATTATAAATTTTTTTATAGAATATTTATCTGGGCTACAGCCAACCCTAGCACTTAACATACCTCCGCCCTTGATTGTAGGCATTGGACCTCGTGTTTAGTAGACTGTAGACTCACTGGTGGATTGTTGTCGGGCCTCATGCTGTATCTTCATAGCCTTCATGCTCATTTTTGTTAATGAATTGACGCCTTCGTTGGGTTGCAGGATAATATTAAAATTCCACTCAAAGTCCAATCAAACAACCTTATGCTATAGGGGGCAAACTCCTCCTCCTCCTCCTCCTCCTCCTATTTGTTCTGTGTTTACCTTTTTATATATAGACTAATTTTAGTAGTTGTGATCACTCTGAACTAGCAATCTATATTCTCCAAGCTTTATTGCAATCAAAGTCTACGTTCATGCTACCAATTTTGGAATTAAGCAACACGCAAGTAACGAAAATAAAGATTGTAGACTTTAATAAATAGCAAGACTTAAAAGAAAACTTGCATTCTACTTACAAACCGAGATGGTATCACTCGGGAATTCAATACTTGAGAAGTGATAGAAAGCTGACCCATGTTTTGGCTCAACAAGCTCTTCAGCTCAGCTCAAAATCCAATCCAACTAACTTAAGAATTTAAAGAAAAAAGTTGCAAGAGAATTTGCTTTTCCTTTCTTCTTCTTTTTCCCTCTTTGCCGTGACTTCCATCCCAATTAACTAGAGATTGTAACTTAAGCTTTTAGGTTTAAAAAAAAGATTTGAAGAAACATTTTAGGGTATTAATTGGTCTTAAAAGAACTTATTAGATGATTGGAATTATAGGTTATTGAGGAACATATTGTATTTTTATGGGTTCTATATATTTGAAAACTGGCAGATCGAAATTTTAAAAATCCTAATCAACCGACCGGCTAGTCGGCTGAATCGGTCGACCGGTTAGTTGATGTTATTGATTTAGAAGAATATAATATTTTAAAAGATATTCAAACGGTGTGAAATTTTTATATAATTTATTTTATAATATGTAGATGAAATTATTTCAACACCATTTTTATATTGTCAGTCATGTGCCGAGGCCTTAATATTTATGATCCCTTGTGATGTTCCTCGTTCCTTTGCAACTATATACGTTGTCTTGTAATGCTCCATATTGTCAATTCCTACTATTATGAGTTCACATACTTATTTGTTATAATCATAGTTTTGAAATCTGGTCCAGCAGGTCGACTCGGGACCCGGCCGATCCGAGGCTGGAACTGGGCCGGGTTGAAGAAAAAACGGGAGAAGAAAAAACCCGGTGTGACCCAATTGACCCAGCGGGTTGACCCGAAGACCTGGTTGACCCAGTCAAGACCCGGTGACTTTTGCTTTTTTTAAAACTAAAACGATGTCATTTTGATTTTTAAAAAAAAAAAATTTGACCCAGCCGACCCAGTCAAAACCCAGAACCCGGACCTTGGACCGGACCGGGTCTTAAAACCATGGTTATAACTGTTTTCCTTTTTACAATAGTTTTCAATTGGAAAAACATTTATCTATTTAAACATATTTGTTGGAACTTTGGGCCTTGCCAAATTTTAGGTATAATACATATCCTTATGCATTATTGTTCAATACACGATAGTTTTAATATATATATACATATTTAGGTTCGCCACGCACCAACATGTGTGTATTGACTTCAAGAAATACTTTTATCAATTTGTATTGAGGAAAATACTGAGAAACATTAATAAAACGACCTGATTAAGAATTGTTTGGAACATTTTGATCAAATCAATAAAATATAAAGATATGAGACTTATAATCGAGAATGAATATTTAGGTTCGAACTAAATTAAAGCCTATGTATCTGATTGAAAAAACTTAAAAGTTGGTTTACCTAATTGCAACTATCCCATTTGAAAGAAGCAGGAAACAGATGAGGAGAGGTCAAGGAAACTGGTGTCGTGTGTATGTTCATGTGTCAAACAGAGACATGCAAGAGATGATCAGTTGATTCAGGAAAAGTTGAGGGGGAGTTTCAGATGCCAAGTCTTGTTAAAGACTGAATCAATATAGTTACAATAGACAACTGCAATTATCTTATAGATTGGCTTCATTGAAGTCTCTTATTTTGGCCTATTTATCCCACTGCAATCCAGTTTTAGATCCACTGGCTAGAGTTCAAGCATGAAATGTCAGTAGATATACTGCAAGAGCCGAAAGGTATCTAATATCAGAGTGACAATGAAATGCGTCTATGGCGCAATTGATCCATTACCAAATAAGAATCGTATCTTTGTAGACATGAACATAAAATGATATGTAGTTGAAACAAACAAATACCTACCCCTTATTGACTGCAACTTTGCACTACACAGATAAATATACAAGCATCTCTACCAAGAGAACATGACAAAATGAGTAGCAAATCTGACCTTTACAATTGTTACTGACGTAAAAATGCAGAGACATTCCACTGTTATCCCAGCTCAACACGACGATAATGGTTTTACAGAAAAGGACTCATCCATCAACAATAAATTGGTCATCCTGAGTATCTCCATCAACCCTACTGTCCCCATGAACCATACCATTTACATGGTGCAAATTATGCATCATTTGTGAAAGATAATGGTTGCTAGCACCAGTATGATCAGAGAGCCCAGTTGGAGTAGTCCATTGTGAAACAATCCCAAGCAACTGGCCAGTAAGGTTTTGTTGCTCATGAAGAATACGAGTCTGGAACTGCCCCATTTCTGCTCGGTGCTGACTCAACATCTCATCAATCCTCTTCTTCCATTCTGACCTCTTCCTATTCATCCTATCTTCCCATTCCCTCTCTTGAATCAACTCCTCCTCTCTTCTTCTTCTTTCCCTCTCTTCGCTCTCCTTCTCCATAGCTTCCCATTCTTGAATCCTCTGCCTCGTTAACTTTTCCCTATCCTTTTCCATCTCTTCCCTCTTCTTTTCCCTTTCTTCCAACTTCCGTTCCCATTCTTGCTCCCTCTCCACCAGGACATTCTCTCTTCCTTGCCTCTCCCGCTCTCTCTCCAGCTCACGTTGCTCAAACCGAGCCTCCATGTCCCTCAACTGCACCAACTGGTTTGATAGAAATCCAAACACCCTTTTCTGGAATCCCTTCAGTGCCTTCCTCTTTTTCCTCAAATTAGACACATTTGGCTCCACTTCTTCATACATGAAACCATCATCTCCATCCTCCCTCACCCGATCATTACCATTACAATTCTCCTCTGCCTCTTCCCCTTCATAATCAAACCCCAAACCCAGCACCCCATTCTCACCCCCATCAATCCCAGCAAAATCCCCATCAGCCGAATTACCTAGTTGGCCAAACTCTGCCATCTCCATTCCCCTGACACCCCCTAACAAACCCCCACCATTCTCCCTATCCTCATTCAAGACCCCCATCAAATCATTACAATTACTACCATTAGTTCCATAAGAAACTGGAAGATCCCCAAAAACCTCCTTGTACAGCAAAAAATTCGACCAATGTGTGCGCCCTTCCAACCAATCAAACTCATCCCCATTGCCACTACACTCTCCACCACCACAACCTGAATTGTCCATTGATGAAAACTCAGGTTTCTTAATCTTTTGCTTAACAAGCAAGTACTGGTGCCTCATGTTTTGCACCTTAGTAGACACATCTTTCCATGTCCATTGCCAAGGGTAAGCAATCGGATCACGAACATGATGCGCAGAATTCACATACAAAGCAATTGGTTTATATTTCTTCTCTCTAGTTTTCATTTTTGCAAGGGTCCCATCAGAGACCATCTCTCCATATTTCTCAATTAGGGTTTTCTCTTCTACTTCTGTCCATTTCTTTCTTTTTGGTGGCATCATTAGATGAACCAAAATATTTACAAAAAGTACCAAAAGCTATAGAAGAATCACCACTAACACTTCTTAACTCAATCAAGATCCCAAGACTGTCACATAAAAAACCGTCTAACATCAACCAAAACAAATCTACCCAGATCAAGAAAACAACAAACTAAGCTCCAAAAGACATAGTAACTAACAGTGCTTACCTTGAACTGGGTATTGCAGACATGGGTTTCTTGTAAGCTTTCTGGAGGGTGATTTTCTAGGGAAATTTGAGAGAGGAAGTGAAGGAATCTGTGAGAAAGAGTACAAAGTTTAGTGCTTTTCTAGTGAAAGGGACTTCCTTTTTGTCTAGGACTACAGTACCTGTAAAAACCATATAAACGGTAATGTTTTTATGCATCCTTTAAGGATAAACGGTGGTGGTAGATTGGTCGGTCAAGGACATTATTAGTGTCCAATAAACGAAGAAAACTACACATATGATCCTTAGCTTATAAAAAGTTTAATTTTTAGTCCTTTATGTTTTCTTTCATTTCAAAGATGCCATCTTTAAGTATAAAAAAAATGATGTCATGTATTAGTACTCTTCTATGTAAAATAATGATGTGAAAATAAAAATAGGTAAAATGGTTATAATCTTCTCTCTCTCTCAAACAAATTGTGTGATTTTCAATATATTTAAAAAAATAGAATAAATAAAGGGAAAATAGATTGTCTAAAATTATTTTTTTGGATCCAATGAAAAGAAAAGGAAAAAACTAGGATCCTCTAAAATAAATTGAGAATCAACTAACAATTAAGGACAAACTCTTGAAGAAGGGTTCTCCTAAATATATAAATCAGAGTTAATTTTAGTTGCAAGCTTAGTTATGTAGTCAGCACATGACTTAGCTTCTCTCAAAATATAAAACAGACGAACTTTTTAATTTTGTATCAGGAGTTCTTTGATGTCAAAAATAACAACTCTGAATAAGTAATACTTGTTAAAATTATCATGAATCAATCGAATAATATCTGTAGAATTAGAGTTGTATATGAGCTTTCTGAAACCTCTATCCCATGCCACCAATAAACTATATTTAATTGCTTGCAGTTCTAGAAGTAGATTAGAACCAAAACCTCCATAACCCGTAAAACTCATCAACCATCTCCCTTCAGAATTTCTTAAGAGACCCCCAAATTTGATCTTCTCCGGATTCCTAAGAGAGCTGTCATTCACATCCAGTTTTATAAATCTTTTTCAGGCCTAAGCCATGAAACAGTAGTAGAGTGCCTACACACTACCTTTGGATTATTCCAAGCATCACAACACATCTTTTAGAAAATAAATTTGATGTAATATCTGGTTATCCTCCAAATACTCATCCCCAAAAGCTAAAATATTCTTCCTCCTCCAAATTCATTAGAGACCAAACAAGAATAACAAGGAAATGTATGATGAGGCAAATCTTTGACCCCTCTCTACCACATCAGAACACGAGACCCTTGTCGATTCGTGAGATCTAATCCAGGCCAAATACTCTTAGCAAAAACATAATTTCTAATACAATGTAAAATGTACTTGTCCTTCTAGTTACAACCACCACAGATTGGAAATGAGGAAATATTATGTTTAAACCGCAATAAATTAATAGGAAGGCTATTATGAAATTACAGGGACTATTTATTTATTTATTATTCAATAAGGATCAATTAACTAATTTTGATAAATTATAGGGACCAAGTTATAATCTGCACTTTTTTCGATATCTTCTGCGAGATCTCTGATCATCTTTTGCCTGACTGAAAATTGGTTACCAATGTAAAATAATCTTGAGCAGGACAGGGCAAGATAGCCGATGTTAATTGACCTCAATTATCCTTGAAAGGATTGAACATGATTTTTTTTCTTGTTTTAGAGAAAAATAGATTGAAACATGATGTTATCATTTCAATAGAACTTCAGAAGAAATAAGAAAAGAAAATTGAAACAAATCTATGTTAGCTGATCTTTATAGATCTGAAAATATTGCCCCAAA
>Ga0307517_10010277_pt1 | contig 13120 bp, 16 predicted proteins | sample 23_EM_MG_FD_194515 | JGI IMG/M metagenome (GOLD analysis project Ga0307517, IMG submission 194515) | Populus trichocarpa ectomycorrhiza microbial communities from riparian zone in the Pacific Northwest, United States - 23_EM | ecosystem: Host-associated > Plants > Roots > Unclassified | place...
CTTGCAACAGCGCTTGAACACGCGAGACATCCACGATGAGGAAACCAGCAACTGGAGAGCCGTATGCGGGAAAACCGCCCGTACGGTTCGGAGGGAGGGGAGGCCAAAAGCCTTCCCTACCCCTATCTCAAGCCAACACCGCCAGCCCATGTCGCTTCCGCGCCATTGCGCATTCGGGATCGCCGGGCATGCAGGTCCGGCATACCTCGGGCCGCACCGCATAGATGGTGCAGGCCGTCGCCTCGCCCACCTTGCCCGATAATGCCGAACAGCGGTCGCCGTCGCAGCGCATGCCAGACAGTCGATCGTTGACGAACTTTTCCGGGATCAGGTCGAGGTCGGCATCGTCCTCGGTCGTGAAGCGCGGCCAGTTCTGCGAATAGCTGCAGCAGGCCCCACAGGCCTGGCAGGGGCTTTCGCTTGCAAGTGCTGATCCGGGTTCGTCCATTTCTGTCGTTTAGCGCGGAAGGGGCGGCCCAGTCGAGCGCGCCTCAGGTATCTTTCGGGGCTTCCCAAACCAGGCTGCGCCGCCATTTCGCCCGCAGCAGGTCGCGCCGTTCCGGATATTTTTCGTCGTGATACACGGCGTCGACGACACGGTCGGTACGAAAGCTGCGGAAATCCTTCCGCAGTTCGCACCACGCCGCCATGATCCGCACCGCCTCGTGATAGCCGATGGCAATCGGCCAGATCGTGCGACTGCTCTCGCGTCCCTGCTCGTCGCGGTAGTTCAGGGTGATCTTCTTGCCCTCGTGGATCTGGGTACGCGTCCGTACCATGTCGATGCGGTCCGGCTCCCGGTTCCAGACCGCACGGGCGCGGCTCGCGGGTTCCAGCACGAACGGCCGCAAGCGTTCAGGCACCGTGTCGGCGATCTTCGCCATCAGGTCCTGCGCGGCGCGTGCCAGCACAGGATCGGCGTGGCCGACGACCCATTGTGCGCCGAGCACGGCCGCCTCGATCTCGTCGGGCGTCAGCATCAAGGGTGGCAGGTCAAATCCCTTTTCCAGGATGTAGCCCATGCCGGCCTCGCCGCGGATCGGTACGCGCTGTTCGATCAGCGTTGCGATGTCGCGATAGATGGTGCGTTTCGAGGTCTCCAGTTCGGCCGCGATCGCGTCCGCCGTCAGCGGTTTTCGCGTGCGCCGGAGCACCTGGATGATCTGGAACAATCGGTCGGCGCGTCTCATGGCAACTCTCGTCTCTGATCGCTTTTCGTAAGTCCAGCTGGCGGCTGCTGACAGCATGTTGGCAGCAGGGGGTCTGTATATCGGGACAACACCTCAACTGAAGGGAATTTGTCCATGACGATTTTCAGCGAATTTGGCTCCCCAGGAAGCCGCCCAACTCTTGTGAATGCCCGCCTCGTGAATACCGGGGCTTTCGCCCTGGAACAGCTGGTTTCCATCCATTGCGTCACGTCAGATCTGCGCTGGGCGATGATCGAGCTGGCATGGCGTTCATTCACCGCAATGTGCGGCTTTGCGCAAGGGCGGTTGCTGTCGTGGGGCCGCGGCCACCATACGCCGCGGGAAGAGGAAGGTGGCGGCCATTGCTGCTGCTGACACCACGGTGGCAGCAGGGCGCCGCTAGGCTTTTCGCTCGTTCCAGGGAAAATCAGGAGTTTTTCGGATGATCACGCTCTATGGCTTCGGCGCAGGCTTCGGCTTGCCGGAAATCAGCCCCTTTGTGACCAAGACCGAGGTCCAGCTGAAGATGGCGGGTTTAGCCTATCGCAAGGAAAAGGCGATGCCGCCGGCCTCGCCGAAGGGGCAATTGCCATACATCCTCGACGAGGCCGAAAGCATCGCCGATTCCACCTTCATTCGCGCCCATATCGAGGGCAAATACGGCTTCGATTTCGATGCCCCGCTGTCCCTGCAGGCGCGGGCGCAGGCCTGGGCGTTCGAGCGGATGATCGAGCATCACGTCTATTGGGCGCTGGTCGGCGCGCGCTGGGTCGACACCGACAATTTCGCCAAGGGGCCCGCGCATTTCTTCGACGGCGCGCCGGACCATCTGCGCGAAAAGCTGCGCGAAGACGCGCAGTTTCGGGTGGCAGAGAATTATCTGTTGAGCGGTCTCGGCCGTCACGCCCCGGAAGAGGATGTGGATCTAGCCGTGCGCTCGCTATTTGCGTTGTCGGTGCAACTCGGGGGCAAGCGATATCTGTTCGGCGACACGCCCTGCGGCACCGACGCCACCGCCTTCGGTGCGATCGCCGGCATCCTGACGCCCTACTTCGAATCGCCGCTGCGGCAGCAGGCCGAAAAATTCGAAAACCTCACCGCCTATGTCAACCGGATGATGCTGCAATATTATCCGGAATTCGGCTGGGCGCCGCTGCAGCAGGAAGCGGCGTAAGCTTTAGCGTCGTAGGATGGGTGGAGCGAAGCGATACCCATCACATAACAGCAGCGTGGCTTTGATGGGTTTCGCTGCGCTCTACCCATCCTACAGACGCAGCTACTTTTGGGCCTTGGAGAAAGCCGTTTCGAGCACGTCGCCGATAGGTTGCCAGCTACGGCCGTCGAATTGAACCAGCCGCAGGTGTTTGATCGGCCGAAAGTCCCAACGTCCGGTGTTGATTTTGATTCCTGGCAGCAAAATCGAGCCCTGGTAATCTTCGAGGGCCGCAGCCTGCTTCATGATGTTGTCGCGAGACAGATCATTGCCGCATTGTTTGAGCACCTGGGCCAGTGTCTCGGCGGCCGCGTAGCCGAACATGGCGGCGTTGTCGTCTTTGCCTCCGGCCCGATTGTATTTCTCAATGAATGTCTGCCAGTCCTTGGCGGCTTGTTCGTCCTTCCAAGCCGGATCATTTGCATCCTTCAGGAAGGTAGCCGTAATGACACCCAAGGCGTTTTCCGGGCCGGCAGGCTTTAGCGCCGTCGCTATTGATGACGACATGTAGTTCAATATGAACACGGGGTGCCAGTTCAGATCCGCCGCGCTTCGGATCACTTTGGTCACGTTTGCAGGCGCACCCGCAAACACAAAAATATCGGCGCCTGATCGCTTCAGGGCTGATACGTGCGTGCCCAGATGCTCATCTGCGACATCGTACGCGATGTCGACCTTGATCATCCGGGCGATGTTACCGAGCCCGTCTTCCAGTCCCCTGAATAGTTCACGACCGAAATGATCGTTCTGCCAAAGCGCTACGATCTTTTTTCCGGGGTAGAACGCCTGTATGTAGTTGGCGTAGATGCGCCCCTCTTCCCGAATGGAGGGCTGCCAGCTCATTGTCCAGGGGAACAGCGATGGATCGCTCAGGTGATCGTCTCCGGAGGCCACAAAGAGTTGAGGAATTTGCCGCTCGTTCAAGTATGTGCGAACGGCAAAATTCCCCGGAGTTCCGAAAGAACCGAACATCAGCAGGACGTTCTCTTTCTCGATCAGGTCGCGCGTAAGTTCCAGGGCGGTCGACGGGTCGGACTTGTCGTCATTGGAGATGAAGCGCACCTTGCGGCCGTTGATCCCGCCGCGCTCGTTGATCATCTCAAAATACGCTGCTTCGGCTTTTCCGATCGCTCCGAATGCCTCCAAACTCCCGCTGTAGGGCATAACGTTCCCTATGCGAATTTCAGTGTCGGTTACGCCCGGTTCGCGCACGCGCTCGGTGATCGCGCCCAAAGACGTAAGCGCCACGATGATCGCAATCGGCGTTCGGACCCAGCTTTGCATCGGATGAACTCAATTACAGAAAGAGTGCAGCCGGATTTCGAGGCATATTGAAGGCGATCATCTTGATCTGGATCAATGACCGGACGGCGGCGCGTGCGGATTCGTCGCCCGAGTTTCCCGATCGGGTTGCGCACCGTCAGAGCCCGCCGTGACGCGCTCCCGGCCCCTCGCGACGTGCTTCTGAATCGGCGCATCTAGCTCGCAGGGGCGGGCTGGCCCTTCAACGCGGCCAGCTCTGCCTCTAGCTCGGCGATGCGGGCGTCGCGCGATGCCAGCGCGGCCGCGACATCGCCCGCGTCGAATTTTTGCGGGATGTGCTGCGGGCAATTGGTGTCCCACGCCGAGATCCGGAAAAGGATCACCTGCTCGGGCCGTGCCTTGTAGCCTTTCGGCATCAGCGCCTGCGTGAGTGCGGGATCGTCATCCACCACACGCGCTTCGCCCCAGATCTTGACGCGCCGACGATGTGCGTAATCCATCACGAAGATATGCGCCTGCGGATTCTCCGAGAGATTGCCTTGCGTGATGTATTGCCGGTTGCCGCTGTAATCGGCAAACGCGATCGTGTTCTTGTCGATGATTTTGACGAACCCCTTCGGGCCGCCGCGATGCTGGATGTAGGGATGGCCGGTGCCTGAGGCGGTGGCGAAATAGAAGCTGTTGGTCTCCGCCAGGAACCCTGCGAGCTTTTCATCGATCTCGGTGCGCCACCCGCCGTTCTGCTCGACCTGGGCATAGCCCTCGCGCGACCCTTTGCGGGCCTGGATCGCCTTGACCGCTGGGGTGAAGGCGACGTCGCTGGAATAGGTTTGGACGGAATCGGTCTGAGCGTCTGACATAGGAACAGCTCCTGAGAGCCAACGCCGCCATCATCAGCGCCTGTGCTCCCGGGTAAGATGCTCTCTTCCCGGTTTAAAACAATCATACCGATTGACACGATACTGTTGCATAATATGAAATAATGGCATGGACCGTATCGACGCCATGCAGGCCTTTGTCACCGTTGCCGATCTGCGGGGCTTTGCGCCCGCCGCGCGCAAGCTCGGGATGTCGCCCTCAGGAGTGACGCGACTGATCGCGGCGCTGGAGGAGCGCCTTGGCGCCCGGCTGCTGCAGCGGACCACGCGGCAGGTCGCGCTGACCGATGCCGGCGCGCGTTACCTGGAACGTGCGCGCCGGATCCTCAGTGATGTCGAGGAAGCTGAAAGCGCCGCCGAAGGTGAGCGCACCAGGCCGGGCGGCCGGCTGGTGGTGTCAGCCCCGAACGGCTTTGGCCGGCTTCACGTCAGCCCTGTGATGTCGGCCTATCTGAAGCGCTATCCCGAGGTCTCGGCTGATCTCAGGCTATCGGACCGCATGATCAATCTGGTGGAAGAGGGCGTCGATCTGGCAGTGCGGATCGGCCACCTCCCGGATTCGATGCTGGTCGCGCGCCATGTCGGCGAGATGCGGCGGATCGTGGTGGCCTCAAAGGAGTATCTCAAGCGCCGCGGCGAGCCCAAGACGCCGGAGGCGATCGCATCCCACGACACCATCCATTTCGGCGCCATGACCGCCGCGCCGGACTGGCGCTTCGTTGCCGATGGCCGCGAGATCCGGGTATCGAGCACCCCACGGTTTACCAGCAACAGCGCCGACGCGGCGATCCAGTATGCGGAAGCGGGCGGCGGCCTGACCCGGGTGCTGGCCTATCAGGCGGCGGAATCACTCAAAGCTGGAAGGCTCAAAATAGTGCTGGCGCCCTTCGCGCCGCCGGCGCTGCCGATCCACATCGTCTATCCGACCTCGCGGCTGTTGTCGGCCAAGGTACGGACCTTCATCGATCTGGTGACCGAAACAACCGAGTGGCATTTCGGCTGACCGGACCCGCCCGCATCACGCGGGCGCTGTTGCGAGAGGCTCCTTCTTCGGCACCACGCGGAACGTAGCATTGGCCCGCGCGATCACGACATTGTCGGCCCTGATCAGGCTTTGCGCAAAGCAGATCGTGCTGCCGGTCTTGATCACGTCGGTCTCGATCGCGAGCCATTGCCCGACCTCTGCGGTGCCGACAAAATCGACCGCGAGCCCGATCGTCACCAGCGAAGACACGCCGCCCATCCGGTGCGCGCAGCTATAGCCCATAGCATTGTCTGATAACGCCGCGATCAGCCCGCCGTGAATGAGGCCACGGCCGTTGGTATGCGGTCTTGCCAGCCGCAGCCCGATGATCACGGCCTTGTCGGTCCGTTTCGCATAGAGCGGCTCCCAGGGTTCGGTGAGCGGGCTCTTGCGGGTGTGCAGTTCAAAGCCTTCGGGAATCTCGGTCGCGGTCATGCTTGCTCTCGTCTCGTCAGCCGAATGGCGGGCCCTTGCATTGAACGCGAACGGGCTTCGAAAAGCACCGCCAACAAAGTTTCAAACGGGATCTCGGCATCCGTTTGAAACGGCCGTGGCGGAGCTGTTATTGTGCCTTGAGTATCTAGACCAGTCTATATAATATTTGATCGTTGGAACGGACGGAGGAAGGCATGTCGGCCCCGCCAAGGCATCGCGGCGCGATCGTGCGGGCGGCGGCGACGCTGTTCCGCCGCAACGGCTTTGCCGCGACCGGGATCAACGAGATCGCCGAGGTCAGCGGCGCCCCGAAGGGCTCGCTCTATCACTATTTCCCCGACGGCAAGGACCAGATCGCGGAAGCCGCAATCCGCTTCGCCGGCGCCGGCCTCGTCGCGACGCTGGAAAAGCTCGAGCAGGAACACGACACCGCGGCGGCGATGATCCGCGCCTATTGCAGGCTGCTGGCGGGTTGGATGGCCAAATCGGGTTTTCGCGATGGTTGCCCGATCTCCACCACGCTGTTGGAGTCGGCGCCGCAATCCGCCGCGCTGACATCGGCCGGACGCGAGGTGTTCGGCAGCTGGCGCGCCGTGATCGCGCGGGCGCTGGTGCGCGACGGTGTTGGCAAGGCCGAGGCGAAACGCCTTGCGACGCTCACGGTGTCCGCGATCGAAGGCGCGCTGATCCTGGCGCGGGTCGAGGCAAGCTCAGCGCCGATTGACGACGTCGCAAAGGCGCTGGCGAGCGCCCTGCAAGTCCGGTGAGAGAGGATTGAGACCATGGAAGAAACGCGCCTCGATCCGAAAGAGATCGAATCCTTCATCTCCACGCTGGCGTTCGTGCGGGAGTATGCCATCCGCGTCGCCTCGGCAGCCCCGGGCGAGGTCGTGATCGAACTGCCGTTCGATGATCGCTTTTCGGGGCCGCCGGGACAATTCCCGGCCTCGATGGTCGGCACCGCCGGCGATGTCGCCGCCGTATCGTCCTGCCTCTCGCTGCTGCCGCGCGGCTGGGCCGTGGCGACGCTCGACTTCACGATCAAGATGACCGGAATCGCCAGGGGCGAGAAGCTGCGCGCAAAGGGCCGGGTACTGCAGGCCGGCCGCACCAACTCGGTCGGCGCCGCCGACGTCTATATCGTATCAGCAGAGCAGGAGACGCTATGCGGCACGGTGCTGGCGACGACGCGCAATTTCCAGATCAAGGCGTCGCTTCGCTCGCAATGACGGTGGCTAGCTAAAACGGCAGCCCCACATAGTTCTCCGACAGCGACGTCGACGCGGCCTTCGAGCTGACGAGGTAGTCCAGCTCGGCGACCTGAATGCGTGCGTCGAATTCGCTCTGATCGGGGAATTTGTGCAGCATCGAGGTCATCCACCACGAGAACCGCACCGCCTTCCAGACCCGCGTCAGCGCTTTCGCCGAATAACCGTCGATCCCGGCGGAGGATTTCTCGTCGTAATATTCGCGCAGCGCCTGCGAGAGGTAATGCACGTCGCTGGCGGCCAGGTTCAATCCCTTGGCGCCGGTCGGCGGCACCCGGTGCGAGGCGTCACCGGCCAGGAACATGCGGCCGAACCGCATCGGCTCGGCGACGAAACTGCCCAGCGGCGCGATGCTCTTTTCGATCGAGGGTCCGGTGACGAGTTCGTCGACCGCCTTCTGGTCGAGCCGGCGCTTCAATTCGTCCCAGAAGCGCTCGTCCGGCCATTGGTCGATATGATCGTCGAGCGAACACTGCACGTAGTAGCGGCTGCGGGTGGGCGAGCGCATGGTGCACAGGGCAAATCCCCGCGCATGGTTCGAATAGATCAGCTCGTGGCTGACCGGGGGCGTCTCCGACAGGATGCCAAGCCAGCCGAACGGATAGATCCGTTCGAACGTCTTGATCGCCGAGGGTTTGACGCTGGCCCGGCTGACGCCGTGAAAACCGTCGCAGCCGGCGATGAAGTCGCAGGCGATCTCATGGGTGACGCCGTCCTTGACGTAGGTGACGCGCGGGCGGTCGGTATCGAAATCCAGCGGCTTGACGTCGGCCGCCTCGTAGACCGTGGTGAGGCCGGCTGCCTTGCGCGCATTCATCAGGTCGAGCGTCACCTCGGTCTGGCCGTAGATCATGACCGTCTTGCCGGTCGCGGCATGCAAATCGATGCGGTGCCGCGCGCCGTCAAACGCCAGTTCCACGCCCTGATGCACCAGGCCCTCGCGATGGGCGCGCCCGCCGACGCCGACCTGGTCGAGCAGCGCCACGGTACCCTCTTCCAGCAGGCCGGCGCGGATGCGGCCGAGCACATATTCCGGGCTTTGCCGCTCGAGAATGACGTTGTCGATGCCGTAGCGGTGAAGTAGTTGCCCAAGCAACAATCCACCCGGCCCTGCGCCTATGATTGCGACTTTAGTCCGCAATATCAGCCCCCATGGTCTGGTTAAAGTGCGGCCTGGCGAGGTGTTCGCGGCAGGCCTTGCTTCGATAATTATCTCATATAACAATTTTCGCAAAGGATGTTGGAGCAGAAATGTCGGTTTCTGCTGCACTGCAGGAAAGCTCCGGGCCGATTTCCGACCCGAAAAGTCCGGCTTGAAAAGCCGCACAAATTATATAACATGTTAACTAACGAGACCGGGCGCCAAGCCCGCCTTCATGCGCAAAGGGAGAGAATGTCGATGAGAAAAGCGTTTTTGGCGTTGCTGCTCGCAGCCAGCGTGACGCCTGCGATGGCGCAGGAGAAAAACTTCGAACTCAAGCTGTCGCACTGGGTCCCCGCCTCGCACCCGCTGCAAAAGGCTCTGGAAGAGTGGGGTGCTGCGGTCGAGAAGGAAACCGGCGGCACCGTCAAATCCAAGGTGTTCCCGGCCCAACAGCTCGGCAAGGCGTTCGACCATTACGATATGGCGCGCGACGGCATTGCCGACGTCACCTACATCAATCCGGGCTACCAGCCCGGCCGCTTCCCGGTCATCGGCGCCGGCGAATTGCCGTTCCTGATGTCGGACGCCAAGGGCGGCTCGATGGCGCTCGACGCCTGGTACCGCAAATATGCCGAGAAGGAGATGAAGGACGTCAAGTTCTGCCTCGCCTTCATCCATTCGCCGTCCTCGTTCCACGCGCGGCTGAAGAAGGTCGTGGTGCCCGACGACGTCAAGGGCATGAAGGTGCGCCCGGCGCATGCCACCATGGCAACCTTCATCACCCAGCTCGGCGGCACCAACGTGCAGTCGTCGGCGCCTGAAGTGCGCGACGTCATCGAGCGCGGCGTCGCCGACGCGGTTACTTTTCCCTGGGGGTCCCTGGTGCTGTTCGGCATCGACAAGGTGACGAAGTATCACATGGAAGCGCCGCTCTACGTGACGACGTTCGCCTTCGTCATGAACAAGGACAAGTACAACCAGATGTCCGACCGCCAGAAGAAGGCGATCGACAACAACTGCAACACCGAAGCCGCCGGCCGCGTCGGCGAGCCCTGGGGCAAGTTCGAGGACGCCGGCATCGCCAAGATCAAGGCGGAGGCCGGCCACGAGGTCTATACGCTGACGCCGGAACAGACCGCGCTTTGGAAGAAAGCGGCCGAGCCGTTGGTCAAGAGCTGGGCCGATGGCGTCAAGAAGAAGGGCGACGCCGATCCGGACGCCGCCATGACCGAGCTTCGCGCCGAACTCACCAAGTACAACGCGCTGGCGAAGTAGCCCTTCTTCCCCCTCTCCCGCTTGCGGGGGAGGGCCGGGGTGGGGGTGTCGCCGCGAGTGACACTGTTCGCGTGGAAAGAGCCCCCACCCGTCACGCTGCGCGTGCCGACCTCCCCCGCAAGCGGGAGAGGTAAGAGAGTCCCCGCCGCACCGACCAAATCCGACGCCATAGGAACCCCCGGACATGAATCGCGCGTCTATGGATCGTTTCATCGATACGATCGAATGGATTGCCGCCGCTTTTGTCGGCATCGTCGCCCTCAACATTTTCCTCGCGGTCATCCTGCGCAACACGTTGAATTATGCGATCCCGGATTCCTTCGATATCGGACGCATGCTGCTCGGCATCCTGATCTTCTGGGGCATCGCGGCCACGAGCTATCGCGGTGGCCACATCACCGTCGACCTGATCTGGGCCAATGTCGGCCCAAAGTATCAGCGCTGGATCGATGTGTTCGCAACGCTGGTGCTGCTGTTCGTGGTGGCGGTGCAGACCTGGACGCTGTTCGACAAGGTGCGCGGCACCTATTACGACAACGTTCTCACCTTCGAAATGCACATGCCGACCTGGCCGTTCTTTGCGGTTGCCTGGGCCGGTGACGTCTCCGCCGTGCTGCTGATCGCGATCCGGACCTACCGGCTGATCTTCCACCCGGAAGAGATTCACGATGCCAAAGAAACGACAGTGGAGTAGGGCATCATGAGCACCGATGTGGTCGCCGTCCTCGGATTTGTCGCGCTGTTTGCGCTGATGCTGCTGCGCGTGCCCGTCGGCATGGCGATGGGGCTCGTCGGCGTCTGCGGCTTTGGTTATCTCACCGGCTTTACGCCGGCGCTGAAACTGGTCGGCCAGACCTCGATGCGCACAGTGACCGACTATACGTTCGGCGTGATTCCGATGTTCCTGCTGATGGGCACGCTGGTCAGCAATTCCGGCATGAGCCGTGAATTGTTCCGGGCCGCCAACGGCTTTGTCGGCCATCTCCGCGGTGGCCTCGGCATTGCCACCGTCGCGGCCTGCGGCGGTTTTGCCGCGATCTGCGGCTCGTCGGTCGCCACGGCCGCGACGTTCTCGGCGGTGGCCTATCCGGAAATGCGCCGCTTCGGCTATCCGCAATCCTTTGCCACCGGCGTGATCGCAGCCGGCGGCACGCTCGGGGCCATGCTGCCGCCGTCGACGGTGCTGGCGGTCTACGGCATCATCACCGAGCAGGACATCGGCAAGCTGTTCATCGCCGGCATCATTCCCGGCATTCTTGCGATGACGATGTACATGGCGACGATCGCGCTGATCGGCTGGCTTCGCCCGGGCTTCCTGCCGACCGGACCGCAGACCACCTGGCGCGAGCGTTTCGCCGGCCTGAAGAATATCTGGGCGCCGGTGCTGCTGTTCATCTTCGTGATCGGCGGGCTTTACGGCCTGCCGTTCCTGCCGCGCTTTACGCCAACGGAAGCCGGCGGCGTCGGCGCCACCGGCGCGTTCCTGATCGGCGTGCTCACCGGGCGGCTCGACAAGGAGAAGATCCTGGCCTCGCTGCTGCAGGCGACCCGCACCGCGGCGGCCGTCTTCACCGTGCTGATCGGCGCCCTGATCTTCGGCTATTTCCTCACGGTGACGCAGACCCCGCAGAAGGTCACGGAACTGCTCACCAGCCTCGGCCTCGGTCCCTACGGCATCCTCGCGCTGATCATGGTGATGTACCTGGTGCTGGGCTGCCTGATGGACGCGATGGCGATGATCATCCTGACCGTGCCGATCATCTTTCCGGTCATCATGCACCTTGGTTTCGATCCGATCTGGTTCGGCGTCATCATTGTGATGACGGTCGAGCTCGGCCTGATCCATCCGCCCGTCGGCATGAACGTCTTTGTCATCAAGAGCGTGGTCAAGGACGTGTCGTTCTCCACGATCTTCCGCGGCGTGATCCCGTTCGTCGTGACCGACCTGATCCGCCTGGTGATCCTGATTGCATTTCCGATCCTGGCGCTCTGGCTGCCGCAGCGCATGATGGGATAGAGCATGATCCGGAAAAGTGGGTACCGGTTTTCCGATTAAGATCATGCTCCAATAAAAGGGGTTCCATGACGCCGCAGCTCGAGACCAAGTACGTCTTTACCCTTACCGTCCGGATCGGCGAGGTGACGTCGGCCGGCGATATCGGTCATGGCGTCCGCCGGATCATCCCGATCATCGGCGGCGAGGTGAAGGGTGAGGGGATCAACGGAAAAGTCTGCCCGTTCGGCGCTGATTTCCAGATCATCCGCCCGAACGAGCTGATCGAACTGGAGGCCAAATACGCCTTCGAGACCGACGACGGCGCGACCGTCTATGTCGAGAACAAAGGCCTACGTTTTGGGCCGCTAGACCTTCTGCAGAAACTGAAGCGCGGCGAGCCGGTCGACCCCAAACTGATTTATTTCCGCACCGTGCCGAAATTCGAAACCGGCCACGAAAAATACCGCTGGCTGATGGAAAACCTCTTCATCGGCTCCGCCGCCCGCCACGCCGACCGCGTCGTCATCGACGTGCATCAGGTGTTGTGACTTTTAGCGGGTAAGAGGGAGCAGTGCCCCTCCGTCATTCCGGGGCACGCGAAGCGTGAGCCCGGAATCTCGAGTTTCCGGGTTCGATGCTGTCGCATCGCCCCGGAATGACGGAGAGATGCGACAAATTAACCGACGGGCAAGATCCTTCTGATTTACAGAATTCTTGTCAATCCCCAAAATCAAAAATATTTCGCTTTATCCGAAATGTAATCAATGGCATGAATCCGCCGTCTCACCCGACAAGAGGGGCGCTCGCGATCGCCACGAACGCGCGGTGGGATGCGGTGGACGCGGAATGCGCACGGCGAAGGCGTATGAAGCGTACGGCGAAGTCGTGTGGTCCTGACGCCCCGATGTTGGCGTCAAGTTGGCGGGAGGTATCCCGCCGGCGACGGTGGCAAAAGTACATGGCTCACCGGGGAGATCACGTATAAGCCGTAGAGCCATTGCGCAGGGAATGTCGGATGTTCTCCGCTGCCCTGTATGCTCGTGTGCGCACTTCCTTGTGCACACTGCACACGAGATCGCGGGTGCAGCGCGCATCCGGCATTCCCTGCGCCCTCTGATTTGAGGGCGTGAGTTACCTGCAAACCTCGGGCGCAATGTGCCGCGGGAATGCGGAATCGTGTTTGCGATGCTCTATCCACGTCGTCCCGGGCTTGACCTCAGATGCGCAATTGCGCATCGGGGGACCCATACGCCGCGGCCTCTCGGTGAGAGCACTGGCGTTAGATACCTTCCGCAAAACGAACGTCACGGCGTATGGGTCCCGGCTCAAGGCCGGGACGAGTGCGTCCGTGAGGACGCTTTGACTGAACGGTGTAAGTCCGTTCTGGAGTTGGTCGCAACTCCACAATCGAAGGAAACTGCGTCGCCGAGAGGC
>Ga0307517_10010278_pt1 | contig 13120 bp, 10 predicted proteins | sample 23_EM_MG_FD_194515 | JGI IMG/M metagenome (GOLD analysis project Ga0307517, IMG submission 194515) | Populus trichocarpa ectomycorrhiza microbial communities from riparian zone in the Pacific Northwest, United States - 23_EM | ecosystem: Host-associated > Plants > Roots > Unclassified | place...
GATAAAATTGACAAAAAAAAAGTGAACTTAAGTCAACCAACCAAACTCTCGATGCAAGTCATGTACGCCATTAGATTCCATAATTTTTTTATTTCATAAATTATTTTTTATTTAATAGATTTACATCAAAATAAAGCAAATGTAATATTTTCTAAAAAGAAAAAAAAATGATAGACACGGAGACTGAGATGGTAAAAGCAAATCGTTGATAACAAAGGGTGAAACACCAATTTTTTTAATTTTAAGTTAATTAAAAAAATAGATCATCGATAATAAAGGATGAAATTGCATTTGTTTTTTAAAAAAACTGAGGTACTAAAAGTTCATTTATTTTTTAAAAAACCGAAAAACATGAGGGACTAAAGTAAATTTTTTGTATGAAATTCAAAGCCACCACTTATATCACTCACCATATTCATTTTGGTTTTCTCACTTTCAATCCAACCTTTCAAAAAAAAATGTAATTAAATGCAAATTTTGGCTTAAAAGGGCTCAATTGTGTAAAAAAAAAGTTTTAATATCAAAATGATTTTTTTTTTGTAAAAATTGACTATTCCAATCCATAATGATTTGTGAGAGAGTGCATAATAAAAATCCCACATGTTTTAGCTTCACGCTTAATATCTTGGTTATGTCTCACTCCAGTTTAGCATGGCCACTTGGATATTCGGTTGACTCATTGAATCACTTGAATTTGATTAACTAAGCTTTATTGATGATTCAAAATAAAATTTGACACGTCAAAGTTGTAAGTTGATGGATTACCATGTTGAACTACCACATTAAATTGGAAAACTTCATAGAAGATTTAAAAGAAAACTCAACCTCACCAAGTCTTGGATTGATGAATTACCAAATTGATTTATTAAGTCGAACCAAGTTTTATATCTATGCTTATTAGCGAAGAGAAAAAAAAATCGATCTTTGAAATGTATGAACACCATCAATCCATCTAGTAAATATCCTCACGTGACTTAATCGACCTGACGGGTCAAAAAATAACTTGGACGATAATAAAAATATGGTTTGACTTCACAAAAAATTCCAATATGATAATTTTTTATTAAAAAAATATTGAGATGATAACATATTAAATCAGTCCAAGTTTCATAGCTTAACCCATCAAACCTGTTATTCGGGTTGTGAACTTTACTAGGTTTAATAAAAAATTTTACTTAATTATGTAATAAAAAATTATAAGCTCGTAAAATTGAGCATCCATTAAATTCCAAGATGTTTGTTTGAGACCGTTGCAAACTATGAAAAACAAATTATAAAGCCCAAATCGATGAAATAGGAAAAAAGTCTATAAGAAAATTAATAAAAATTCAATGTTAAAGGATGAAATTGAAAAAAAAATATATATATATAAAAAAAAACAAGTCAGGTAGTGATGGGCCAAGCCAACGTGCCTAGCCCTAACAAAAAAACCCAAGCTCATGTCTATTTTTTATTTTTGCATCAAGAGCGAACGACGAATCAAACCAATGTTGAAGAATGAAATAGAAAAAAAATCAACAAAAACCCAATGTTAAATAATAAAATTGAGATAAAATCAATGAAAAAAAAGCTAGGTGTTGATGGGTCAGGCCCATGTGTCTAGCCTTAACCGAAAAGCCCAGATGTCTTTGGGTTTGGAAGCCTAAAGTTATGCTTGATTTTTTTTTATCAGGAGCAGACAACGCATTATCCACTCATGGGTTTTATTTTTGCATTGTCTGCTTCAAGTTTTTTTTATAATATATGACACATGTTGTAGCAGCAGGCAACCAATTGCCTTCTTCACACTCTAGAACTCGACCACTATTGTGATGGTTGAAGGAAATGAAGGAATGTGTTTTGGCCTAAAATTTTATTTTCCGGCTATTTTTACCTGAAAAGACCATAAAAATCTCAATAAACTATCAACCAATGTTAAAACACCCTAAAATCACTCAAAAAACAATTGAATCAAAGAATTATAAACTAAGCTCGATTTACCTTTTCAACATGTCTAAAGAATAAACCATTACCATCGAACTTTTCTTGTCGAATAAAATCCTTTAATATAAAAAACAATGGGTTTTATTGTTGAAAAGTGGTTATTTACCAACTTTCTCTTTTCTTTATTATTTTCAGGCACCTTTCTCTCTATTTTTTCAAACTTTAAATGTGAAATGTTAAGAAAATAATTTTTTAGATCAAAATTAAAATTGCAAAAACTAAAGGGATTGCAAAGTAAAAATAAGAAAAATTGGTTGACTAAAAATGACTTTTTCTACCAAATTTGAGATTGGTCATGAGGTTTGTTTTTATTTTACACTTTGGTCCTCTATTGTTGATTGCTTTATTTATTTAATTTTTGTTGATAAATTAATTATGAAATTGGGCATAAAAGACCATTTGAAGCAAGAAATTTAAATTTGACGGCAAGGTATTTTTGTATTTTTACAAAGGCTTTTTTGGTTGTTATAATTTGAGCTAAGGAGCAATTTGACATTTGACCAAATATAAAAAATTATAAACAATTAAAATGCATTGTGAAACTACAAAAATACCCTTAAAAGAAAAATATTTAAATATAAAGTCAAGGGACCTTTTGCAATGACTTTTGTGTAATTATTAAATCAGCTTAGGGGTAATTTGATATTTGAATTAATAAAAAAAAAAAGGACAAGTGCATGTAGCGCACTCACTAATGCATGAAAGGTGCCTGCACCCTTTAGGCGTTGTGCATGGAGTCTCCTGACATCTAAAACTATGATTCCACTGTGTAATTGGAAGTGCCTCGGTGTCCTCTTGCTTGTGGAGATGCGTGTGTCGGTGTTGATGGTTTGGTTTATCATTAGTGGTTGACACTCTTGGTTATTGATATTTTAACTTTAGTCTTTAGTGTTTGGATTCCTAATTTTTTTTCTTAGCCTTTTTATAGAAGTTTTATTTATTTTTAATTTCATCATTCCATCCTAATTTGCTATATATGATTTGTTTTTCAATTTAGTCTTTATTCTTTTGATTTCTAATTTTTTTTCCTTGGTCCTTTTGTAAATTTTTTATGGGTTTTTAATTTCATCATTCAATTTAAATTGATGGTATTATGTTTTCCATTTTGATTCTTATTTTTTTTATTTCTAGTTTTTTTAGCCCTTTTGTAAAAGTTATTATTATTTTCAATTTCACCCTTCAATCAAAAAATTATTTTTATTTTTATCTCAATTTTGATCCCCATTCTTTTAATTTTTAGATCCTTTTGCTAAATTGGTTTTTCTTTTTAATTTTAGCTATTAATCAAACATAAAATTTATTTTGATTTTTATTTTTTTAATTGTTATTTTTTTGAATCCTTTTGTATAATTGAAATTCTTTCTTCAATATTATTTTTTAATATTTGATTGATTGAGAAATTAAACTTAATGTTTTTTTTTTCATATAGGGTGCTTCAAGTCTAATAATTCGGGTAACGAGTTTGAAAAGTTAATACAAGTTTTTTTTTTAATTAAAAAAAGGCTTTATTTTTTTACTGAGTTTTTTCCAATCTCATGATTTGGACCGCGGGTTTGGTGGGATATCCCGAGTTGACTCGGCCTTGATTATCGAGATTACATGTTTATCATGCTAACTCGGGTTGACCAGAATCAATCTTTTTGTTATTTTTACCACATTTTGTTTTTTCATATTTAAGAAGTTGTAAATTAAGATATATTGTTTATCATATTTTTTTAAAAATATTTTTCCTTTAAGTTTTTCTAATCAATTTTTTTTATATAAATGTGATCTAATTATTATTATTATTATTATTATTATTTTTACCTAATTGAAATAAAACTACTTTATTTGATCCGGCAGCATCTATGACCCGAGATGTCGATTTTTTTTTTAAACAAATCATGCTTTTGATTCACGAACATTATTTCTTGCGCGAAAAATTATTCCAGCATCGCCGCGAAGCGCTGACACAAAAGATAGTTTACCAAATCATGTGATTCAGTTTTCCGAAGGTAACTGAAAATGCCATAAACAGTAGGAACCCCACATGTTTGAGATCAGATATATGACATTCTGTGTCCCCATCAAACAAACACACACCGCTTACCATCACCAAAATGTACCACTTCTTGCCACTCATGATCATGTACCAGTAATTAGCAGCAACAGCTCTCTATTCCCCCTCAAACTACAAAACATGAACTTAGTTCACTCTCCTTCACACTCACTACAACTCCCCAAATTCATTTCCCATTTCCAAAATACCCCAAAATTCTATCCTCCAAAAAGAGTTACCACTTCCAATTTAGAAACCATTGGCAGTAACATTTTTAGTAATTCAACAGCATTGATTCCCATTAAAGCAGCAAGTGAAGGAGTGGATACAGCTGTAGTAGTGGTGGAGGAGGAGGAGCCTAAATTGAAAAAAATTCAGGTGTTTGAAGGCCATCCTGCACCATTTGGTGCAACAGTTCGTGATGGTGGTGTCAATTTTGCTATATTTTCTGCCGACGCAGTTTCTGCTACTCTTTGCTTGATTTCACTCTCTGATTTGCCTGAGGTTGATTGATATTCAAAACCCTTTTTTGGTTTTCGGTAGTAGCTTTGTTGTTTGTCTAAAGTTCATATTTTTAGCAGAGTTGAAGATCCATTTTTTAGTTTTTGATTGTAGCTTTCTCATTGGGTTTAAAGTTCACGTTTTTATGAAGTTGAATTGATTCTTGATTGTAGCTCTATCATATGCTTTATAGTTTCCATTTTTATGGAGTTGGAAACCACCCATTTGATCCTTGATTGCTTTTTTGTTTTGAAGTTCACGATTTTTAATGAGTTTTTTCTGTGAATGAATAGTAGAGGCTATTTTATAACAGTGAAGAATGATTGTAGTAGAGTCTTGTTGTTTGTTTAAAGTTCTTACTTTTTGTTGGAGTTGAAACCCATTTCGATTCTTGATTATAGGTTTATCGTTTACTTTGAAGTTCACATTTTTATGGAATAGGAAACGCCCTTTTGATCCTCGATTGCTTTCTTGGTTTGAAGTTCACGTTTTTAATGAGTTTTTGCTGTAAATGAATAGTAGAGGCTATATTATAATGGTGAAGAATGATTGTAGTAGTAGTTTTGTTGTTTGTTTAAGTTCATACTTTTTGATGGAGTTGAAGACCCATTTCGATTCTTGATTATAGGTTTATTGTTTACTTTGAAGTTCACATTTTTATGGAATAGGAGACGCTCATTTGATCGTCGATTGCTTTCTTGGTTTAAGGTTAACGTTTTTAAGAGTTTTTGCTGTGAATAAATAGTGGAGGGTATATTATAATGGTGAAGAATGATTGTGGTTGTCAGTTTTCTTTTAGTTGTTTTGTCTGGTAGTTTCATGCTTAATAAGTTTCTCATTTGAGGGTACCTCGAATGATTATTTTTATGGCCATTTGCTGATGCAGAATAGAGTGACTGAGCAGATTTTTCTTGATCCTTTGACCAACAAGACTGGAGATGTTTGGCATGTGCTTTTGAAAGGAGATTTTAAAGATATGCTATATGGGTACAAGTTTGATGGGAACTTTTCTCCTGAAGTAGGACTTTACTATGATCCTTCTAAGATCGTATTGGATCCTTATGCAAAAGTTAGTTTCTTCCGTTACCTTTTTCATCATCTGGTGTTGTTCATAAAGGTTTTGCTTTGTGTAGTTATAAGCAAATGCTATGAGCTCTGATATTCTATTCATTTGTCTAGTCAGTTATTAGCAGAGGGGAGTTTGGTGTTTTGGGGCATGATGATAATCGATGGCCTCAAATGGCCTGCATGATACCCACTGCAGAAAACAAGGTACTTGAGGCATAATTCTCTTACTTAATGTGTGCGTAAATTTGATGCCTTATTTACTCAAAAGGGGCTACCAAGCAGTATCCCTTAAATTACTAGTCAGTTTACAAAGAAATTAGCAAGGAATTGTATTATTATACACTCGCAGGCAGGGAATCTGCTAAATTTGAAAAAGGCTTCCAATTGTATTTCGATACCTGTTCCATACTTGTTTATTTGACTATTGCCCTAACTTTAGTTAAAGCATTTGGCCATTGATTTCAGTTTGATTGGGAGGGAGATTCACCATTAAAGCATCCACAAAGAGATCTAATAATATATGAAATGCATGTTCGAGGGTTTACACAGCATGAATCAAGCAGGACTGAATTCCCTGGTACATACCTTGGTGTAGTGGAGAAGCTTGATCATTTGAAGGTATGTTTCAAAGACGTATGTTTTATCTCATGAGCAGTTCTCTGCATTTGTTTTAAGAAAAATTGTTGTTCATAATTGCACAAAATCCTCATTTTTGTTGTTTTTGTGATTACAATTAATGGATTCCAAAATTCAAAGACGTATGTTTTATCTCATGAGCAGTTCTCTTCATTTGTTTTAAGAAAAAATGTTGTTCATAATTGCACAAAATCCTCATTTTTGTTGTTTTTGTGATTACAATTAATGGATTCCAAAATTCTTCTTTTAGTGCATTTTGAATTTTACCTTGTGTATGATCCTTCAGATATGTTTAACTGTGTAATGTCTTGCTGAAGCTGCGTTTGTTTTACTTGCACCACTGGAGATTGTGCAATTATGAGTAATCTATAGCTGCATGTTTTTATTAACCATTTACTGTTTTTTCAGGAACTTGGTGTCAACTGCATAGAGTTAATGCCATGCCATGAATTCAATGAGCTTGAGTACTACAGTTACAATTCTGTCTTGGGTGACTACAAGTATGATAATTTCCTTCTTGTCAGTGACTTTCTTTGGGATACTATTGAAGATTATTAGCTCATGAATGTTTCCTAGAAGATCTATGTTACATTTTATATAACTAAACAGCTCCTAAGTGAGTCCTTGTATGGCAAATTTCATATTTGGAGTTCATCAAGATCTTTGACAGTTTGCTTCTTTGATTGCCTGTAGCCTCTGAATGCTTACTGGTCAAAGATTTTTTAGTTTATTAAAAATGATAAATTATTGCGACCCTAGAGATGTCCACCTTATTCTCCTGTTTGTAATTTTTTTGCTATCTTTCTGTCTTTCCTTTTCTTTCACCTATTGGAAAATAAAATGACAGTATTGATGATTGACGATGTTTGAGGAACAGCATAATGATGCGTTACATTTCATATGATGCTTACCAACAGTTTCTTCTACAGGGTTAATTTTTGGGGATATTCTACCGTCAATTACTTTTCGCCTATGACAAGATACTCATCTGCTGGCACAAGGAACTGTGGCCGAGATGCAATTAATGAATTCAAGCTTCTTGTTAGAGAAGCACATAAACGAGGAATTGAGGTGACAACTTGCTGCATTATGATATATGATAAAGCATGTCTTTGGTGAGTTTATCAAATATTAGTTTCTAAATTTACTCGAGCAGGTGTTCATGGACGTTGTTTTCAATCACACAGCGGAAGGAAATGAGAAAGGTCCCATTCTGTCTTTCAGAGGAGTTGATAACAGTATCTATTACATGCTTGCTCCTAAGGTAAAGTTCTTGATATTGTAGCAATTCCATTCTGGTCCAAAATATTTTACAAAACATACCAACATATTGCTGCTATATGTTAATTTCCTCTTGTGGGAGAAAAACATGCTTCTAATATCCCAAGTTTGTCTGTATTCATATTTGTTAAGATTTATGGTGCAATCAATACTTCTTCAGTTCATCACTTAAATAATAAGCCATTACTTTTTATTCTTTTTTTTAAAATATCTAACAATAAATTGAAAATATGCTGAAATGGTATCACAACATTGCTTTGTGGCCCATATTTTTTTTTTGAATTTATTATACTGTATTGGCTTTATGGATACCTGTTCTGTCTCCATGTCCCACTTTTGAGTTTTTATGTTGTCTCTGTCACAACATGGCGAAACTCGATAGTTTGAAGAAATCCAATGAGGAAAAAGAATATAAGAATTTGGATGCTTTTCAAAAGATAGAATTTGTGATATCTTTTATCTTAACACATTATTATTGTGATTTATCATGAGCTAAGTTTTACTTTATGGTATTTCAGGGAGAGTTCTATAATTATTCAGGTTGTGGCAACACATTCAATTGCAACCATCCTATCGTGCGTCAATTTATATTGGACTGCTTAAGGTAGAAGCACATGATCTTTCTATTCTGAATTTCTGGCTAATCTGTAAAGCAAAATGGACAAACTAGAAACAGATATTTATCGGCTTTGTTATGTTTCTTGATTGCACCTTATGAATTTAGTTTCGACATAAGAAAAGGTCATGGTTTAAAACTGTGAGTTACTTTAATCACATGTTACTTGTTCATTGCGCTTTGTGTCTAGGCTACATGAAAATGTTGTGCTTAAGTGCACCTTCAGCTTTGTAAACACCCATCACAAAGGTAAGTGGAAGGTTTTCATTTCACATGAGGTTTTTGTGGTGAGGCATTCTTAAGAGTTTTTTTTTTTTCCTCTTCTCTTATTGAGGTTCGCTGTTGAATAAATTCGGATGGCTGATGGTCTATGAGGCCATTAAAATAGCCTCGGATCATAGATTAAAGGAATTTCCTAAAATCCAAAGTTATTTTTTTACTTGTTTCAGTTGATAATGCTGTGGATGTTATTTAATGCATTTAAATGCTGGCAATGCTTCATGAAATGGCATATCTTGAGGGCCTTTATGTTTCGTCCCTCATCCTGTTTCTATGGGTGAAAGGATTGTATGCCAGTTGTTAAACATGTGTATGCTTTATCGTTATTCCTTCTGTCATTCTTGATTGGTTGCCTTTTATTGTTGCTTTGCTTACACTATGGGTTTTTCTCTCATGTTTGTTATTCTTTAAATGCAATTCTTCTTCTTTACTGTGATATGAGCAGGTCTCACTATTTCATTTTTGTCTTGCAGATATTGGGTGACAGAGATGCACGTAGATGGCTTCCGCTTTGACCTTGCTTCTATTATGACTAGAAGTAGTAGGTTGTACCTATTTTTTCACTGTAGCCCCTATTCTTGTTCACTTGTGTTGAAGACTGGACGTTTCAATTTTTATGTTGATGAGTTTTTTTTTCCTCTTAACCAGTCTCTGGGATGCAGTTAATGTATTCGGGAGTCCCATAGAAGGTGACTTGCTGACAACTGGCACTCCTCTCAGCAGCCCTCCATTGATTGACATGATGAGTAATGATCCCATACTCCGTGATGTTAAGGTACATGTTTTTTTATTTCTTTCTCCATGCTCCCCAGGAAGTGTGCTCAGATCAGTTAAGCTCACAACATCAATTTAAATCCTCTCACAATGTCTTGGATAGCTTATAGCTGAAGCATGGGATGCGGGAGGATTGTATCAAGTTGGGATGTTTCCCCATTGGCGTATTTGGTCAGAATGGAATGGGAAGGTAAGTGTGAATTTAAAATTGTCAATTCTATCATTCCAATTGGTGACTCAAGGTTCTCAATGCGATGCTGCATGGATAACCAAAATACATAGGCAGTCTATTATACCCCTTCCATTTCTTTCACCTTGTTATCAAGAGGAAAAAAGTTTAGCAACTTTAACTTTAGCATTTTCATTTCTATCTCTATCAAGTTTTTGCTTGTTTTGATTTACAATCTGTTTCTTTTTCTAGTATCGAGACATTGTGCGGCAGTTCATTAAGGGGACAGATGGTTTTTCTGGGGCTTTTGCTGAATGCCTCTGTGGGAGCCCGAATTTATACCAGGTGTGTCTTTAGTCTCTCTTTGTTCAGTTCTCATCTCTGTTAACCTTTTATCGGACAGCATTAATCTTGTTTACTGGTATGAACCTTTTCTTTTATTTATTTGTGCAATTACTTTTTTGCTTTTGTACTCTCTAAATGACAAATTTGCAGTGCACTATTCATTGTCTCAAAAATGATTTATATCATGAAATTGGGTATGCGAATATTATTATATGACATGAAAGGAGAATGACTGAACTGTAATTTACTACTACTTCTTGACCTTTCATTTCAAGTGTCCTCTTCGTGTAACCAATTTCGTAATGTGTAGCTGCACTCATATAGTCCTGGTTTAGTTACCAGACCATTTAATGCACTCTCCGTACTTGACTGATATATAATGATATAGTTGCTGGACTGTCCAAAGGGAAATCTACTAAATATATGACATAGATACTTGATGTAACACAAGATAGATTCTAATTCCTGGAGCATATTCTGCTCTATGATCCATTTGAGCATGTTATTTTGAAATTCTATTCCGCAACATTGTAATTTGTGGTTTCTAAATGAGTCAATGGATCAGGAAGGAGGAAGGAAACCATGGAACAGCATCAACTTTGTATGTGCACATGATGGTTTTACTTTGGCTGATTTAGTGACATATAACAAGAAGCATAACTTGGCAAATGGCGAAGACAACAATGATGGAGAAAATCATAACAATAGCTGGAATTGTGGACAGGTATTAACCTTAACAAAAAAACTCTATGCTTTTTATCTTGAAAAAATAAAAAATAAAAAAACCAAGTACTCTATGCTTGTACTTGGGTTTTGTTTGGGCCATGTCATAAGTAATTTATCTGGAATGCACAAGTATATGAGGTTTAGGGCACATAGAGACCGCTATAATTTATCTAACTTGTACACTTGTTCATTTGCATTGAATTAAGCATTCATTTCTTGCTGTAGTAAGTGAGCAACATGACAAAATGGTTAAATATTGCAAGAACTCTTTCTGCTACTCATACTCCCCTTCTCAGGTTTTGTGATGGCAATTGTTGTTTTTCCTAGTACTTGCATTAGACTATTAAAGCGCATGGTTTATGTCAATTCATTTTGTTTCATCAAAATGATTACATAGGAGGGTGAATTTGCCAGCATTTCAGTGAAGAAATTGCGAAAACGACAAATGAGAAATTTCTTCCTGTGTCTCATGGTTTCACAAGTAAGGCTCAAATTCTACTCTTGTTCTTGCATTTACATATCTTTCAGCCTGATGGTTTAACAATTGACATTTCTCTTATCTGACCAGGGTGTTCCAATGATATACATGGGTGATGAATATGGTCACACAAAAGGGGGAAACAACAATACATATTGCCATGATAACCATGTAACTTTCTACACCCAACCACCGCTCAGATGCTCATATCCTCAATCAAAGCTTACTGTTGATTATGTTCACTATTTGTCCACTACCATGCAGATTAACTACTTCCGCTGGGATAAGAAGGAAGAATCCTCATCAGACTTCTTTAGATTTTGCCGCCTCATGACCAAGTTCCGCCAGTGAGTATATCCTTGACGTGAACTCTACTTATGCATTTGCCTTTCTTTTCACTCGTTTCTCTCCCCGGATTCATCTTATGAGTAGTCAACTTGCAGTGAATGTGAGTCCCTTGGCTTGAATGACTTCCCAACAGCAGAGAGGCTGCAATGGCATGGTCATGATCCTGGAACACCAGATTGGTCAGAAACAAGCCGTTTTGTGGCCTTTACACTGGTATGCTTTCTCACTGCAACTAGCATGTCACTTCTTGCTGTTATACTTTCTGGGCATGTGATTGAACAAGAAAAAAGAAATATTAGGAGTGGCTATGCATTCAAAACTTGTGACCATTTTGAGCGCGGGCATAACCACCAAATGCGTGCTTCATGATTTTAAGTTGAACTTATTAGAGCCCAAAGATGGGACTCGTGCATAACAAACAGTACTGAGGACACAGGAGGAAGATGGAAGTAGGGAAAACTTGCTGAAATAATTCCAAGTCTCACAAGGTTTTCCATATTAATTATAGCTGGTTCTATCCCAGAATGAGTGGATTTTTTTATTACTGTTTCTGCCGTTGATCTCAATCTTCTGCATACACCCTCTTGCCACTTTGCTTTCTCAAACTAATTTATGCATTAATGGTTCCCTTTTCTTTTATTTTATTGTCAGTTCAGGACATCCTTGGTTTATATGATTTATCACTTCTTGATATGCTTTGAGCCAGATTGACTCGGTGAAGGGCGAGATCTACATCGCCTTCAATGCTAGCCATTTGGCAGTTACCATTACACTGCCAGAACGGCCAGGATACAGATGGGAGCCCCTGGTAGACTCTGGCAAGCCTGCACCGTTTGATTTCCTTTCTAGTGACATCCCAGAAAGAGACCTCGCAATTAAACAGTATTCTCACTTCCTTGAGGCCAATCTATACCCTATGCTTAGTTATACTTCCATCATCCTCGTACTCTCTCCCAACGACAATGCTTAACTGTCTAAACCTGGAACCAACAATGTGTGCAAGTCATATTGTATGGAAGGGGGAAAAGAACCCTTGAAAGTTGAAGAAAAGAAGTTTACAAGGATTTCAGATATAGTTGGGGCAATAAATGTTTCCCCTAGAAGCTGGAAGCATAATGTATAGATATGGTTTAGAAGTGGGAGTATGAAAGTTGTGTATAATTTTCATCGCAATAAGCATGTGATTTCTTCACAGCAGATCATGTTGACGAGAATCATTCTGGAGGTTGCCACCAACCTGTATGTGTTTAATCATTTATGCTTGAAGTAGTTTGTTTAGCGCTTGAATTTATTTGTTGTTTCTAAAATTGCTGATGGTTGCTGCTGTTCTTATTTGACCATGAACATAATTCGAGGGGCTCCCCCGATAATCTATGGGGTATATGTATCCTCCCTGGTCAAGGGGGTTTCAAGACTCTTGATTATAGGTTTAGTGAGTGTTTGGAAATCTGGTCTGGTCTCATCAGTTCTATTTTAAAGTTTTGTTTTTTTGAAAATGTATTAAAATAAATTTTTTTTTTAAATATTTTTAACACCAGTAAATGCGAAAATATAAATTAAAAATTAAATTTAAAAAAATTAATTATTATTTAAAATTAATTTATTAATTCAGTCATGTTAATTAAAATAAATTTTCAACACCTCATGGTACAAGTAGTAGAGCTCAAGATTAGGTTGTGGGATTCTTAAAGTATCAATGGTGGATTCATACGAGGGTTTATACCTAAATTGTAATTTTTCGAACTATAATGGGTAAATGAAAAATGTCCTAAATTATAGGATACTGATGTAATTTCCCCCTGTCATCTATTATCTACTCCACACTGACGAACGTGTCTTCCCCTCTGAGCGAGTACAGCTTGTGCTGTTTTATATGCA
>Ga0307517_10010279_pt1 | contig 13119 bp, 10 predicted proteins | sample 23_EM_MG_FD_194515 | JGI IMG/M metagenome (GOLD analysis project Ga0307517, IMG submission 194515) | Populus trichocarpa ectomycorrhiza microbial communities from riparian zone in the Pacific Northwest, United States - 23_EM | ecosystem: Host-associated > Plants > Roots > Unclassified | place...
CGATGATGGACTTGCCGCCGGAGCTCGGTGAATGGGATCTGAGCTTGCAGAACGATGGCAAGACATTGCGCTATGTCTTTGACGCACAGGCCGAACGCACAGGCATTCCATCGTTGCTGCGCAAGCTCGCCGACCTCAATATCGGCTTCAAGGATCTCGAGACCTCGAAGTCGAGCCTCGAAGATATTTTCGTCGATCTGGTGAAGGAGGGCGGCAAATGAACCTCCACGGCGTCTACGCTATCTATCGCTTCGAAATGGCCCGCGCGCTGCGCACCTTGTGGCAGAGTCTGGTCACGCCCGTCATCACCACCAGCCTCTATTTCGTGGTGTTCGGCGGGGCGATCGGGTCGCGAATAAACCAGGTTGGCGGCGTGAGTTACGGCAGCTTCATCGTACCTGGCCTCATCATGCTGTCATTGCTGACGCAATCGATCAGCAACGCGTCGATCGGCATCTACTTTCCCAAATTCACCGGCACGATCTTCGAACTGCTGTCGGCGCCGATCAGTTCGATGGAGATGGTGCTGGGCTATGTGGGGGCGGCGGCGACCAAATCGGTGATCCTCGGCCTGATCATCCTAACGACGGCGGCGGCGTTCGTCCCGATCCCGATCGCGCATCCGTTCGCGATGGTCGCCTTTCTGATCCTGACCAGTCTGGCGTTCAGCCTGTTCGGTTTCATCATCGGCGTTTGGGCGAAAGGTTTCGAGCAGCTCAACTTCGTCCCTGCGCTCCTCATCACGCCGCTTACTTTCCTCGGCGGCGCGTTCTATTCGATCGACATGCTGCCCCAACCGTGGCGCACCGTGAGCCTGTTCAACCCGGTCGTCTATCTCGTCAGCGGCTTTCGCTGGAGTTTCTTCGACAAGGGCGACGTGCCGGTCGGCGTCAGCCTTGCCGCGACGGCCGCGTTCCTGGTGGTGTGCCTCGCGGTAATAGCGTGGATTTTCCGGACGGGGTATCGCTTAAAAAACTAGTCCGACATTGCGAGCGCAGCGAAGCAATCCAGCGTCCGAACGTAAGGATGAATTGCTTCGCTGCGCTTGCAATGTCGGTAAAGACTACATCACCGGCAGTATGATCTTAGACCCGCCGCACACTTTCTGCGTCGCCTTGACGAAGTCGGTCGACTTGGCGCGCATGATGTTGGGCACGAAGCTCTGCGGGTTGCGGTCGATCACCGGGAACCAGCTCGACTGGATCTGGACCATGATCCGGTGCCCCCTCTTGAACACATGATCGTGGTCGCGCAGCGGCACGTCCCAAGCGATCACCTTGTCCGGCGTCAGCGCTTGCGGCTTGGTGTCGCTCGCCAGGAAACGCCCGCGACGGACGTCCATCGCGATCGGCCACTGATAGCCGTTTAGCGTCTTGGCATAGTCGCCGACTGCCCAGTTGGTCGCGCTCGTGTCGACGAAGTCGGCGGGCAGCACGTCGATCAGCTTGACCACGAAATCGCTGTCGGTGCCGCTGGTCGACGCCATCAGCCTGGCGGCGATCTCGCCGGTCACCGTGACGTCCGCGTCGAGCGGTGCCGAGACGTAGCTCAAGACGTCGGGGCGATGATCGACGAAGCGCTGGTCGCCGCTCTCCCATGAGCGCCAGTCGGGCGTCGCATAGGTGCGGCTCATCGGACGCATGCGGAAAGGCACCGGATTTGCCGGATCGCTGATATAGTCGCGACACCCCTCACCCGCTGCGGGCGCGGTAAACGACAGACTGCCGTCGGCGTGGAGGTAGAGATCGGTCGGCTTCGCGCCCGCGGGCGGCCAGGCTGCATAGGTCTTCCACACGTTCGACCCCGACTGAAACATCCGCGCGGTGAAGTCCGGCCGCGGGCCCTTGCCGTGCAACCAATAGGCGAAGAACGGCGCCTGAATTTGCGCCTGAAACTCGGTGCCGCTTTCGGTGCCGAGCGGGATGGGCCCGAGGAAATCGGCCTTCGATTGCCACCCGCCGTGCCGCCAAGGGCCGGACACGATCTGCGCGAGATGATCGGGATCGTTCTTCTTCTGCCGTGCGTAGATTTGCCACGACCCCCACGGATCTTCCTGGTCCCAGAACCCCGCGACGTTGAGCGTCGGCACGGTGGTCTTGCCGAGCGACTTCTGCCAGTTCTGGTCGGTGTAGAAGCTGTCGTGGTTGGGATGATCGAGCAACGACGTGAACAACGGCACGCTGCCCTTGAACACATTCCTGTCGATATTCTCGACCGGCCCGATCTTGAGATACCAATCATAGGCATCGGTCAGGCCGTCGAGGCTGAGTTCCTTGTTCTGGGTCTTGTCGTTCTGCAGGCTGTAGACCCATTCGGTCGCGTAGCTCAGCCGCAGCGCGCCGTTGCGGTGGAGGTCGTCCGACAGCCAATAGTCGATCCACGCCGCTTGCGGGCTGACCGCCTTCAGCGCCGGGTGCGGCTTGGCCAGCGCGACCGCGGCGGCGAAGCCGGGGTAAGACACGCCCCACATCCCGACCTTGCCCGAATTGTTGGGCACGTTCTTCACCAGCCAGTCGATGCTGTCATACGCATCGGTCGCCTCGTTCGGCGACGTCTTGACGCTGGTCGACAGCGTGAAGACCCCGTCCGACCCGAACCGCCCCCGCATCGACTGGAACACGAAGATATAGCCGTCGGCGACCAGTGGCTTCCAGCTTGCCGGGATTTGCGGCGGCAACGCGGAGGGCACGCCATAGGGTGTGCGCTGGAAAAGGATCGGCAGCTTCGCCTTCCCCTTGGGCGCGATAATCACCGTCTCCATCTTCGCGCCGTCGTGCATCGGCACCATCACGCGCGTGTAGGTGAACTGGTCGGCGACGCTGGGGGCGGTGACGGGTGCCGCAGCCTGCGGACGGGCCACCGCCGCTGCGCTGGCCCCGATCAACAAAGCAACCGCGATCAAACCCTTGCGCATCGGCGAATCTCCCTTTGCCGGCAGCGTGCCGAGACGAAGGATGCTGGTCAATGCACCCGCAGGTTTCACGCCTCCCCGGCGAAGGCCGGGGCCTAGTTGCGAGCCGCTTGTTGGCTAGCGCAAACCTATATCATTCACGTTCCGAGACTGGACCCCGGCCTTCGCCGGGGAGGCGTATGGGATTGATCGCATCGACGTCCTCACCCGATGCGGTGCTCGCCCTTGACCCAGCGCACCGTGCCCGAGCTCGCACGCATCACGACTGAGTTGGTCGTCATCTTGCCGCCCCGACGCTTGACCCCGTCGAGCAGCGAACCGTCGGTCACCCCGGTCGCGGCGAAGATGCAGTCGCCCTTGGCGAGCTCGGACAGATCGTATTGCTTGTCGAGGTCCCCGATCCCCCATTTGCGCGCGCGGCCGCGTTCGTCGTCGTTGCGGAACAGCAGCCGGCCCTTGAACTGCCCGCCAACACAGCGCAGCGCGGCACAGGCCAACACGCCCTCCGGCGCACCGCCCGAACCCATATAGATGTCGATCGTCGTGTCGGGGTTGGTCGTCGCGATCACGCCCGCGACGTCGCCGTCGCCGATCAGCATCACACCGCAACCAATGCCGCGCAGTTCGGCGATCAGTGCTTCGTGGCGGGGGCGGTCGAGCACGCAGGCGATCACTTCGCTCGGCTTGCATCCCTTGGCCGCCGCGACCGCGGCGATGTTTTCGGTCGGCGATTTGTCGAGGTCGATCACACCCTCGGGATAGCCCGGGCCGACCGCGATCTTGTCCATGTACACGTCGGGCGCGTTGAGCAAATTGCCCTCTTCCGAAATCGCCAGCACCGCGAGCGCGTTCGGCCCGGCCTTGGCGCAAATCGTGGTGCCTTCGAGCGGGTCGAGCGCGATGTCGATCTTGGGTCCCGTGCCGATCGCCGATCCGACCTTTTCACCGATGAACAGCATCGGCGCCTCGTCGCGCTCGCCCTCGCCGATCACCACGGTGCCGTCCATGTAGAGCTCGTTGAGCGCGGCGCGCATCGCCTCGACCGCGGCGGCATCGGCGGCCTTTTCGTCGCCGCGCCCGGTCAGGGTCGAAGCGGCGATCGCGGCGGCTTCGGTGACGCGCACCATTTCGAGCACGAGCACGCGGTCGAGCACCTGGCTGGCGGTGGTCATTGTGTCGGGAATCCTCTTCGTTGTTCTTTGGCGGCGCGGATAGGCCGCGAGCGTTACGGTGTCGAGACGGTGTCGCGCGGCGCCTTGATCTCGAAAATATACGGCCAGTTCTTGCCCGTCACGAACAGGCGCCTTTTCTTTGCGTCCCAAGCGATGCCGTTGGCGACGTCGTTCTCCGCAGTGTTGCCGACCTGGCGGTGCAGTTCGGCGACGTCGATCCAGCCGATCACGCGGCCGTCCTTCGGGTCGATCCGCGCGATGCGGTCGGTCAGCCAGACGTTGGCGAGGATCTCGCCGTCGACATATTCGAGTTCGTTGAGATTGATCAGCGGCTGGCCGTCATGCGTGACCGTCAGCGTGCGGCGGACGGCGAACGTGACGGGGTCGACGAAGCGCAGCACCGGCGTGCCGTCGGACATAATCAGGCTAGTGCCGTCGCTGGTCAGCGCCCAACCCTCGCCCTCATATTTGAACTCGCCGATCTTCTTGAACTTGTCCTTCGACCAGCGGAAACCGACATGATTTTTCCAGGTGAGGCTCAGGATTTCATTGCCCCATGGCGCGATGCCCTCGCCGTAGAGCGGAGGGTTCACGGCGACGCTCATCAGCACCTTGCCAGTCAGCAGGTCGACCTTGCGGATGCCAGAACGGCCGACGGTGCCGGTCGATTCCCACAATTTGCCGCCTTCGTAATACAGCCCTTCGGTATAGGCCTGCGGGTCGTGCGGATAGGTCGCAACCACTTGAGCGCGGGCGACCGGCACGCTGGTCGGGTCGAGCGCCGGAATGTCCTGCGCGACCGCCGGACCGGCGAGGAGCGCGATGAGGACAATCGCAAGGCGCATGGTCAATCGCGCAGCAATTCGTTGATGCTGGTCTTCGCGCGAGTCTGCGCGTCGGCGCGCTTGATGATCACCGCACAGTAAAGCGACGGCTTGCCGTCGCCGCCACCGATAGAGCCGGGCACGACGACCGCATAGGGCGGCACTTCGCCCATCGTCACTTCGCCGGTCGCGCGGTCGACGATCTTGGTCGACTTGCCGATGAACACGCCCATTGACAGCACCGCGCCCTCGCCGACGCGAACGCCCTCCACGACTTCGCTGCGCGCGCCGATGAAGCAATTGTCGCCGATCACGACCGGGTCGGCCTGTAGCGGTTCGAGCACCCCACCGATCCCCGCCCCGCCCGACAAATGGACATTCTTCCCGATCTGCGCGCAGCTGCCGACTGTCGCCCAGGTATCGACCATCGTCCCCTCGCCGACATAAGCGCCGATATTGACGAAGCTGGGCATCACGATCGCGTTCTTGCCGATAAACGACCCGCGCCGGACGACGGCGCCGGGGACGATGCGAAAGCCCGCGTCGCGGAAGCGGTTCTCGCACCAGCCGGCGAATTTGGACGGCACCTTGTCGAATGCCGGGGCGCCCGCCGCCCCGCCGTCGACTAGTTCATTGTCGTTGAGCCGGAACGACAGCAGCACCGCTTTCTTGAGCCACTGATTAACCACCCATCTGTCGCCCCACGGCTCCGCGACGCGCACCTCGCCCGAATCGAGCAACGCCAGCGCGGCTTCGACCGCATCGCGCACCGAACCGGTGGTGCCGGTCGAAATGTTCGCGCGATCCTCCCACGCGGCGTCGATCGTCGCGGTCAGGTCGGTCATGCTTCCTCCAATATCTCGTGCAGCCAATGCGTGATGTCGCGGGTCGCGAAGTCGATGTGATCGCGGTCGACGTCTTCCGCCTGTTCGCTGCCATTGTCGACCCACAAGGTCGTCATGCCGATGTCTTTGGCGGGTTTCAGATTGCGCGCCATGTCGTCGGCGAATAGGCATTGGGCGGGGTCGAGCCCGTAGGTATCGCAGATGTGGCGATAGGCCCACGGCTCGGGCTTAGGCCGATAGTTTAGCGCATGGACGTCGTGGATCGCCTCGAAGCTGTCGCCGAGCCCCAACCGTGCGAGAATCTTGGTCGCATACGGCGCGTCGGCGTTGGTGAAGATGATCTTTCGCCCCGGCAGCCGTGCAATCGCCGCGGCGAGCGGGGCGTTCTCCTCCAGCATGTCCATTTCGATATCGTGGACATCGGCGAGATATTCGTGCGGGTCGACTCCGTGCTCTGCCATCAGCCCGGCAAGCGTCGTGCCGCGAGTATGGAAATAGCCCTTCTGAATACGATAGGCCTCGTCGTGGTCCACCTGAAACAGCCGCTCGATGTAATCGGTGATGCGCCGATCGACCTGCTCGAACAGCCGCGCGCCATGCGGATAGAGCGTGTTGTCGAGGTCGAAAATCCAGTTGCGGACGGGGGCCAGACGCGCGAGCATGCGGGAGCGCTCTAGGCAGCACATTGCCGTGGAGCAAGGCGAGTGCCGGCCGGTGGCGTTAAGACGCGGGAAACCAGCGGTAAGGCATGCTCCGCGTGATCGGGGGCGCAAGGAAGTTGGCATGAGTATCGTTCGCGTACGGCTGTGGCAGTCGGCGGCACTCGCGGGGTTCCTGGCGACCACGGCGTGCGGTGGCGGCGGCGGTGTCGCCAGCACGCCGACGCCGACCCCTGCGCCGGTCCCTACCCCCACGCCGACTCCGGTTCCCGCGCCCACCCCGACACCCACGCCTACCCCGACACCCAGCAGCTTCGACACCAGCGAATATCGCGCGACGGTGGGTGCGGTGTCGGCCAACGCGCTGGTCGCCTACAACGCCGGCGGCACCGGCCAGGGTATCAAGGTCGGTGTCGTCGATTCGGGTCTCGACCTCGCCAGCGACCAGTTCACCGGGCGAGTCGATCCGGCCTCCGCCAATGTCGCCGGGGGCACGACCTACGACGACCAGGACGGCCACGGCACCGCCGTCGCCTTCACTATCGCCGGGGTGCGCAACGGCGCCGGCACGCAGGGTATCGCGTTCGACGCGACGATCATCGCCGCGCGCGCCGACACGCCGGGCACCTGCGCGAACACCACCGGCCCCGATTCGGGCTGCAGCTTCGACGACGTGAACATCGCGCGCGGCATCGACCTGGCGGCGAATGCCGGCGCGCGCGTCATCAACATGTCGCTCGGCGGCGACCCGCCGTCCGCCGCGCTGATCGCCGCGGTCGGCCGTGCGACCGCGAAGGGCGTGATCATCATCGTCTCCGCCGGCAATGACGGCTCGGCGACCCCCGATCCGTTCGGCGCGGGCATCGTCAACAGCGGCAGCGCCCGGAACCTGGTGATCATCGCCGGATCGGTCGGCCCCAATAACAGCCGGACCGTGGGTGGCGACGCGATATCGGACTTCAGCGATCGCGCCGGCACCGGGCCGGAGGAGCAATTCTACCTGGCCGCAGTCGGCGAGAACGTTCGCGCGCCGTGCAACGACACCCAGGTCTGCCTCTGGTCGGGCACCTCGTTCTCCGCGCCGCAGATCGCGGGTGCGGCGGCGTTGCTTGCGCAGGCGTTTCCGACGCTGACCGGCGCGCAGATCGTCCAGATTTTGCTGACCAGCGCGCGCGACGCCGGGGCAGTGGGCACCGATTCGGTCTACGGCCGCGGCGTGCTCGACCTGACCAAGGCGTTCGGGCCGCTCGGCTCGATGTCGACCACCACGGGTGCGCCAGTATCGGCCAGCCTCAACGGCACGCTCTCGGCACCGATGGGCGACGCGCGCACCGGCACGCTCGGTGCGGTGATCCTTGACGGGTTCGACCGCGCCTTTGCGCTCGATCTCGCGCGCACGATCAACCGCACCGGGCCGCAGCGCACGCTCGCCGGGGTGCTGACCGGCAAGACCCAGACGCGAGCGTTCGATCGCGGCGCGACCAGCGTGGCAGTGACGATCGCGCCGTTCCGCGATGGCGCCGCGGTGCTGACCGGACTCAACCTCAGCCAAGCCGATGCCGAGCAGTCGCGCGCCATTTCGGGCAGCATCGTCCAGCGGCTGGGCAGCAAGGCGAGCTTCGCGATCGGGTTCGCCGAGGGCGGCCAGGGCCTGACCGCGCGGCTGACCGGGCAGAACGCTCCGGCGTTCCTCGTCGCGCGCGACCCGCTGACCAACCTGGGCTTCGATAGCCGCGCCGGCAGTTCGGTTGCGGTGCGCGAGCAACTCGGCCGCTGGGGCGTGACCGGGGCGGTCGAAAGCGGCGCGGCGTTGGTTCGTGGCGACCAGGAGGCATTGCCGGGCGTCGCCTATCGCTACCGCCCCTACGGTTACAGCCGCGTCGGGATGACCGTCGATCGGCGGTTCGGGCCGCTTGGCCTGTGGGTCGGCGCTAGCCGGCTGGCCGAAAGCGATACGTTGCTGGGCGCGACGTTCAGCGCCGGCCTTGGCGCGCCGCGCGCGACCAGCTATTTCCTCGACGCGACCGCGCGATTCGACGCCGGCAGCGGCTGGTCGATCGGCGGCGCATGGCGCCAGGGCTGGACGATCGCCGACTTGCGCTATGGGCTCGACGGCGGCGGCACGGTCAAGACCAATGCGTTCGACGCCGACATCACCAAGCTCGGCGTGTTCGGCAAGACCGACCGCGCGGGGTTCCGCATCGCGCAGCCGCTCCGCGTGTCGGACGGCGGGCTGAGCCTCAACCTGCCGACCGGCTGGAACTATGTCGGGACGGTCGGCGTGTCCGATTACACGCGGCAATATTTCAACCTCGCACCGACGGGCCGCGAGCTCGATGTCGAGTTCGCCTATGGCTGGTCACTGCGGCGCGGCAACGTGGAGTCGAATTTCTTCTACCGCCGCGACCCGGGCAATTTCGCTACGCTTCCCGACGATTACGGCCTCGCGTTGCGATACGGCGTCAAGTTCTGACGTTGCGGCGGCGGCGCGCGATCCCATATCGCGCGACATGACCGCTTTCTCGCTGCTCGATCTCGTCCCCGTCGTCGAAGGCGGCAGTGTGGGTCAAGCGCTCGCCAACGCCGCCGACATGGCCTGCCACGCGGAAGCGAGCGGCTATTCGCGCTATTGGGTCGCCGAGCATCACGGCATGGCGGGAATCGCGAGCTCGGCAACCGCGGTGGTGATCGCGCATGTCGGCGCGGCGACATCGACCATCCGCATCGGCGCGGGCGGGATCATGTTGCCCAATCACGCGCCGCTCGTCATCGCCGAGCAGTTCGGGACGCTCGACGCGCTGTTTCCCGGCCGCATCGACCTCGGGCTCGGCCGCGCACCGGGGAGCGACCAGCGTGTCGCCCAGGCGATCCGCCGCACGCTCGAAACCGATCCGAACGCCTTCCCGCGCGACGTGCTCGAACTGCAGAGCTATTTTGCCGACGACGGCCAGACCGGCATCCGCGCAACCCCCGGCGCTGGCGCCAACCCCGACCTCTGGATCCTCGGCTCCAGCCTGTTCGGCGCGCAGCTCGCCGCGATGCTCGGCCTGCCATTCGCTTTTGCCTCGCACTTTGCGCCCGACGCACTCGACCAGGCGATGGCGATCTATCGCCGCGATTTCCAGCCGTCTGCGGCGTTGGCGGCACCCTATGCCATGGCGGGGTTCAACGTGTTCGCCGCCGATACCGACGAGGAGGCCGAGCTGCTCGCCACCTCGCAACAACAGGCGTTCGTCAGCTTGCGCACCGGCAACCCGCGCCAGCTCCCGCCGCCGGTCGCGGGGTATCGCGAGAGCCTGCCGCCGCAACACGTCGCGATCCTCGACCATGTCCTGCAATGCTCGGCGGTCGGCACGGTGGACACCGTCGCGCGCGGGCTCGCGGCGTTCGTCGAACGCACCGGCGTCGACGAGGTGATGGTGTCGAGCTCGATCTACGACGTCACGGCGCGTAGGAAGAGCGTCGCGCTCGCCGCGGAAGCGATGCGCGGTCTCAAGGTCGCTGCATAACCCCCGCTTTTGCGAGCGTAGCGAAGCAATCCAGCGTCTCGCGAAACCGTGGATTGCTTCGCTGCGCTCGCAATGACGATGGAATTTATGCGACCACTACTTTCAACGCCCCCGGCCTGATCCGGAACTCCAGCGGTGAATCGATCCGCTGAACTTCGCCGTCGAGCGCGATCTCGATGCTGTCGCCGGTCGACCAGACCTTGAGCGTCTCGCATTCGCCGAGCGTGGTGAAGTCGAGCTCGCGGTGCGCGCGGCCGACCAACGCGCGCGCGGCGAACCATAGTAGCGCCACCCGGCTGCGCTGCGCCACCGCGTAGACCGACAATGTTCCGTCGGTGAGCGAAGCGCGCCGGCCGATCTCGTTGCGGTCGAGCGAATAGACGTTATTCCCGACGAACAGCAACGGCGTGACGATCGACCGCTCGCCCTGCCCCAGATCGATCCGTAGCCGGTGGTGCGGCAGACGCTCGAGCGCGGCGTAGGCCGCGGGCAGCGCCGACAGCCATTTGGGCCAGCCCTTGTCGTCCTGCAGCCCCTCCCTTTCGCGCACCATCGTGGGATACAGCCCGATCGAGGCGTTGTTGACGAAGACGTGACCATTAACCTCAGCGACGTCGATTGCGGTCACCTTGCCGGTCGCCGCGACCTTGGCTGCCTCCTCGAGGTCGGTCGGCAATCCGAGATCGCGCGCGAGATGGTTGAGCGTGCCGAGCGGCAACAGCGCGAGTTCGGTATCGCTCCCCGCCAATTGTTGCGCGGCAGACGACACCGTGCCGTCTCCGCCCGCGACGACGACGCGACCCTTTTTGGCGGCGGTCTTGATCGCCTTGGCGAGCGCGTTACCGTCGAGCGGCTTGACCACCGCCCCAACCCCCGCAGCCTCGAACGCTGCACGCAACGTCGGCGCCAGCTTATCGCGAAGTTTGGAAGCGGTGCCGCCGTTCTTGTTGACGATGACGGGAAGCTTGGCCGCCAATTCAGCTCGCCGCCGGTAGCCGCAATCGCACCAGCAACCCGCCGAGATCTTCGCTTTCCTCGAGGCTGACGGTGCCTTCGTAAATCTCCGCCACGTCGCGCACGATCGCGAGGCCCAGCCCCGTCCCCGGCTTGCCCGTGTCGAGCCGCACGCCGCGATCGAAGATGCGCACGCGCTCCTCCTCCGGGATGCCCAGTCCGTCATCCTCCACCTGGAATTCGATAAACCCCGCTTGCGCGCCGACGGTCACGAACACGCTGCCGCCACCGTATTTCGCTGCATTCTCGATCAGATTGCCGAGCATTTCGTCGAGGTCCTGGCGTTCAACGTGGACTTGCAGATCCCTGGCCCCGTCGGCGTCGATGCGGATGTGCGGGTAGAGCCGCGACACCGCGCGCTCGACTGATTCGAGGCTTGGCCAGACCTCGGCGCGGCTGTGGGCCGATCCACGCCGGCCGACGGCGCGCGCGCGCGCGAGATGATGATCGACCTGCCGCCGCATCGTCCGCGCCTCGCGCACCACCGTCTCCGACAGATCGTCCGATTTGGCGGTCGCCGAATTCATGATCACCGTCAGCGGGGTCTTGAGCGCATGCGCGAGGTTGCCGGCATGCCGCCGCGCTTCCTCGGCCTGGCGGTCGTTATGCTCGATCAGCGCGTTCAATTCCTCGACCATCGGCGCGACTTCGGCCGGCATCGCGCCCTCGATCCGCCTCGCGCGCCCGCCGCGCAGCCGGGCGATCTCCGTGCGCAACCGGCGCAACGGACGCAGGCCGTACCAGGTCTGCAACCCCGCCAGCACGATCAATCCCAATGCGAGCAACAGGAAGCTGCGCACCAACGTCCGCCGCAGCGCGTTGATCTGCGCGTCGAGCCCGTCGCGGCTCTGCGCGACCTGGAACCGCCAGCGGACGGTCGATCCGGGCAATTTGATGTCGCGCTCGAGCACGCGCAATTTCTCGTCCGGGAACTGGCCGCTGTCGTAGACATGGACCTCAAGGTCGGTATGGTTGCTGCCATAAGCGAGCCGCCGGTCCCACAACGACCGCGACGCCCACGCCTCCTTGCCCGGCGCCGACACCTGCCAATACAACCCCGAATAGGGTTCGACGAAGCGCTGGTCGGCGGGCGGGCGGTTGAAGATCACCTCTCCATCCGGCCCGATCTCGGCGGAAGTGAACAGTGAGGTCAGGACGTAATCGAGCTGGTCGTCGAAATTGCGGGTTACTGCGTTCTTCAGCACCTGGTCGAGCGCGAACCCACCGCCCGCCAGCAGGACCAGGATCCACAACGCCGCGATGACGATCATGCGCCGCCCGAGCGACCCGGTGACGCGCGTGGCTGGGGTCGGGCGCGGCGCGTCTTCCGCGACGGCGAGACTTGTAGCCGCAGCTAAAGGATCCTGTTCGGCCATCGGACCAAAACCGTCACCCCCGCGAAAGCAGGAACCCAGCTCCTATCCGTCGAGCTTGATGCACCGGCAGGAGATGGGCTCCCGCTTTCGCGGGGGTGACGAATGAGTGGCGTATCATCAATCGGTCGCGCGCGGCGGGCCGTCGGGATCGTCGAGGCTATAGCCCAGGCCGCGGATCGTGGTGATCACGTCCTGCCCCAGCTTCTTGCGGATACGCGTAACGAACACTTCGATCGTGTTCGAATCGCGGTCGAAATCCTGGTCGTAGATATGCTCGATCAGCTCGGTGCGGCTGACGATCTTGCCCTTGTGGTGAAGCAGGTAGCTGAGCAGCTTGTATTCCTGCGCGGTCAGCTTCACCGGATCGCCGGCCAGCGTCACCTTGCCCGACCGCGTGTCGAGCCGGACGTCGCCCGCGATCAGTTCGCTCGACGCATTGCCCGACGCGCGGCGGATCAGTGCGCGCAGGCGGGCGATCAGTTCCTCGGTCTGGAACGGCTTGGCGACGTAATCGTCGGCGCCGGCGTCCAGCCCCGCCACCTTGTCCGACCAGCTGTCGCGCGCGGTCAGCACCAGCACCGGCGTCGTCTTGCCCTGCTTGCGCCAGCGGTCGAGCACGGTCAGTCCGTCGATCTCCGGCAAGCCGAGATCGAGCACGATCGCGTCGTAGCTCTCGGTCTCGCCGAGAAACAACCCCTCCTCGCCATCGGTGGCGAGGTCGATGGCGTAGCCCGCGCCTTCCAGCGTATTCTTGAGCTGTTGGCCCAGATTGGGTTCGTCCTCGACGATCAGAACGCGCATGATGGTCC
>Ga0307517_10010281_pt1 | contig 13114 bp, 13 predicted proteins | sample 23_EM_MG_FD_194515 | JGI IMG/M metagenome (GOLD analysis project Ga0307517, IMG submission 194515) | Populus trichocarpa ectomycorrhiza microbial communities from riparian zone in the Pacific Northwest, United States - 23_EM | ecosystem: Host-associated > Plants > Roots > Unclassified | place...
ATTGTAGTGTTTTCCTATATGATTTTTTATTATTTTTTCCAAAATTATCTGTCTATTTTTTTTAATATTAAGTTGGTTAAGAATTATAATTACAATAAAGCTAAATCATATGGGGAAAGCGTTGTAGTTTTTCTCACAAAACATTATGGATTGCTATAATATTTCTCTAAATGGTTTTTTATTTTATTTTATTGGGGAAAGCACTATAGTTTTCCTCACAAAACATTGTCAATTGTTACAACGTTTTTTCTCATGGGTTTTTTTCCTTCCAAAATTATCTTTGTTCGTTTTTTTTAATATTAAGTTGGTAGAGAATTTAGCTTTGTAATTTTTTTTTACTTTTTATGAACAGAAAAGCTAAATCATGTGGCAAAAGCACTGTATCTTTCCTCCCAAAATACTGTGGATTGCTACAAATCATTTTTGTTCAGTCTCTAAGTTTTGATCACCAATACAACTTTTTTTTTCGTCATGAAATATTGGCTCTATCATACCTTTAGTTTCTATTACCTATCTAGTGCTGGTTTACAATTATAACATTATTAAATATATTTGTTTTATAAGCCTGCGGCAGCGCGCGGATATTGATCTCGTAGGTTATAAAACCCGTGCTGGATCAGGTTTTTTCTAACTTAAAAAAGGATGTTCATGTGGACTTGCAATGCTTGTATTATTTTTAAAAAAAAAAGATAAATTATAAGACTCAGGTAATTGATTTTATTAAGTTCAATAAGCTTTGCTAATTTAATAAAATGATTAAAAAAATACATCAACAATAAATAAAGCAAACAATTTTTTTGGTAATAATTAACTATAAAAAATAATTTATCAAAATTATACACGGGAAAAGAAAAGGAAAAGTCTTTTGAAGACTCATTGTTGCTTTGCCATGGGAATTGTCTCACTACTAGGAAAAACTTAGAAAAACAATTTAACACCACTATAAAATGATGTAAGACGATGCTAAAAGAGGCTGCACAAGTTGTAAGAGCAATGACCTAGAAAGCAAACTAAATAAAATATCATAAAGTATGCATTTCATGCTTAGTATAATTTAATTCAAAAACAAAATTTTTTTTTTAAAATAGATTTAACAAAGAGCAAAAAATAAAAGACTCGAGATACCATGTATGTTTTCAAAATTAGTGAAAAATTCTATAGAAAGCAAATAAAAAATAGCAGAACTTAATCCTTAATAATATCAATCAAGAAGCTCAATTCCCAACAAATTTAATATTAAAGGATAAGATTAGAAAAAAAATAGTTTAAAAATTTATCAAAGTAAAATAAAAATAACGACCAAAAGAATAAAGATAAAATATGATAGGAAAAAAACTAAAGGAAGATGAAATTGTAAAAAAAAAAATTAAAAATTATCTTAAATAAAACAAATAGCAATAAAAAAAATAGAGACTAAATATGTTAGGAAAAAAAAATTAGAGGAGAATGAAATTGAAAAAAATATCCAATTTTATAAATTATTTTAAATAAAACAAAAGGTAACCAAATCTAAAGAAAAAACAAATTGAAGAACTTTTTCAAAAAATTGAAGGGTCAAACACAAAAGGGAGGAAGAAGGAGAAAAAAGGATTGTTGGCTACATGAGGTGCCTAGTGATGGAGGGGTCACTAAGACGATTCAAACGTTGCCCCATAAACCTTTGTTTGGCCTCCGAATGATGGATGCCTCATGCGCCACTCGAATAGCACGGGCATCCCTCACCTGTTAGCACGTGCACGTGCAATCCACTTTTATTTTTTAAATAATATTTTATATTTATTAAAATACTAAATTACCCCTCAGTCAACTTGAATATATATAAAAAAACAGGTTAAAAATATAAAAAAGCTCTTGAATGACAACTTAATAATTTTTTTTATTTTATAGGCAATTCATTCATTTCTTTATGCTTAAAAAGGTAAAAAAGATGAAAGCACTCTTGGATGCAAATTTAATATTTTTTGCTTTTCATGATAATTAAGTTATTTTATTATGCTAATAAAATGTGAAAAGATCTTTTTGTCCTTAATCAAAATGATAATGATTAATAGATCATGTGATAAAGATTTTATTACCCTAGTAGCAAGTTAATTTATTTTGTTTTAGAAGGGAAAAATAATCATTTTATTATTCCAATTTACAATGAAATATGTTTTGGTTCACAGTGAAAGACTTGGGATTATGATGAGTTCTAAAATTCAAGGTGTTTAAGAATAAGGCTGATGTGTTGAATAAATGGCTGGTCTCTTAGTTTAGGTAATCTGATTCATTCTCCATAGACAAAGTATCTTGTAACTTGATACGGAAATTCCAGAGGTTTGGTTGTTAGTAGCAGGTGATGCCTGATAAGCTGGTCACATATTTGATAAGCTAGATGATTAATAATTGTGGTAATAGCAAGTGGTGCCTTGTAAACCAGGTAACCGGTAGTTATGGTAGTAGGAAGTGATGCCTACTAAACCAGGTGACCATTAGTTGTAGTAGTAGGAGGTGGTGGCTGCTAAGTCAGGTGACCGATAACTGTAGTAGTAGCAAGTGGTGCCTGATAAATCAGGTGACTGGTAATTAATACCTGCAAAAAGTTATCTATTATAGACGTAGGGACTCTCTGATGGTAAAGTCAGTAACTTTGTAGAGAGAAAGAAAGTGCAATGATATTTTAGAGAGATAGACTTTGAAAATATATATGCTGAAAATATTAAAAATAAAGAAATTATGAATATTTGGCTTGAATAATTCATGGTATATTTATAGCTCATAAATCTTATTCTTTTGTTGAGAGGGGGGAATAAAGTAGAATTTCATCTTTGTGATATTTTGAGGTGTATGCTACTCAAAATAATACATATTTGATCAATATAAAATACTAAGAGACACGCGTTGGGTTTCAGAAAAATTATGTAATGAATGTTGGGCTCTGGATGCGTGCCCGAGCCCATAAAGGTGTTGGGTTTGAGACATGTGCCCAAGCCCATAAGGGTTTTTTGGGCCTGTTTTGAGGGGTTTGGATCCATTTTATTTGGATCCATTAGTAGTCCTCAGGTCTTTGTGGTATTAATTTGCAAATACTTGTAAAAATACCTGGTTACCATGACGAGTTCGTCAAATTTTCTTCATATAAGAAGAAGGGTTGAAACCCTGGGTAATAAACTGGAGAGCCCGTGTGTAAGGTTGTGCATCATGTTGCAAAAAAGTTCTAAGTATGTAGAGGGGAACCATAGAGGAACCCATACTTAAAAACAAAAATTAGAAGGGTGAGGTGAGATATAAAAGACTTCATACTTAGAAAATTTTTCTAAGTCAGGGAAAAATTATGGAGAAGAAGCTCCTACTTAGAAAAAATTCTAAGTAACTAGTAAAAACCCATAAAAGGTGAGCTTATACTTAGAAAACATTCTAAAAGGCTGAGGGGAACCCAAGAAGGGTGATCAAGGGCGACACCCATACATAAAAAATTTTCTAAAAGGGGGGAGGGGGCGAATCCATGGATAATAGTTTTATTACACCAGGAAAACTAAGTTCATCACTTGGAGATTGGTCGCACTAGAGTATGGGAGATATGTGACCTCCTTAGGACGACATGGTGGTTTGGGAGCCCATTAGAGGCTGGTAGCCTTCCTAGTAATGGTGTGGGGGCTTGGGAGTTCTTAGGAGGTTTATAGCCTCCTTCGTGATAGCGTGGGGACTTGAGAGCCCCCCACTAAAGAGTGATGTCAGTCCGAGACTAGATTGGAGAGGCGGTAGATTCAAGATCAACCTCTAACAAATTGGTGAAAGGCTTTTAGGCATTACCTAAAGAATAGAGAATCCCAAATCAACCCCTGACAAATTGGTGAGAGACCCCTAAGCATAACCTGAAGAATGAGGGATCTCATATCAGCCTCTGATGAATTGGTGAGAGGCCCCTGATCATCATCAAGAGAATGTGCTAGTTTAAGACTGTACTGTGGAGTGGGGGATCCAAGATCAACCTCTAGCAAATTGGTGAGATGCCCTTTGACATCACTTAGAGAATGTGTCAATCTGAGACTTCACTAGAGAATGGGAGATCTAAGATTAACCCCTAGTGATTGTCGGGATATTTCTCTAGAAAGACCAAGTCAATTCCCTTAAAAAAGAGTGGCCAAAAACCCCTTACTAGAGACCTGTAATTAGAAAATGTATGTCAAAGATACATTATTATTATTATTTCAAAAATAAACATACATTCTCATTAAAGATTATGCATCATAAGATGATTTGTTGGGCTTTAAGAAGCTTGGAGAGTTTGGCGTGAAACAACAAGATTGGTAACTAAGGTCCATCCAACAATAGCTAGGGGGACTGTGTCTAGAGTACCAGCTATGTGCACATGTATCGCAATGGTGCGAGCTATCCCTAAAGAGATTTGGCGAGTATGGAGGTAAAATACTCTCCTGAAGGTCATTCTACCCAAGCTCTTATGGGTAATGCATTGGGCTATGAGCATTGGGAGTGGCCAGTAGAGATGGTGAAGATGTCAAGTGTGTTACCACAGCTGCCAAGAATTGTTGGGGTGATAAAGTTTGATTTTGACCTTGGGTTGCCAACATGGTCTATTGATGAGTTACACCTGATTAATGAGTTGTTGAAGGTTTGGCTGAGTAGAAGTTTTCGTGATAACATGTAGATTTATTTTGCGTCCTGACCCTAGAGTGTCTTGGTTGTGTGTCATGTAATGGCTTGGAAATGTAAAAAATAAAATAAAATTAGAAACTGATGGCAATTTAGTCTGAACACGATTGATACCAATTCAATCCAATCCAAATGAGGGAATTTTTTTTGGATAATTATTTTATTACTTGATGTGTAATAAATAAAGTATAAATATTATCAAACTCGACTCAAATATAATCTGAGATATATACACACACGCACTTCAAATATCTATTACTTATTACTATTTTTTTTTTATTAATATCCATATTGATATAAAAAAACCAATAAATATGATATAAATATTTGAATTTCTTACCCAATAAATAAAATATAAATATAGAAAAACATCTAACACATGGATAGTTATTGCCATTCCTATTTTCACGTTGAAGCTCTATAATGGTAAACACATGTGCTTGTGCATGAGGCATGAGTGGGCAGGTGCTCACATTCAAGTTTTTTAATAGATCTATGTGGTTGCAATTAACCTCATACAACTGTAAAAACTAAAATGAAGAATAAAGGAAAAACCGAAAGCAAGAGTCTTCCCTGTCAAGCAAAAAATATTATCACATAGCAATTGACAATGTCCGACTTAAGACACTGTTTCTCTGTCTATTTTCACTCATAATCCATGTTGGACGGCGATGAAATGCCACCCGAGGAAAGCACGTCTTGCGCAAGTAACTATTTCTTGGCCCATACAACAGCATGCATGCATCTTGCAGAGAGAGGAGGAGATGTTTAAAAAACATAAATTATGGACGTATTGTCACAACTTAAATTCCCAATCCACAAAGTAGGATCAGTGTTGGTGTTCATTCTACTACTTGTCTACCACAAGTGTACATCACCAGCCATCAATATATAATACAAGATATACAAACACATTCACTGACACAGATATGTAATGCAAAGGATATTCGATAATATGCCATCTGCAAGCACATTATATGAGCATGTTACAGATTCTTGATCAATTCTTCATACCATTCGCCATGAACACTCAATGAAACCATTGCCACCACAACAAGAACTTCAGCAGCCTCCATTACCCTATTTGAAAGAAGAGTTGCTCCCACTCGCCGAAGAGTTGTCTCCACCAATTCCCTTCCTTTAGATCCACTTCCTCCCAACACAGCCCCCTTCATAGCCAGATAAATAGTGCGAGACACAAGCTCAAATATAGCATCCCCGGCTTGCAAGCTTTTCACCAACATGCTTGACATAACCTCCTTCCTTGCTCGGAGCTTTTCATCATTTGAATCATGGCCACTGCTTTTTGATACCGCACTAATTGTATCAATAATTTCCAAAATACCCACATCTTCCACGCTGTCTAATAGCTCAGAAAGCTTCATCGCACACTCAGATACTACATTCTCCATGTCCACAGAACTAGTTACCAAGTTCTCTGTCAGAAGGGTTTGCCTAAGGACCAATGCACTGCCAGAAACACATTAATTTCGTTTCAGCGTACAATTAGATGATATTTCTATGCATGCACAGAGAGTAGGGAGGAAAAAGAAGATGAAAAAAGAAGTGCAAGAATGCACACTTAAATTTGAGGAGTTTTAAGAGGTAACAACCGAAACAAGTACCAACCTTGTAGAGATGGTAATGATTTTCTGAAGTTGTGATTGGACACGTCTTAGCCTGGATAGATTAAGTTTGAGAGTTTCGGGCAGAGCTTCAAGAGTCAGCCCTCCTACTCCGATAACAAGCTTCATCAAGCCAAGCCTAATCAACAAGTCAGCCTTTTCTCCCGTGCATCCTGGCTGTTCAAGACCTGATAAAGTTGTGCACAGCAACAAAAAGGGATTAGTCCAACTTTAGGCAATTCTAAACAAAACAAAAGTTTATGCATGAAGTCGCTATTCAAACCTGTTGTGGAAGTTGGAGGTCCAATTTTTGATGTTGTTAAAACACTGCCTCCAGTCCTAAGTGCTGTTGGAATAGACACTTGGGTATCACTTGTTGTAGCAGATACAGAATCTACGTACTCTTCCCACTCCTGTTCAGCACCTGCATGCACAGATGCCATCCATTTCCTCGTCAGGGGTAGCAAGGATGTAGCATCAGTGGGAGAACCATATCGGTCAGCGAAAGCTTTTTTCAGATATTCCAAACCAGCAGGTCCTTTGATGAGTGGTTCCACAAGTCTAATGCGTGCTCTACTAATCTCAGTCTTCAGAATCTGCCAGCAAACCACCACTATAATTAAAGATGGGAAAAGGAGAGAGAAGAATGACACGTAGAAAACAAAAACAGAGGGAAGCATCTGCACTATGTGATAACTAATCTCTCTGGCCTGAGAAATTGAAGAGTTCCAAAGTTCCCACAGAAAGCTTATTTCAGCACATTCCATCAGCACAGATTATTTACACCAATATAAGGTCAGAAAACATGCCGTATATGGATGACATATCATCTAAATTTCTTTTTTTTTTAACAAAAAGTCTACAACCACTCATCCCATCATCATAATAAGCATCTGCAGTATTTGAGAACTAATCTCTCCTGGCCTGAGAAACGCAATCCAAAGTTCCCATAGAAAGCTTATTTCAGCTCATTTCACCAGCAAAAATTATTTACACTAATGTAATGACAGAAAACATGTGGTGTATGGATGACCTATCATCTAAGTTTCTTTCTTTCTTTTTTAACAAAAATATGTCCAACTATATCAAGGAAACCACTCATCCTTTGCATATCAACAGCATCAAAATTGAAGACAAATTACCATGCTACACTAAAGCAAGGTTGATGATCCTTTGCGAGCAACAGATCACACATGGAAACAGACATTAAAAACAGAGACCCTTAACCAATTGTTTTTGCGGTGCAAAAGCCTTTTTGAAAAAAAATTGATTTTTTTGCTTCAAATTATTTTTTTGGTATTTTTTTATCGTTTTAATGTGCCGATATCAAAAATGAATTTTAAAAAGTAAAAAAACATTATTTTGATGTATTTCCAAGCGAAAAACACTTTGAAAAGCAATTGTTACCACAATGCTAAACAGGCTCTAAATATTGGTTGAATTTGTAGATCCAGCCAGTTTTTTAGTATTTTTACCTTGTTTAGAACTCAAAGAAAGTAATTTAAGTGGGATAATGATGTATGTTTGGGTGCTTTTACAGCTTAATAAAATGAACGAAAGGCTGTCTTCATTTTGTATTGTAAGTGATGCACCTAGCCTTCATTTTGTATTGTGAGTGATGCATCTAGCCGTCCTTTGTTTTGCAAAGGTAACACATAATGTCAGTGTACACACAACTTCCTCCACACAAAGCCAGATAAGGTACAACTTGTTGTGAAGACATAAGAGTCACAAATGATAATTCAACAGCAGAAAATGAGGTATCTTTAATCCAAGAAATAAGAGGGTCGCCAAAAAACAGCAAGTCAAGCATAAAGAAGAAGAAACAGTCTCCAATGCATCTAACTGGTTTGAAACTGGAAAAGGAATAAAAATTAAAGGTGAATCCAGAACACTCTAAGTAGATGGCTCAAGCCACTGTGTTGTACCAGAATGAAGCAGAGAAAATTCAAGTGGGCATTTTAACCCTTGAATAAATTAAACATCCTACAATTAATTCCAGCAGATGTACAATTAGCGACACCAGGGATCAAGTTGAAACTCCATCCAAGAAAATAGAGAAGACCAGGATCCAACTTTAACGAGTGATTCAAAGCAAGAAATTTTTCCTTGAATGAGATTTTTGTTCACCTCTATAACCTATACCACGCATGTCCTTGTGAACCATAAATAGGAATTGCAGGCACAGACACACAAGCCCATACACGCACATACATTGACTCACTCACAGAGACAGCCATGCTGCTTACAAAACATGCATGAATCATACAACCACTGATAGCCAAAATGAAGGGTGACACTTTTCAGGTTCCACAGAAAAAACACTAAAATTGCAGAAACCGCAACTACTTCAGGATAGATGTGAGACATAATACTGGAACCAAAACATACCTGAATCTCCTTCAGGATAAAGTGCAGACCTTTAATCATTAAGAGGGAAAATGAAGCATTTGATATATCCGCAGCTTGAGATATCTCTCTTAGTTCTTTCAGTAAATTATCGTGAGAGATCTTGATCTCCTCATCATTTGCAGGAGCAGAAAGTTTCTGCAACGTGACTAGTGCAAACTCTAGAATCCTCCCAAGATAATCCATATCTAAAGTTCCTGATTTGAGCACCTTCATGGGGCAAAGGATTTTGGAGATATGATAATAATATTAGTATTTCAATATATAATAACTGGTAATGGCTGCAGAATTAAAGAGACTAAAAACTTTATTTACCTGGGAAAGAATATCAACATCAATAGTCTCAACAATCTCCTCTCTCCAACTCTGAGGAGACATCTCACAGAGCTCATCCCTGACTTCCTTCATGAGTTTAAGAACCCAACTTAAATCAGGTTCATCCTGTTGCATGGATTCTGTGATTCCATCCCAGAAAGCTTTTTCCATAGTCTCTCTTACTTTTGCCTGCACAATATTGGAAACAAGCAAACATTGATGAGGATTTCTATCTCTATCCCACACTAACAAATTACTGAGGAAGAAGTGACACTTCTGAATAAACAGAGAGCATGAGAAATATTTTCATGTACTGACCTTGAGGCTATTCTGATCTTCATCAGTAACATTAAGACTATCATCAAAACCACGGTGATGTTCATGGAGAATTTCATTTACTAGTAATTCATTCTCATTGGCCAACATGGAGTCAGAGTGCACAATGCTATTTATGGTTCTTTTAGAAGGTGAAGGATCAAGTTCTTTGACCGGGGAAGAATCATCTGCCTGAGATAAGGAGAGAATTTGGTGGCTTGACTTTCCAATACATTCAGCCAGATCACGCTTCTCACCAAAGCCAGAAATTGAAGAGCCCTCAAGGGAATTGCGTGAAAAGGAAGATAAAATATCTGAAGTAAAAGATGCCATTGAAGTCCCAGATTTCTCAGCTTCAACAAATCTAGACCGCACATCAGAGAGAGCATGTTCCATATGTTCCAGCCCACCATTGCCACTCAGATGCTGTATTGTTTCCCTGAGAAGTTTCTGCTCTTCTAAAACCTAGCATCAACAAAATGATTCAACATGATGTTAGTTTATGGTAAAAAGCTCTATAAAAAAAATGCTTCTGCTTAAGGCAAGTCTACTACCTGTTTTTTAATACCATACATATCACGAGTAAGACCACCATCATTTCTGGAAGTCAGCTTGCAGGTTTGCAACAGAGAGAGCTCAAGCTGGCAAGCAGCTCTCACTAAATCCTTCTCTAACAACTTCGCATCCTTAGACTTCCATGCTACAAAGCGATGCAGGTAAATGCACCAAGCTTTATCAAAGGCTTCCAGCTGAGATCTGAAAGTCTTTTGACTTGGATTTGTAGAGGCTATTTCCTGTGACGTTTTAATGGGGCCGTCTATTATAATTTTGACCAACAACTCAAACTCTTGAATAAAGTTGGCTGCAGAGTCAGCCAGCACAATCTCACACTCACCCACTCCACTGAAAACCTCAGCTGGGTGTCCCATTATCATGTAAGCACAGAGCAAAACTCTGACAGGGTACCTTGATAGTTTACTAGACTTAATCATTTTTGCTCCTCTTCTTGTAGCATTGCTTGAAGGGCCCTTACGACTTGGTAAAGCAGCGTACTTTAGAAGGTGATCGATTTTGGAAAGACTAGATAGGTTACCTGTAACTTCCTGTGAGAGTGTGATGCGACTCTCTAGCCGGTCGACAAAGGCTTTCACAATTTGAATGGTTGTTGCTGACTCAATACAGAGAGCAAGCTGCACAAATGGCATTGATTTAACCGATTCTTGGTTAATTTGTAACGACATATAAGCTTTTGCCAAAGAGAGAGTAGTTTTCCTCAATTTTACAAACCGCCTCCAGCACCTGTAGTTAAAGACATTGTAGTTATACAATGGAACCAGAGAGAAGAAACCACTTTTATTTTTGCAGAAACATAATAAGGGACACCAACATGCAACAAAAATTTGTACAGGAATAGATAAACAGAACTTATCATACCCATGTGAATATTATATATTGTCATACCCATGTGAATATTATAAATATATAACAGGACTACTGGTTGACTAACACACATTTCATCATTCCATAGATGTGTTATACAGCTCAGGGATTGCAGATTTAGCTCACCCATACAGCTGATAAGTTAAAATTTCTAACTGACGCCAGAAAAGCAGCCAAATCAATTTTAATTGAACTGAAGAGAGAATAATAGAAAACATAGAATCAAAGTTCTCAAAATCCATATTTTGAATCCATGAGAAACAAAAACTCTACAAATGAAAGGAACACGAATATCTCACAAGTCAATTCAATTCATCAAATGCTTCCCCCAAAATACAAAATATGCATGGTTAAATGGCACCACCAAAGCTCTAAAGAGTCCAAGCAACATAGGAATCAAAACCTAAACAAAATGTTATTCCTGATAATAAAACCATGATTATGGAAATGGGAAATGTCCTACTTAATGGACACACAAAATAAAAATCCTAAATGAAGACAATATTATACTGCACAAATTTAAAATAATTTGCAAATAGTCATTCCTCTTATACTGCACATCAACACAGACCCTGAAAGTGAAGGGGGGAAAAAAGAAAGAGGAAAAAAACTAAAAACAAAAGCACAACTTAGAAAAGGTCACTTCGAGCAGCTTATGCACCTTGTTAACTTTCTTGAAAGATATTCCCCCTGCTCATGCATCGTTTTTGAGTTGAAATGTGCTTGGCTATTCAGGTTTCTTCTTTGCCTCAAATGTTCTGCCCTTTGTTTCTTAGCCTAGTGAAATCAAATTAACACTTCACATCAACAAAACAATGAAATAACAGAAGATACTTCAATGAAAGAAGCAACTTCAACCAGGAACATACCTTCTGGAGCTTATATTCCAACTGGTCCTTTATCCGTTTTCTCTCAATCTCCCGTTGACTATAAATGGACGTAGCTACCCGCTGAACTTGCAATATCCTTGAATGGGCCTTTGTCCTTTCTGCTTCCAACAATCCCAGCCGTTTTCTCTCAGCAGCAGCACGTTTTTGGTAAATTGCAGCACGAACACTCTCTTTGTACTTGATCTCTTGGGTCATTTTTTGCGTCAATGACTGAGCAGCTCGCTCTCTCCTTGCTGCTCTCCTTTGTCCATAAGCTTTAAGAAGAAGCATCCGGTTTGCTTGTGCTTGCTGAACCCGTGACTCAACCTTCATGCCAAGCTCACCCCGCTCCTTCTCAAAACGCATTTCTAGTCCACTTTTAGCTTCTTGCCGGTGCTCATCTAACCTTGCCAGGCGCATCTGAGCCTCAGTAAGAATGCTTAGCCTGAACATATCATTACACATAATATTAAGATAAGCTAGTGTCGTATGAAATCACAGTTTATCAGTTTAAGTGATGTGCCTTGGTCAAACATGGTAGCCATTGTTCAGTGAATTAGTAAAGGTATTAGGCCTGTAATTATAATAAGAATGCAACTTCGAATAATGGCACCCACTTCATGCAAAAAAAAGTTAATGGTTAGGTTCTCCTCAACAGAAGACCCTAGGCACGATAAATAGGTATCTGTCTTTTATCTTGTTCAAACAGACTTTGAATTCTAGCATCCAGCAATAGCGTGCATTCTTCCTTCATTACTTGATCATCATAGAATTTAAATCGGGAATGCAAGTGGGGTTAGAGCATTGCTTGAGAAGATCAAAGCCAGTAGGATAAAGTTAGAATTTTGAATTCAAAAAAAGATTCGGGACTCAATTATCTGATTTGACACTTCTCATTCCGAGCTAAGCATAATAAATTACCACCCAATTTAGAAATTTAATAACTTCAAGTTAATTCTTAACATTTTTAATTAAAACTACAAAATCTAACATTTTTTATTCACCTTTTCTGTTGAGCAGCATTGAGCCTTGCTTTAATTTTCTGCCCCAGATCCTCCTCTGCTTGTAAACAATCCCTTAAACCGCTTTTTGAAGTTGACGACCGTGCTTTACTCGACAACAATTGATGATATCGCTGCATCACCGCCACAAACAAAAAGAAATATTGGATGCAATATAGAAATGGTAGCTTGTTTTTCAAATTTCCAAGATCAATAATACCTGGCGACGGAGATTGGCTTCACGGAGCTTAGCTTCGATTTCTTCGACAGAGGGTGGTGTTTTGGGCTCTCCAAGCAGACGTCTTCCTAATCTTGGAGGAAGAACCTTTGGAGAATTTAACATCGCTTTGTCATCGTTAACCGTGAAACTCAAAGCCACTCCTCCTCCTGCTACCCTCTCCGGTTCCGTCATCTCCTCCATTTACGTTAATTATGGTTTCCACGATTCAAGATTCGAAGATTTTTTTTTTTTTTTTGTGATCTGTAA
>Ga0307517_10010282_pt1 | contig 13113 bp, 10 predicted proteins | sample 23_EM_MG_FD_194515 | JGI IMG/M metagenome (GOLD analysis project Ga0307517, IMG submission 194515) | Populus trichocarpa ectomycorrhiza microbial communities from riparian zone in the Pacific Northwest, United States - 23_EM | ecosystem: Host-associated > Plants > Roots > Unclassified | place...
TTTTAAATTAATAACTTTTAGTGCTTTTACATCCTTTTATATTCTAATATTAAAAATAATTTTTTTAAAAAAATAAAAAATATTATTTTAATTTATTTTTAAATAAAAAATATTTTACAAAACAACTAAAAATACTACATAACCATTTAATATGGGTTAAACATGATTATTAGATGCTAGCAACATCAATCAAATCAACGTGTGTCGGATACACGCAAGTACCAGCCTTTCACGCCACTGCCATTCTTCTTAAGCAATAACATGCCTGTCAAATAAAAACTCAATTAGGCACATTTTTTTTCTTTTTTTTTCCTTTGAACCGCGTTTTTATGCTTTGTTCATTGCCTATTTCTATCTACTTTTGTTTTTATATATTTTTTAAGAGAATATTTATATTGAAAAATTATTAAATTAATATTTTTATATATTATGTACCATTTAGAATTGCAATAGCTTTCCCTTTTAGATGTTTTTTAAAAATATGTTTGTCTTGAAAAAATTATTAAATTAATATTTATTGATGATTTTCATATAATAGAAATTTAAAAAATATTTTAATATATTTTTAAATAAAAAATACATTTAAAAAACAACATGCATATTTTTTTCTAAAGAGATAATAATTGCTCCATATTTGTTTCATTTATAGGTTCCGCGTACAAGGAGCTGTTAAAAGTAAACATTTATAACTCTAAAGAGTTGATTTTATGACTAAAGAAGTCTATTATTTGATTTTTTTTTTCTCTAAATACATCATACTATATAATTAAAAAAAATTCAGTTAATGTATAAATTAATTCGAGAATTAAAAAACACAATATCTGATTTCAATTCACCTAGTTTGTACTTTAATCACTTGATTGAATCTTAGTTCTAGCAGGGATTGGTAAATGATGGCTCCACGTCTTTATTATATACATGAAGAAGTCAAATATAGTAAATAAAGTTTGGATTGAGACAAATCAAAGCAGCACCTGTCGCTATATTTTTCTCTAAAAACATTATTAACAATTTGAACCCGCACCCTCCTCATCTGTTGCCGTTCGGTCGTCAGCGATTGTCCGGTGAACCTGTTCTTGGTTAGTTTTCTTTATCAATCCAGTTCCTACGTATCATATCAAAATGCGCGTCTCTAGTACATGATCATAGACAGTTTTCCATCTCGAGATTGCATTTACTTAATCTGATTTGGTTTTAGTCTGTTAGATTTAATTTTTCGATACATGATCGTTTTTCTTCTTCTTAGTATTATTATTTAATTTTAGAAATTAACAAGCAAGAGCATCTTTGTTCAATCTAACAGTGGCATTTAATGAGAGCAAAAACAAATTAAATTTTGGTCTTGAATTATTGGATTTCTCTGCGGCTTAGACTCACTTATTAGTTGTTAATTCTTCAGGTTTTGTTAGTGTTCTGCAATAATTGCTGATGCTGCAGCTCATTTAAGCTGCAGCTTGAGGTTACTACGATGGCCTCCGCGTATAACCAAAGTGATGGCGGCAGATTTGGAGATACCAATATTGTTGGGCATGAAAAATGTGAAAGCTACTTTCTTTTCCGAGGCGAAACTACCCTTGGAGAGGGTTTTCGGACCTTCTTATATTTTCTTGGTCTTGCTTATTGTTTCATTGGATTATCAGCTATAACTGCTCGTTTTTTCCGGTCTATGGAGAATGTTGTTAAGCAGTCGAGGAAAGTGGTGGAGATTGACCCATACACGAATGCTGAAGTTATCAGATATGAGAAGGTGTGGAATTATGCAATTGCAGACATTTCTTTGCTTGCCTTCGGGACCAGCTTTCCTCAGATTTCACTAGCTACTATTGATGCCATACAAAATATTGGCAACCTGTATGCTGGAGGTTTGTAAATTGTAACTTTTGTAAATCATTTCAAATTTCTTTCTATACAGACATTTCAATTGAATTTGGATGCATAAGTATGAGGTTTGTGATATCATATATATTGAACCTGTGCGCTTGTTGTTTAATCCTAAGCTGTTGTCTTTACTATTTCGGCCATCCATGATTCCCTCACTCACTAGCAGTTGAAACAAGTGGAGTCAGTTTTATTTATTTATTTATAGGCTGTTTGCCTCTTTGTTTTTGCCAGGCGTTGGCAATTTATGCCCTGCTCTCATCTTGCCAAGCCAAATAATATTAGGAAAATGACATCACTGTTTCCTTATATCTTTCATATTCTGGGTGGGGTTGGCCATCAGTGAGCTCAGCTTGGAGTTACCTGATTGATTTTCTATGGTTAATGAAAGTTCTTGCATATCTATAATCAGTGAAAATGTTATTGTGAGAGAAAAAAGTTATAAGGTTTTGAAATTTACAGATTGAATATGCTGTTTTTTTTTATGTTCCTGTATTGATTATGTTGTTAATTTGTAATGATGCAAATAAAATTCTATCAAGTTTGATTTGATGAAGTTAACAATCTTTTTCACCGCCTCTCTCATCCTTGTATAAACTTTTTTTAATGTATGTATTATTGCCTGTTGACATGTTAGTAGTGGTCGATAATAATCAGATTGGTGATGTTTGTCTTACATTTTGAATCATTTGGCTTCCTATTATTGACAGTTTGCAAAATTTGTGTGAAAAGTTAGTGGTGTCTCAAGTTGACATTTTTGACAGTTTGCAAAATTACTTAATGTATAGGGATGGGTCCTGGAACACTTGTTGGCTCTGCTGCATTTGACCTTTTTCCAATCCATGCTGTTTGTGTTGTGGTTCCGAAAGCTGGAGAATTGAAAAAGATAGCTGATATAGGAGTTTGGCTGGTGGAGCTGTTTTGGTCTTTCTGGGCATACATTTGGCTTTATATAATTTTAGAGGTAATTTCCGCATTCCCCTCTCATGTGAACTGCAACAGTGAACAATTTTGGAGTATATTATGGATTTGCTATATATGTTTTGATTCATTGATTAAGATCTTCATTTTTGCTTTTAGCCACTGGATCTTTTAACTTTCCTGGACATGTTCATATTGTTGCTCTTATGTTATATTGTCAATGTTCTCAACTCCACTACATATGTACATATGCATTTTGCATTAGTTTATTTTAATATAGACTGGTCATGCTATGATATGTTATAGCTGGATAGTTGTCATTAACTAAACCTCCCTGTTCCCCACTAGCGGTTCTTGAAATTATATCTGGATTGCATCAAATGGATAAAATAATGTCACTACAGGTGGGGTTCATGATCTGATTATCTCATGTTTTTTTCTTTTCTTTCCTTTTTTTTAATAGAAGCAGAAAACTTAACTGCATTTGAAAAGATGTATTTGTGATTGAAGTTTACATATATCAAGCACTTTCTTGGCAATAAAAAGGTCTTGACTCTTGCTTGTGTTGCAGGTATGGACCCCAAATGTCATTACGCTTTGGGAAGCCTTATTGACGGTATTGCAATATGGTTTACTGCTAATGCATGCTTATGCTCAAGACAAGCGCTGGCCTTACTTATCTCTTCCTATGTATGTCTTTCTTTCTCCCCTTTTATTTTCTTGTTGAATAAAAGCAATCACTTATCTGGCTCTGTGTTCAATCATCCTGTTTCTGATGCTTCTTGTAATTTGAAGTCCAAGAACGGAAAGGCCAGAGGAGTGGGTGCCGGGAGAGGTCCCTTCTCCTACGCACGAGAACAATGTGTATGGAGAAGAAAATAGGAATGTTGTTGACATATTCTCTATCCATTCAAATAATGGTACAGGTGCATTTCTGCATTAATACTAATGGTAGTTTAACAACTTTGATACCTCAGCACTCTACTCTTAGACAGTTCATGAAAAGTGGGCCACATAGCATTTATTGTTAATTTTCATATGTGGTCATGAATTGTGGGAGTGACTGGCATGGTTAACACTGCAAATATTTTTCCACCCGATTCATCTTATAGAAGTATTAGGCCTTAAAAGTCACCGTGAGATTACAATGATATAAGATGATAATAGAATATTAAACTTGCAACTAACAGAATTGGTGGTGGAATGGGAATGCAACTTAAGACATGTTAATTAAGAACATATGTATTAATGCTTTCCATGTTCTTACCAAAAAAATGAGAAATTAAACTGAACTGTGAGGTTTTCTTTATGTGAAGGGGCATTAAAATTATATCTTATTCCCTAAGCAAGGCTTAAGGATTCTTTTCTAGCTAGGATCTTTTCTGTAAATCTTTTTCCTTTAGCCTATCGAGCATGCTTTGCTTCTCTCTTTTTTTCTCAAATAAGCACATACATACTCAATGCTAGAAAGATAAGACACCCTGTATAGTGTTTAAATGAAATCATTATAGTCAAACAATCAAGTTGCTGCATCAATTAGGTTTTGCATATGTGAGACGATGACAGATTAGAACCCAACCATGAATTTTTGTAACTGTATCATTTTCAACCTAGAATTTTTTTTGTTCAGGTCCAGTCTATCAAAAAGTGCCTGTAACAGATGACGCAGCTGAATCCTCCAACAAACATTTTCACCAGGAGAAAGATTTACATGTGCTTTCTCTTTGGAAAGAGCAATTTGTGGATGCACTCACGGTATTGCAACTCATGCTATATATATGTGTGTGTATTTTTAGTGACTGCTGTAAGAAATTGATGGCTAATTCTTTCTGGCCAAGAATTATTCCAGGAGTCCTTTGGATACTTCCTGTATCCAGATGGGCGTTCCCTTTTTTGTCACCTTTTGCTTTAATCAATATGTTTTCCTTACTGGTAAAAAATAATAACGCTCGGGATCATTTCTCTCTGTGTTAAATAAATTTTCACACATCTCATGCCATTGTAAATTTGTAATATTGTCTGGCACCGATTAACCTTCTTTTTGCTCATGGTTGTCTGCAAAATTTTCTTATTTTCCGTTTCTTTTCCTGCTATTTTGGGGGAATAATTTCAAGTTTTTTTAAACAGTTGGAAAGTCTAGAAACAAGAAAACTAAACAGTATTCATCTACGGGTAGCAAGAATTTCCTGGCAACTAATCCTTGCACCTTGGAGACTTTTGTTCGCTTTTGTGCCTCCATATCATTTTGCTCATGGCTGGATTGCCTTTATTTTCTCTCTACTATTCATCAGTGGAATAGCTTACATTGTAACAAAGCTCACTGATGTCATAAGCTGTGTCACAGGTTTCCAAACTCTCTACAAATTATTATCCCAGTTTCCTTTCCTGGAGTTGTTGATTATCATGCTATATCTACTCACCCTTTGTTTTCACAAATGGTTTATATCATTGCAGGAATAAATGCTTATGTCATTGCATTCACAGCATTAGCTAGTGGAACTTCATGGCCGGATTTAGTGGCGAGTAAGATTGCTGCTGAACGCCAGACAACAGCAGACTCTGCCATTGCAAACATCACTTGCAGGTTTTTCATTGCTGTACTTTATTTGGGACATTCTTACATAATATTTGGTCGTTTTCAAATACCTAAATGTTTCCATCACAATGTTTCTTATTCCAAAAGAGATTCAGGGAAACCTCATTGGTTTGAGTATTATAGCTGGTAATGGGTTTTTGTTATGCTTGTGGCTCTGAATACTGGATCTTGGTGTCAGATTAAGGAAAGACAGCTATTTTTTTTTTTTTTATCTTGTTGTAGTGTGCTGTTTAAGTTAAAATCCAAACCCAAAGACAGAAATTCATGCAAGTCTAACGCTGACCTTTATGTAATACTATTATGATATGTAAAACTGAAATGGTAAAGGAGGACACGTGCCAAATCTTCAATCTCTTTGAAGTTGTTCAAGCAAATTAACAGTGGAGAGATGTTCTCCGAAATGATAATACTCTTAGGAATTACAAGTGGTAAATTTGAGAGGTAGAGAATTCTATGTACAAGGACTGGAGTTTTGTTTATTCTCCTCATCTTTCTAGCCTTCAAATTCTCTCTTTGTGAAACTTTGTTTTACCACCTGCTGAGAGATATAAAATTCTATTATCATGCAGATGGAGTTGCACAAACATGAACTGATCTGCCCCTTTCTTTTCTTTCCAGCAATTCGGTGAACATATATGTAGGAATCGGTGTTCCATGGCTTATTGACACTGCCTACAATTTTTTCATGTACAACGAACCGTTGCGTATTCAAAATGCTGCTGGACTCAGCTTTTCATTGCTTGTTTTCTTCTGTACTTCTATAGGCTGTATTGCTGTTCTCGTGCTCAGGCGTTTGACACTGAAAGCAGAACTTGGAGGGCCAAGGATCTGGGCATGGGTAACCTTTGTGTATTTCATGTTGCTTTGGATTATTTTTGTCGTGCTCTCCTCCCTCAGAGTCTCTGGCATTATTTGATAGAAAGCTTTTAGCTAAAATTTATTTCCGTTCTTTTTGGGTTGCTTTCCATTATTTGAAAGGTCTCTTGTATCCATTGAATTCTCTCCAATTAAGGTCTTTTAGGATTCCCTTTGTATCATTCTGTTATTATACAGCACTACAGATTCGAATCAACGGCATTGGTCTGATCTGCTATGCTAATTTTGCTCACAACACAGGATCCCATTAGCTTGAACTAACCCCGAGAAAGATCCAGTGCGCATGTATTGTAATTTGCTAAGTGTGGGCAAGACTTTAACAGGCTGCTCGATTTGGCCATTCATGTTTGTTTTCACAATGGCCAAGCATGTAACTTTTTCTGTAAAGCCTTGAAAGCAGATGTGAGACACCAAGGTGCATTGTCTACAGAAGAATCTTGCTCCAAAGCAAAAAAGGATCACCTGACAACAGCGTTGGAGGCCAGCACAAGCAGAGAATAGGTAAGATGGCAAGAACATAAAATCAATGCATCCATCTTTCATCCCTACAGCCCCGCGGCATGGCCGTAAAAACTAAATACTAATATTGTTTACGTGAAGTGGTGATTTCTCAGTTCATCTGCAAGCTGTGGAAGCAGCAGAACTGTCAAGGACTGTACTATCAAGTACCAACACCAGATGACATCTGACAATTTGAACCACCTCATTCAAGATGCTAGCAAACCTAGGTCTCAATAATCTTGACGAGCTTCTGGGGTTGAAATCCGATAAACGCTAGGACCTAACACTGCAGCTGATGATGGAAAATGAGATGTAACAGCATGTATAAACAGCTACTTTCGTCTTTTTTAGGTTTCTAAGTTTTATAGCGTTCTCATGGATAAAAACCATTCAGTAATTCGGATTACACGCGACAAATACTTAAAAGCATTTGTCTCATTGTCTGACTTGGCTAGGGGATCAACTACCCAATTTGTGAAAATATAATTCCAGTTTTGCAAGGTGAATTTGATCCTCAGCGAAAAGCAGGGAAAAAAAAAAAATACTTAATGCATATTCACAAGAGGGCACGTGAATATAAAATTCTCTAAATAATAAGGCAGGAGTCCCAATTCAACCAATTTATTGCAGCAACTCCCGTTAACAATCCTACTACAACGTCTAGCGGCTCCATTCATCAGTGGGTAGGAAACGATCCCCCAATTCAGGACAAATTTCCTTTTCGCCAACAAAACAATGTCTTGCCTAAGCAAATGCACCCGTGGTGCAAGCTGTGGCTGGAGTTGCTTCCAGCTGTTTCCTTGGAGCACTGTATTTCTTGGTAATGAATCTGCAAGAGAACAATGATGTAAGAAGCTGGCAAAAACATTTTTTTTAAGAGATTAAAACGGCTTACTTAGATGGAGAACAAGAATAAGACAACCTCGCAGAAATTAAAGGAAAACCTGCTTTATGCAATGCTCACACCATAAAATGCCAACAAAGGTATTGAAATCAAGGAAATATGGAATACTAAATGTAGGCATGCAAGTTATATGAATTTTCAAGTTACCTGAAGAAATCCCTCCATAGCAACTCAAACATCAACCAGTTCATTCCAGTATCAGGTGAGCCGCTACCACCACCACCACCGCAATTTGAGGCACCAGAAATTGTTCTATCAATCAAATGTATCATTAATGAGTGCATGCTTTCTAAATATTGCAACAGCATTAAAAGGGAAAGAAAAGAGAAAAAAATTAAGGGCACACCTTGCAGCAGTCTTCTTAAGCTCATCAAACATGGAACGGGGAGAGATGCATCCCACTGTGAGCCATGGAGAGATTTTGCAGGAAAAGTTTGCGCCATATATGCTGTCATGGCTGCCATTGGTTCCCTTGGGAGGTTGTGCTTGGCACTCAGCTGCAAATTTCTGGAGCCTCTGTAGTGCTTCAGCCTCGCCTCCCACCATAGAAGCATTTGCAGTTGCCTTCCCATCCTGCATTTTCATTGAAGGACAGTATCATCAGTGCAATCAAAGGTGACGATAAGAAGGTTGCAAAGCATTCTGTTTGGATCAATGGTTTCTGAATATGCAAGACAAACAGGATTAGAAGTTGCAGTTTCAAGAGGAATGGAAATCCAAAAAGGTAGCAAACAGAAGACCAATTTTCAACAGTGTATCCATTTTGAAAAATGAGAACCTGGGATCAGAAAGTATTCAGGCTAATGATGCAGAATGTTGGCAATTCAGATTACAAGATTATAGCATTACGAGGTAAGATTGATCTACTAAATAAACACTGTTTTCATCCAGTATCCATCCTTCATATTTGAACATCATATTGTTCACTTATAAAACCTTTTCATTTCAAGTTATATCTTAGCCTTCTAATCAAAGCCTAATTTCTATTCACATTCTTCCTAGCAAAGCACAGTCATCATAAACACAGTTTTCATAACCATGCCAACATCTCTAACATGATAATCAAAGCACACAAGCATAGAAAAAAAAAACAAAACAGTTATAAAGAGGCCGAACCTGAGCTGGGTTGAGACCCAAATCCAATAGATTAGGGATATCCCCAGGCTCCACATCTCCTCTTGAAGGCAAACCCTTTAATTCATCCAAGGTCTCAACGGTCTTCCTAATCTCCAAAACCTGCACTTTCTCCTTAAACCCACCATAATTCGATGGCATATCTTCCAACTTGAAAGGCAAATCATCCAAATGATACAAAGTACTTCCCCAAAAGTACTTAACCTCAACTCCCTCATCTTTCATAACCTCCTCAATCTTGTCCTCTGCCTTAACCTCATCATGAGACACCTCTCTATGCGCATACACAGCATCAGCTCCAATAGCCTTTGCCAATTCAACCAACACGGTCTCCGGTCTCCCCACTCTCACCACAAGATCAGATCCTCTAGCCTGCAAGTTCTTGCGCAGGTCAGAGACAGATTCAATCAAGAAATTGGCACGATAAGGTCCAGTTTTATCAAACCCAGAAGAGGATTTGCCATAATCTCTCGGGTCAAAACAATAAACAGGCAAAACAGACATAGAGTCGTTGTTGGCAGAGTTGAGGCACTCATTGTCATGGACACGCAAGTCATTGCGAAACCAAACGATGCATGCTCGGCGAGTTCCGGCAGCATTGGAGGGGTCAGAGGGGCGGCGGGGGCCAAGAGTGAGGGGGGTTTGAAGAGGGTTGGCAGAGATGGTAGACTTAAAGGAGCGTTTAGGAGAAGAAGTGGAGGAAAAGAGAGAGAGGTGAGTTAGAGAGGTGGCTTGAGTAGGTATTTTCGCCTTGGTTGGTGGAGAGGAAAAAAGAGCTGAGATTTTAGGTTGAGTTAAAAAATGGGTAGGTAGAATGGTGGAGAGAGAAAGTGAAAGAGAAAGAGAAGCAGTGGCAAAAGGGGATGAAGAGACAATGGCAAGTTGCTGTTTTTCTTCTTCTGAAATGGATTCTGGGGTTTCTGGGTTTCGAAGTTTGGAATCCATTTTGGTTTTGGATTTGGTTTGGGGAAGAAAGAGTTGTTGTTGTTGCGGGAGAGAAAAGTTGGCTGAGTGTTTGGTTCGCTCCTTCTCGTTTCTTTTAAACTTTATTATTATATGTATCAACCTCGTGTCTGACTGCCCTCACCTCACCAACTTGGACTTCGGACTTGGAGGGGTGTTTTGGGAATTACGCACTTGGGTTGGTAGAACGTGGAAGGCTGCCTGCGAGCAAAATGCAAATAATATTTGGTTAGTCATTAAAAGGTTATATATTTTTCTATTGCCATGACTATGATATGTAGATTTCGAGTTTCTTTGTTTTCACATTTAAAAAAGTTTTTGAAAGTTAATTTTTTTTAATTTTAAATAGTTTTGATTTATTAATATCAAAAATCAATTTTAAAAAATAATAATAATATTATATTAATATATTTTCAAGTAAAAAATATTAGGTCTGACAAATATTGATTGGCCCCAACAGGCCCCAACATAGATCTGGCAGCATTAGACCCAAATATTAGGTCGGGCAGCACCAAACCCTGGTGTTTTCTGGGTCTGGCTGACACCAGACCCATCAATAATTGGGTCTAGTGTTGGCGAGACCTAACACGCCCGGGTCTTGGCATATTGCCAAGCCCAACTGTGGCTGGTTCTAGCGCTAGCCAGACCCAGTGCGTCTGCATTAGGATGTATTTGTGCTGGCGCGTGCCAACCAAACACACTCAAGAATTCGAGAAAAATATACCCATATGTTTTTCTTGATTTGACTTTTTTGGCAAAGATATATAAATATATACTAATAAAATTTTGATTCATCAATAACTCTCAATCTTTGTGATATAATAATATGCAAATACTTTAATTAATTTTCCAGTTCAGGTAGATCGATGAGTTTTTCTCATATAAAAAGAGGGTGTAAGCCGGAAACAATATGAATTTAAAGTGAAAAATTCTTTCAAACACAAAGTATTAAAAACCTGTACTCAGAAAAATTCTAAGAGATTGAGGGTATCATGCCAATCATTTATAAAAAAATTTAAGTGATTACGTGCACCCAATAAGGTTGAGCCTTTACCTTATAATTTTTCATCAATTGTTTCTTTTTGAACAAGTTTCTATCTGGTAAGACATAAAGTTTTATCTAGAGTACATGTTCCTTTACTCCTCTTATCAAAGTTTTTAAGGCTATTGGCTCAAGTAATTCTTCCACCTTGAGTATCTCCTAATTGAATCTCCTTAAATATATCCGTGTAGACTCATCCTCTGGACAAGACTAAAAAGTTTTGTGGAATTTTTCTTGACGGGTATACTAGTGTTAAAGCGTATCACTAGCTAAACGTAAAAATCACTAAATTCTTCAATATAGTTTGATTCTCCGTTATATCATGCATGTACAAACCTTCTAAAGATTGTTGGGAGTAGCGTCATGATCTTGGAAGACCAATTCCTTAGTATAAGTGCTATCCAGGTGATTGAGGCTTCTATATTTTTTTAAGGGTCGAGGCTTCTAATGTTGCATTGATAATATTGCATTTTTTTTAGTTTAACGTGGGTGTCCGGGCCAGCTTGCGTGCACCTTGACTAATCCCACGGACGCTGAAGTTAACGACCATGTAAGCCTCCAGTGGCCATCATATAAGCAACCACAGGGCTCGAACCTGAGACCACAGAAGGAGCAAACCTCTTGGTCCCAAGCTTTTTATAACTGGACCACCACCTAGATGGTTGATAATATTTCACTTTTACTTTGTGAGGAAGTTGTTCTAACATGTAACTTTGTTAAATTAATGAGAGAATCACTGTTATCACAGGGTTTTACAGGGACTGCCTGTTATGTTTGTTCCTGGGCAAACTACCTGCATGATTTGCAGAAACTGAAATTGGGATCGAGGTCAGATTCTGACTTCAAAACTGCCTTTTCTTTTCTTCACCTTTTATCTCAATGAACAAGGCCCTATCCTGTTGTCTGGTCGCTCGCACAGCCCAGCACAGAGAAATGGATGAACAAACTCTTCAGGAGCAATGGCTTCCGGGAGGGACATAATTGGCTATGATGAAGTTGCTGGGAGTTCAGGCAAGGAAGTAGCACCAGGAGAGTACAAGAATATATATTATTTGTTGCAGACCAATTGCAATTTTCAGATGATCATGTGTGGCAACTTATTTATGATTCTGAATATAAAGCACTTACTGTTGGATTTCGTGGTTTTGCTTGATAAGGGAGGGGCCTAATCATTAAATACCTTCTCTCCTAATTCTCTATTTGTTGATATAAAATTCTCAAAAAGTGACAGTAATTGGAATCATACCTACAACTATATATGTTGAAGCATGTGTAACTGTAACTCTTGATGTTTCGAGGATTAGCAACTGTCAAATTACAAATATTTCTTATACAGTTCTTCATTCTGATGCTAAAGGTTATTGTCGCATAAAGTTGTTCAACAACAAAGATGTGCTTCTGCTCTTCTGTCTTTTCTCCCCTGCAGTGTGTTTCTTGAACACATCTATATGAACATTCATTCGTATCGTGATTTTCCAGTTTTTGTTCCTTATCATGAGAAATAGATGACTAGGTTATAAATGCCAGAAGCATCAAGCTCCTGTGAAGATGATTTACCAATGTCACAAGCTATTTGATGTATTTGCTTCTCGTTATCTTTTCTTCTCTCTCTCTTGCCGGATGGAAACTTGGAGGAGAGAATTACAGAGGGTTGAGGAGGAAGGGGGTGAAGAAGTGTTCGAGGAGCTCTAATGTAAACAAAGAATAATGCCATTGGATCAATTCTCCAAGTTTATTTTGAACTCTACTTTCTTTATCGAAACAAATTAGTATGACCATGCCTTTCATTTTAAATAGCAAAAATTGTTGCTTGTTCCGGTTTCTTCATCTCCCCTTTTATCTTTTTTTTTTATATAAAGTATAGTGTCTCCCTATCGTTTGCAAGATTTTTCACTTTGGTTCCTACAGTTCAAAAATATTCAGAATTATCCTCATATGTTGCAATTTATTGTAATTTTTCAAATTACAATTCCTGATATCCCACTTCTCGGTAGGTTCTTTGATAAAAACGTCTGGTTTTAGCAATGGAAGAACTACGAGCTAAATGTAGTGACGACACTCTATTTCCATGCATGGTATGTGTGGATTGGGAATATATGCGTAGGTTCCCTTTTGGTTTCAGCATGGAAGCAATGAGAGGTAATCTGGAAATGAAGTGGGAGTTTTGATGATGTCCTCAATCTCCCTGTATGGTATGCATGGATTATAGCGCAAAACAAAATTCATATAATGATCATAATTAAATTAGGCATGCATTCATGATTATTTAAAAATTATAAATATAAAACATAAAGCGAG
>Ga0307517_10010283_pt1 | contig 13113 bp, 15 predicted proteins | sample 23_EM_MG_FD_194515 | JGI IMG/M metagenome (GOLD analysis project Ga0307517, IMG submission 194515) | Populus trichocarpa ectomycorrhiza microbial communities from riparian zone in the Pacific Northwest, United States - 23_EM | ecosystem: Host-associated > Plants > Roots > Unclassified | place...
CTACCAGCAGAAATGTGTAGTAAAGATAGTCATAATGTGAGTTAATGAAGGGTACTTGCTTGCGATGCGCCGTGATATTCAATGGGAAGCTAATATGAGTGACAATGTCACAAGTTCGGCACGACATTGACAAGTCACTTGACATACCAACCGGCAAGGCGACTTGACATTTAAATGTCCGCCGTGTGATCGACTGGTGCTTGCGGAGTCGCAAATAAATCTACTTATCTCTCCTCTGACTTCATCCCAGAGACGGGCAGATTTGTGAACTTTAAGCCGTCGTCACGGTCAACTATCAATTCAAATCTTGCTAATTTGGGTCATCGTGTGAAATTGACTCCGCTTTAGGTATCAGAGAAAAAATTCGTGTGTTCAGATTCACTGTTCACGGAATTATGCAAACCCTTCAAAAAACCCTGCGACTTTTTTTTCGGTTCAATTCTTGAGTGTCCTCAAGAATTCATCAAATCATCTTGGAATCTCAGATGATTCAGAGGCGAGTCCCCCATTGGCTACATATTTGATAGATTCCATGGGCTCCGATAGAGGAATAGAGGAACCAAACGCCAATGTGAAGTTGAATATTGTGTAGGTAAGCAGCGTGAGATTCGACATAATTCACATTGACTACAAGATTTGTTTTTTAGGGTTTGACCTTTTCAGACAATACGAGAGAAAAAATGACCATCTTTTCCTGGTACTCAGGAGCAAGTAAACGTCTACCTCTGAACAGCGTCCCAACAAGCATAGGCCCTGCTCAAAAGCGGACTCGGACAGTGCGGCATTGGATTATTTAAAACCACGGCGAAATCAGAGTTGATATTGCTTCTCGCCGCCATCGAACATATTTAAGACCATGTGTTCCTACTCATCTCCAGACGCATCCCATTTCCTACCATACTGGTTACCAGCCCAGACGGGTTTTTCACTCTCGCTTTCGGAATCCCAGCCATGCACCGCATATCACTCATTTTTTTATACTTTCTCTTCGTCCTTATCCCCAAGGCCTACTCCTCCTTCACCCATCCTGGGTTGCTGGTCACCAATTCCGATATCGATAGAGCAAAGAGCAAGATCGATGCCAAAATGGATCCCTGGCTAAGCTCCTGGAATAAGCTGACCAGTATAAAATATTCCAACCCTTCGTATGCCTCGCAAGCCGTGCCCTCCATCGAACGGAGCACAAACGGCGCGTTGCTATGGCAAGACACTGCTGCAACCTTCGATCTCGCACTACGCTGGAAAATTTCGGGTGATACCCAATACGCCGACGCTTCAGCTCGAATTTTAGCCGATTGGGCCAGCCAACTCAAATCCGTTGGCGGGGATGACAATAAATACCTTACCGCCGGCTTACAGGGCTACGAGCTAGCCAACACTGCCGAGCTCCTTCGTGATTATCCCCCCTTTTCGAAGAACGGTCTAGCCAGTGTCATCCGCATGTTGACCACCATCATTCTGCCATTGAACATCAAATTTCTCAACCACGGCGAACCCTCGGAACACAATCACAGGCATTTTTTCGCGAATTGGGAACTTAGCAATGTGGCGTCTGCCATGGCCATCGGTGTGTTAACGGACAATCAGACGACTTGGGATTTTGCAATCAACTACTTTAAAAACGGGACCGGTAACGGTGCCATTGAGAATGCGATAACCAACATTGTTGTGGACGAGACGGGGAGGTCGCTGGGACAAGGTCAAGAAGCTGGTAGAGACCAAGGTCATGCAGGACTGGACGTCCAGCTGCTCGGTGTCATTGGCCAGCAGGCTTGGAATCAAGGCGAAGATCTCTTTGGGTACGACGACAATCGAATTCTTCTCAAGTATGTAAACAAAGTGCCTTGCTTACATTTTACTTACATTTTACTTGCCAGTGCCGAGTACTACGCCCGCTACAATCTAGGCCGCGATGTTCCATTTATCCCATATTATGACGGTATCCACAACTTCTCCGTCATCAGCAATACCTCCCGTGGCGCCGTTCGGCCGACATGGGAACTTATGTACAGCCATTATGCTGTCGTCAAAGGCCTCGAGGCACCTTGTACGAAATTATATCGTAACTACTCGCTGGAGACATTCAAAGAAATTCAGCATAGTGCAACTGAATTTGAGGGTGGTGCAGGTTCATGGGGTGAGGGAGCTGGCCACTACGATGGATTTGGTTGGGGCTCTTTGTTGCACAGGTTGGAGGAAAATGGCATTGGTTCCAAGGCTTCGTGCTTCAAAACCTGCCCCAGGGCTTTGAAAAAGAGAGACCATCGTTTTGCTGGATTCAGAAGATTGCTGTCTGGTACACGGCGTCATTAGCGGAAGTTCACCCATTGACTGGGAGAATGGAATATATTATGTATACTTCGTGTACAATTGTTCAATGATGATATACAGTCTGAAGTGGCCTCACACCTTACCAATCGCCGCCATATAAACCTTGAATTACCACTTAAGAAAACCGACTATCCAATGTTTCAAAAAATTGGGCAAGTTATTTGAACAGCACGACATGTAATAAACCTAATCATCCATGGCCAAAAGAATTCACCGTTGATTGGATTTTGAAAAAAAAAAAAACTTTCCATCCGGTATGACTCTCGTATATGTCGAGAATGCTACTGACGAGCCTGATTACATAGTATTGTTAACAAGCAGAACCCTACATGGCGTGTTTGTCGAGACGAACATCGATATCTCGAGGGTGGTGGTGGAGAAGGTTGGAAAGAAACTAAGAGCGCAAGAGACACGAAACATTTGCCTTTGGTAATCATACTGACAGGCTTTGCATCTTCGATTCCACATTGACGGGGTACAGAATTACACAGCCAAGGAAGCCGAACCAGACCAGAAGTAGTCGCGGAGACTCAAGCATCTTATATTTACTAGTAAGCCATTCAGACGCAGGAACAAGTTGGAGTTTTCTTGATGATAACAGACTGTCATAATCTGTCATAATGTGTACCAAATCAAATCAGCCGATGGAACCAACTTTTCACTTATACATGTAATACCTTACCCAAATAACATTTCACCGACGCGACGAGAATGCCTGCCAAATACTGTATTATTTTGGGGGTTGTATGAGAAGGGATCGCTTATGTAAGTAGCCTTCTTTGTTTAACGACCAACATGGATATCTTCCAACCAGCCACTCTGCCATGCGGTCGAGTGGTACGGAATCGTCTGGTCAAGGTCTGTCACTTCCAAAAAAAAACAGTGAATAAAGGCCCATTGTGGAATTTTCGTTCTAGGCGGCCATGTATGAACACCTAGCGACTCTCTTTGGCGGACCACCCAACAATTACCACCTCAGATTGTACTCAGAGTGGGCTAAACATGAGTGGGGTATTGTTCTGACAGGCAATGTTCAAGTTTCTCCCGACCATCTAACTCTTGGACGCGATATTATACTTCCACGGCACCTCTCAATGCCCAAGGATGAGGATTTGGAGCCCTTTCGAAGACTTGCTGATATCATCCACGGTGGTAGGACTCAATTTGAGGCGGACGACAGAAGAACCTTGGCCATATTACAACTGAGCCACGCGGGTCGTCAATCGGCTAATATTCTTGGTGGACGGAGGATTCTCCAGCGTCCAATGGCTCCTTCTCCCATAAAAATTGGATCCTCCCCTGCGCGTAAGGCTAGTATTGTTGAAGAATTTATGAACACAATTCTGTTTCAAAAACCAATGGAAATGACAAAAGAGGATATCCTTCATGTTACCGATCGATTTGTACATGGTTCGGTGTTTGCCCACAAAGCAGGTTTTGATGGCGTTCAACTACATGTAGCTCACGGGTGTAGGTTCTTTGTGTTTTGCCTTCCAAGCAATACCTGACTAAAAAGTGCAGATTTGCTTTCCCAGTTTATTTCGACCAAGACCAATCTACGGACAGACACCTATTCTTGCGACAAGGCTCTCGACCTTATCCAATCTATCGTTGCTCGAATCCGGGCATTGACACCAAAGGACTTTGTTATCAGCATAAAGATCAGCGCGGCCGATTACACGTCATCAGAGTCTTCGAATTCCAGTCTAACGGAACACGAACAAAGTGCATTGCACCATCTTCTTACTATTGCAAGCTGGGGCACGATCGATATTATCGAAGTAAGCGGCGGTGATTACGAGACACCTTCCTTCTTGACCAGCGAACGAAGTCAGTGTAATTCAATGAGACAAACTTTCTTTACACGCTTTTCGCGACAAGCAGTTAAGGCCTTGTCCTCTCTCTCAACCTCGTGCGATCCATCCACCCGCCCATTGATCCTCCTTACCGGCGGTCTTCGTACCCCTGCTTTGCTTTCCAAGGCACTCGCCTTAAAACATGCTGACTTGTTGGGAATCGGTAGGGCGGCCGTGAGATCCCCAGAGATCCCAACGATCCTCAAATCTCAACTATTAAAACAGCCTGGTGGTGCTGCCGATAACGACGCACCTTTCCAACCAGAACCTAACCCAAATGCTATCCACTTAAATCCTCCGGCGAGATGGTTGTGGAAGATCCTTATGTGCATGAAGCTCATCGGCGCTGGAGGTGAGATGGCGTGGCACGTTCTCGCTATACGTAACGTTGCCGTCCTGCCAATGACGGAAGGGCCAACCCGCCCAAATCTGGATTATACTCTCGGGGCACTGCATTGCGTCCTGATGATGTTCCTTTGGAGATTGCCTACATCCGACCGACAAAGAAGTGGCCGTCCAACATGATGTAGCATTTGGACGCCGATCTCGGTGAACTTGGATGAATCACCATGAAATCCGCATCTGTTCGAGTGAAAGCAATAGAGAATGGGCGATTTGCATCGCGTGTGGGCGTGTTCATCGACGGCAGAGGACCATCGCTGGCCGCTGTGAACTGAGGACCATCCACAGCCACATGACCTCAGCTGGCCTTCCACGGTTGAAACTTTGAAGCTTTTCTCGTATACCAAGCGAATTTAGAAATATGTAATGGCCCATTGTGGAATTTCATTTCAGGCGGCCATGTATAATAAGCACCTTGCGACTCTCTTCAGCGACCGCCCAATAATTGTACTCAGAGGGCCAAACATGAGTATCCGAACCATCTAACCACGACACCTCTCAATGCCCAAGGATGAGGATTTGAACATAGTTCCGATTCCATCAATACTCTACATAATTACTTGTATGGAGCAACTAACGAAGGTCAAAACCTTCCAAGGTTTTCGCTCATTATGAAATCCGCATCTGTCTTGGCCTTCACTTCTTCAACCGTGGTACCTTCCGCAATGTCGATCAATCGCAATTCACCGTTCTTTCTGTCCACATCAAACACCGCTAGCTCGGTGATGATTGTGCTTACAGTGCGCGCGCCAGTCAAGGGGAGTGTGCATTTGTTCAAAATTTTGGATTTCCCCTTCTTCGTGCAGTGCTCCATGACGGCAATGACCTTGGTCTTGTCTGGGTTCGAGACAAGGTCCATTGCACCTCCGATACCTTTCAGGAGCTTCCCCGGGACCATGAAGTTTGCGATGTCGCCAGCTTTGGAGACTTCCATTGCCTATAGTCACAGGTAAGATATGCCAAGGCAATGAGAGTCGGACAACCTCACCCCAAGAATTGCTATATCAACGTGACCACCACGAATCATCGCGAAAGACTCGCTAGAGTCTGGCACAGATGAACAATTAGAATTTATCACTAGAGAATCACATACCGAAGACAGAGGCGCCAGGAAGCAGAGTGATTGTTTCCTTTCCTGCGTTTATTAAATCCCTACAAAAAGAAATGTAATTAACTTCACTACATTTTGCCAAATAGGTCAAACTCACGGGTCGACCTTGTCCTTGTGCGGATAGGGACCCATTCCAAGAATTCCATTCTCACTCTGCAACCAAACCTTGGTACTAGCGTCCAGATACTCGGGAACAAGAGTTGGCATTCCAATACCCAAGTTGACGTAGTAGCCATCTTTGATTTCTTTAGCAGCACGCCTAGCAATGCGATGTCGAATGCCATTTTCCGGAGAGCCAGGGCTATCTTTTTGTTCTGCGTCATCCTTGGCAACGGTCCGTATTTCAACCTGCTTCTCGCTCGTGGCCGGTACGATGCGGTCAACATAAATACCCGGAACGTGAATTGCGTTTGGTGAGAGACTCCCAATCGGGACTATTTTCTCCGCCTGTAAACCAGTTGAATATAAGCCACTTCCTTATGGCTTGTGTCAAACTTGCCTCGACAATCGTCAATTTCGCGTTTTTGGCCATGACAGTGCTGAAGTTCTGAGCCGTGTACCTGGGAAAAGCCTAAGATGTGAATTGACGTTCGAATAATGCAGCAAGGCAATTATACACCTGAAGACGCAGTTACCCGTTTCGTCAACCTTCCAGGCACGGATTAACGCGACATCTCCGGCTAGGGCAGGTTCAAGTATGTAGCGTTTCCCATTGAACTCTCTTGCTTCTTTCTGGATGCCTTTTATCGCGACACCGTTGTCAGCCCCTCCTTCCTTGTATCTTTGAGGAATCGCCCCTTCCTCTATGGCAGTGTCCGCTCCCGTTGGGGTAAAGAATGCAGGTATACCAGCGGCATGAGCTCGCAAACGCTCAGCTAAAGTGCCTTGAGGCACGAGTTCGAGGGTTACTTGACCCGAGAGGTACATGCTTTCGAAATTTTTATTACTAGAAAAGATGAGAATCGCCTCGTCGAAGTATCCGTTGAAATAGAACTCACCCTCCGGGATAAGAAGCAATTACTTTCGTGACTTGTCTGGTCTTTAAGAGTTTGTCTGACAAGATCGGGGAATCGTTCAAGAGGTCACACTTGAAATCCGAGAGAAGACTGCTTACCTAGTCCCGAATCCGATGTACCTGAATTATTCGAAATTCCGGTAAGATTTGTTACATCTTTGCGCTCTGCCAGAGCTCCGAGTAGGGTATCTGTCCGGCCACAAGTATTAGTCAGTTCATGCCAATGGTCGATTGAATGAATTCACCAGGAATACCGGCGAGACCAAAACCTAGGTGTGCAAACATTCAGCATTGAATTCAATACGGAACTTTGGGTGGTTTCATACCGCCGACAAGAATGGTCGAACCCGACTGGATATCTTTCACTGCTGCATCCGCCGAGTCCCACATCTTGGATTTGGTTGGGACGGGTATGGATGTTGGGGTGCCATAGCACCTTGCATTTGCAAAGAACCATTGTAGTTGACAAGTCGTGAACCTGACGGAGGATCTCCCAACTTGGATGGGACGGTACATGCAAAGCATCGGTATTGGCAAAGTAAACTGTTAATCGTGTTGAGTAGATAGAAGGGAATTGGGATGGCCCGGCAGTCATAGACGTGTTGGAAGAAGTTGATCCTGGTCACGGGTGGATCCAACCACTAAGTTAAGTTCCGGTGGCAACGATTATTGTCACATAAGGGGCAAGCAAGCAAATCGCGAGGGTTCTCATCCACACAACAAGTAAATGTCGAATTTTCGATGTTCTAACTTCTGGACGACGACATTCACTTATAGAGTTGCGACGATCAACACCGATCGTATTGAATTGCCACACGTGCAAACACTTGCAATTGTCAAACCATCATGGCAAGGAAGAAGACAAATGCCAAATCTGACCCTGGGTCTTCGCTGCAGCTAGCATCTACCACTGCAACGAAAACTCCTGGAGTCATTTTTCCCGACTTCGCCATCAAGGTAGACCTGGAATGTCAACCAATCCTTGAGGATCAAATACTTGTTTTTGAAGTCGTTATCAAATCTCCCTGCCTAGAGCGTATAACCTGAGCTATTTTTTTTAGAATTTCCTTTCTGCGGCTGAATGCAAAGACTTTGTCAAGTTTATTGACGGCCTTCCTCTTGAACTCACTCCACCAAAGAAGCGTGGAGAAGCTGATCGTGTTAATCGTCAGTACGAGCGTTGCTTATCCCTCTCCTGAATCTGACCTAGCTGAAATGAATTGGATTTTCAGAGCGATTTTCCGTGTTATCCACTGATTTTGCCAATAAGTTGTACGATCGCTTGAATCCTCATCTACCGAATCCATTGCCTTGTCCACCATCAATCAAGCGGACTCGGAGAGCTGCAGCAGATGACTCGGAAGTTTCGAGGCCCCATTCATGCAACTCCAATATACGGGTGTACAAGTACGCGCAAACGCAATATTTTGGGTAATTTGTTGAGTTTCTTGCAGCACCTTGGTACCAACGTCTTCTTTAGGCCACATTATGACGATTCCGTCCATGATACTGTCACTGGAGCGAAATCAGAGTGGACGATACTTATTTATTTGACTGGAATTGAGGACGGTGTGGAAGGAGGACAGGTCGGCCCTCACTCTGAAATTTTCTGCCAATCTTCACTAATCAATAAGCAATTCAAGACCCTATTTTACAAAGAGGAGAAGGGCAAGGCCAGTGAAACCATTTCACCTCCCTTGAAGCGAGGATCTGCACTTCTACACCGGTAGGGCCGCATTTATGAATGTAGGAATGTTTCCAATCCACTCTCTTTGCAGGCACGGCCAGGAATGCATGTTGCATGAAGGGTCTCCAGTAAAAAGTGGGATTAAATACGTTTTGAGGTCAGATTTAATGTTCAAGCGCTGAAGCTGGAGTCAGAGAATGACAAGCCACAGTTGTATGCTAAATTACCGCACTGGTTATCGAAATTTCTTCACCACTGACATTCCAGCTTCCATGACATCGTCTGTTTCTATGCCTTGCTGGCCGCATCTTTCATCTAAATCCTAGGCTTTTTCTGCCATAAGGGTTACTAGAGCGCTCACCTCCATGGCCCGCTCGCAGATTTTCCTCACGCTACCGTTACATACGGATACTCAAAGATCTAGCAGTGAGAGTTACTTCATCGCTCGTGGATTTACCACACACAGATGACTAACTTCTCTCTATAGTTGCCGCGTTTAACTTGCGGTCGAGGATGTCGCTGTGGACACAACTGATTGACCCTCATCCTTGTTTTCGCATTTCTGCCAATTTAAGGAAACCATGTCTTGCACCCTGCGATTATTCACAATGGATCTCGCAGCAGCGGCCGCCCTCCCGAATGAACCGGATGCTCAGGCTGGTAGCAATTGTTTTAACCCGACTCTGCTGTGCTGTTGACAATATATGGCTGCAACCAAACAGTCTCTCAAACGATCTAAGTTGCAGTTCCAACCAAACTTGTGAAACCGTCATGTGTATTATGAACACGCTTATTGCCGATGCCTGGAGGGCTCCGAAGTAAAACGAGGTGGAGAATGGAAACAGAATCGTGCTACTGTTTCTGTCATTGTCTGTATAAATCAAATCGTCGTGAGGTTGTGACTAGCAGGAATTTTGAGATTAAGGCGAAAGTATTTAAAGCTCAGGGTGTCCTAATCTCAGCATTGAACAAAAAACTAGACCTTTTAGTTGTTGAACATGTACTTGGTTGGCATCGACAATCCCCAACGAATGTTTTGAATACCATTTATGCGTATAAATGATAAAATACATTTTGCACGAAAGTGCCGAGCCAGAAAAGCGCCGAGGCTTGAAGGAATTCGTTACAAACTGGAGAAGGGTAAGGCGCGTGAAACCGTTCACCTCCCTTGAAGCGAGGATCTACACTTCAACCGGGTGAAGAATGTCCCAACGCACACTCTCCTTGCAGGCACGGCCAGGAATCATGAAGGGGTCTCCAGTAAAAAGTGGGATAAATTTGTTTTTTAAGGTCGAATTTGATGTTCAAGCGCTGAAGAATGGCACGCGGCAGTGTGAACTGAAGAATCGCACTGATTATCGTCTATGCTTAAATTTCTTCCCCACTGGCATTCCAGCCTCCACGACATCGTCATCGCGGTCCCTGTCGTCCTTCCCACCTCCTCCAGTGTTATCGTTCCAATGTCGTTTTTTGCCTTTGCCCTTACCGTCCGCATCTTTCATCTCACCCCTCGCAGCTCTGGCTGCTTCTTCAACTCGTTCTTTCAGTGCGGCAACATCTTCAGCCTCAGTTCCATATAGAGTCATCTTCTTGCCCGTCACTTCCTCAATGCGTTGCAGTAGCTCCACATCGTACTGTGTCACAAGAGTAATGGCCTTTCCAGATCGTCCAGCTCGAGCTGTGCGTCCTACTCGATGAATGTAATCTTTTGAGTGCTGAGGAACGTCAAAATTTATGACAACGTCCACAGAAGGGATGTCAAGGCCACTGAAGAGGGGGTGTAAAGACAAATGGAAATAGCGATAGATTGATGACAACTGACCGGCTTGCAACATCGGTTGCAACGAGGACCTTACGACTTCCACTCTTAAATTTCGAGAGAGCGCCCAATCGTTGACTTTGGCTCATGTCTCCGTGGATCGGGACTGCAGCAAAGCCCAGTATTCGTAGAATGATTGATAGCCTATAAAAAACCAATCTATAAGCAACACTCGACATTTCACAGATGGAGAGTCACATTTGGGCTTCAGCTTTCGTTCGGGTGAAAACGATAATGGAATTTCCAGCCAGTGTATGTATTAAATATATGAAGTAGGCTTGCTTCTCTATGAAAGGCATAAGGATGTAATATTGAAGCAGGGTCGACACTGTTTGATATCTGCCTGCGATCTCAGAATAGGGCCGTTGAGATGAGAAAAACATTGCTCACTTTGAAGCGACTTCCACCTTAACTGGATTTGTCAAGCTAGCTCGTTGTAACTTGGCTACTTTCGTAGTCATCGTCGCAGAGTAGAGATATGTTGTCCGTTCTTTGGGCATTAATTTCAGAATTTTGTCGATGGCTTCCGAAAATTCCAGATTTAACAGTCTGTCCGCTTCGTCTAGTACCTGACCACAAATTATTTAACTGGAAAAATACAGTAACAGGGAGGAAAACTTACCAAGAACTTCACCGTCCGCAAACTAAATCCCTTTGTCGTTTCCAGATGATCGAGCAAACGTCCAGGGGTTCCAATAATAATATGAGGGCGCTTAGCCAAAGCTATTTGTTGAGTCGGCATGTCCATTCCTCCAATGACAACGGCACAGCGTATACCCATAGATGACCCTAACGCTTCGAATTGCTCTGAAATCTGGTAGGCGAGCTCGCGTGTTGGTGCAAGAACACAGGCGAAGAGTCCCTTTGGCTCCTCCCACAGTTTCTGTAAAATTGGAAGTGCAAAAGCTGCAGTCTTTCCCGAACCAGTAGATGCAATACCGATGATATCTCGACCCTCAAGAGCATGAGGTAGCGCATCTGATTGGATGTCGGTAGGTTTTTTGAAACCCATACGATCAAGAGTTTCCAACAGAGGGTCAATCAGACCTAATGACTTGAAAGTCGTAGGGGATTTGGCCAATGTAGTCTTTGAACTGGTAGCGTCTTCGGGTCCTAACATAGTTGGTGGATGGTAAAGGAGCCAGATCTGAATTTCAGTTTCGATTTTTTTTCTGACATTTCCCACGCTCATGTTCACTTAATGAGAGCGTTAGTACAACCACGAAGAGATTGACTATGGTGCTTCCCTCGGACCCCGCTAACCAACCTGTCATTATATCTTACGCCGCTCCTCCCACGTTTCTCGCATCGCCAAACTGGAGCAAGGTTTATTCTACAATCCTTTCCTTAATACCTCTGCGAAATCTACATTGGAAACCTGCGTCCAGACCATCCATTAGGACCATACAGGAGCTGAATGTCTCTCTTGTCCCGTTCGAAAATTTCCCCGATGAAGTCGCGTCTCAGTTTCCTGGGACGTTGCTCGAGAAGCCTCTGCTTCATTTGTTCATTCTTCACTGCGAGGTGTGTGATGTTTTTCCTATCATGATTGTATGCAGGAATCTAAACCCTCATTGTAGGATAACGATCTGGAAACGTACCAAATTGAGTTGAAGAGACACTTGAAGGATTGGCATACAGTCGTCAGCACTCGCAAAAATCAGGAATGGTTAATCTTGCAGATAATCAGACCAGACCAATTACGGGTACAACCAGGGGGGCTGTTCCAGATGAAGAATTCAGTGCTGGACAAACTGAAAAGGTTGAATATAGATAAGCGAGACCGGTATGTTCTGTTGAGCACTTCAGAATATACCTCATTCAGTAATTTCAGCTGTATTCAGTTAAATTGGTACTCTGGAACCGACAATCCCGCTACCTGGGCAGAATTTGTGAATAAATTGAAGGAAGGCCTCATATACGCGTTCGATTCTGCTATAATCCAACGTGAAGAAGAAGTCATACGCTCAGAGAACCAACAAGCAATGCCTGGCTGGAACTATTGCACTTTCTTCATTTTAAAGGTGGGGACATCGTATAAATAACGCATGGTATGCTCACTTACTCATAGGAAAGTTTAGCTAGTTCTTTCGAGGGAATGAACCTTTTCGAAGACGCCCTCGTTCCCTATGACGAACTGGAGGCATTGTTCCACCATGTGTCAAGGGAAAAGAACATGTCGTGGTTTGGTTCATTGATTGACCCTGAGCCTGGCGACGATTCCTTGCCTCTCCTTTCAATCTCGAACAAACCATATCGAGACCTCATACTTGCAAATTCGATATCCATATTTGATTTCTGGAATTATCTTCTAGCGCGGCAGTGTCGACTACTTGCCAAGATGGGGAACTTCTCGGAAATTACGACCAGAGTTGGGTTTTTCCTCGGAATTCTTGCAAGACAGTTGCGAGAGGGACAGGTGTGTACTCATACATATGTTTGAGTTGAGTTCTTACTGAATCAATGGTTTCAGTCGAATCTCTCACCTTTTTTCATCGAATCGTGGGTGTATTCGTCGTCTCTGAGTGCTCTTGAACAATGCAATACTTGGGCAACGGAATTCAAGACGGAAAACTCCAAATTCAATGCGGGCAGAGGAGAACTACTAGATATTGCACGTACTCAAGTAAGTACACGACCTTCGGTGACGATAGATTAGTGACCCATTTACAGTTGGACATCTTTGGTATTGCAGCTGGCCACCTACCAGCATCTGCTCCATTCAGCCTTTCCCTATCTACAATAGCGCCCCCACCAAGTCCTCAGGACCTCCAATTTTCGAACGAAACCCTCAATGTTGCCATTCACAACAGACAGGCCTTTGAAGAGCTTTATGTTGCTCTTACTAATCGTGCCGTTGATTTCTATGCAAAATCTGGACGGCGAAAGTTT
>Ga0307517_10010284_pt1 | contig 13110 bp, 13 predicted proteins | sample 23_EM_MG_FD_194515 | JGI IMG/M metagenome (GOLD analysis project Ga0307517, IMG submission 194515) | Populus trichocarpa ectomycorrhiza microbial communities from riparian zone in the Pacific Northwest, United States - 23_EM | ecosystem: Host-associated > Plants > Roots > Unclassified | place...
CCGCTCCACCTCCAGCGATTGAAATCTCAACACCATGGGAAATCATCGTGAGAGTGTCCTCCGCCTCTGATCTACCCCGTCCGTGGCAACTGCTCGGGGGTTTATCACGCCTTCATCTCCTTCCTCTCTCTGCGGCCTTTGGCCTCCCCTCTCTGAGGTTATGGATTCCTTTCTGGTTCCGTTCGTCTTCGCTTGCGTTGATGTTCCTACCCTTTACCCCGCACTTCGCGACGCCCCTCGCTTAGCGTTTTGCACGGTCGGCAACCCTCCTTTCCTCGTCAACACGCGGTCGCTAGTCTCGGGCTATCGGTGAAGTAGTTGCCCTGGTGGCCCTGCTCTCTGGTATTGCACTCTCTCCTGAGTTGCTCGGTCGGTACGGTCGGCGTTCGAAAAATCGTGACCCTGTTTCGGTCCTCCGCGTTCGTACTTCTCGGCGTTTGGCGAGCCTTCCCACTCCCGCTTCCCACGCGTTAGATCCGCTTGCACCGTACTGCTGCGCCCTCTTTAGCTGGCACCTTATCTGCCTCCTCGGCTGGCACCCTACTGCCCCTCACGATAGCTGGCACCTCCACTGCTGAGTGGCTCTCCTCGCCGGGTGACTCCCCTCGTCCTCCTCCCGCTCCCGCGATTTACTCTACGGTCGCAAACCTCGCATTAGGTTACGCTGTGTCATGGTATAGCACTACCTCCTTGGCCCATGCTAAAGTCCGAAGCGCTGCCGCCCCCTGGCTTTTGCCTTGTTGGGATATAGCCTGCCCCTGTAGCCTTTTGGTTTGGGGTCTCGATCCTCTATTCGTTTAAGGTTGAGCAATAGTAGTTTTACTTCTTCCCTTTTGTCGGCACTTGTGCCGTGAAAAATCTTTTCTTTTGTTGTGGGGGGCCCGCCAAAGGGTTTGTGTCTTTCCCTGGTTTCTTTTCTATACTTGTCTTTCCTTACGCGTCTGGAGGAAGGTATTGCTCCGTCTTGCTTTCGTCTTAGGTGCTGCGAGGGGGGAGGATGGGCTCTGGGTTAGAGGGGTTTGATTTTTCCCATGAGGGGGTGAAGCGGGTCGTTGGATTGTTTATAGTTTTGTTCACGCCATAGCTAGCGCTCCACGCGGTTTCTTGTACTTTAACAACGAATACATGACTTATAAAAAAAAAAAAAAAAAAAAGCCCCCTATTTCCTTGGACAGCTGAGGAAGTGGGCAGGGCGTTAGCCCGATCCTCTCCATCTTCGGCCCCCGGCCCCGACAAGACCCCCAATTCGGTGTGGAAAAGGATAAATAGGGTGGCTCCCCACCTTATCCACGACCTGCTCACCCCGCTAGTGACTCATGGGTTTCACCCCCCCCCCCTCACAAGAGCAGACGGCATTGTCCTGGACAAACCTCGGAAGCCTTCGTATGACTCACCCTCCTCTTTTCGTGTAATAGTACTGCTACAAACATTCTCCAAGATCTTGGAAAGGATTATGAACTCGAGACTATCTGGAGTGGCCCGCGTGGCAGGCCTCATCAACCCTCATCAGTGCGGATCGCTGGCCGGTTTATCGGCGTCGGACGCAGTTAGTACATCAGCAAAAATAATATCTTGCGTTCCATGCGTCCTGTGCGTCTGACGCACCTCACACTGGAACGCTAATCGCGAATCAGGACGCAACCACCCTACCACACAACCCCCCTGACGCAACCTGACGCAGCAGCTAATCCTCTGAACGCACCAGACGCAGCACCTAATACTCAGGACGCACCAGACGCAATACCTTTCCTCAGGATGCAACCTGAGGCAGGACCGCCTCTTCTGAATACAGAGGGTTTATACCAATCTTTCTGAGCTAAGCGAAGGGCCCCCCCTTTACTCTTTTCTGACCTGGGCCACAATAGATTTCATGTAGTCAAACTATTAAATTCAAGTTTACTACTGCTAGTCTTCTAGGGTTCTAATATGGTACAGGACCGATCATGATACTCATAGACAACCTCTCCCCTTCCTGCCCTGTAACTTCATGAATAAAAGTCGCGGAGGGATGAATCTTACATCATTGTGAAGCTAGCATCGAGCCCAACACCCTGCTGTAATCAGATTCAGGATCGGGCCAGTGGCCGTGGAGGAATCAGCCATCGGGTTCTGGGATCGCTAGGGTATCTATAATGAAGACCACTCTCACAAAGGTCAGCGATTTCCTGAGTATTGATGCGACAGAGATGTATCTTACACCGCTGCGTAGCTGGCGTCGAGCCCAATAACATCCCGCAATCAGATTCAGGATCGGATAAGTGGTTGTGGAGGAATCAGCCATCGAGTTCTGGGATCGCCAGCACACTATTCAGCACTGTAACTTCATGAATAAAAATCGCGGGAGGAAAGATCTTATATCATTGTGAAGCCGGCGTTGAGGCCGACAATCTCCCACAATCAGATCCAGAATCGGTGAAGCGCATGTAGAGCTATCTGCTATCGAGTTTTTCATTACTTTAGTGCAAAGACCACTCTCAGAAGGGCTAGTGGATCCATGGGTTCTGATGCGACAGAGACGTACCTTATACCACCGTGTAGCTGGCATCAGGCCCAACAGCCTCCCGCAATCAGATCCAGAATCGGCCCAGCGGTTGTGGAGGGATCTGCCATCGAGTTCATGGACCTTTAGCAAGACCACTCTCAGAAGGGTTGGCGGATTCATGAGTTTTAATGAGACAGAGACGTACCTTATACCGTTAGGAAGCCGACATCGAGCCCAACAACCTCCCGCAAACGGAATCAAAATCGGTCCAGCGGCTGTGGAGTAATCCGCCGTCGAGTAAAAGATATCCAGGGCTACTAGTACAATAAAGATCCTCTCCACAGAAGACAGCAAATTGCTGAGTTTTGATGCGACAGAGACGTACCTTATACCGTTGGATAGCTGGCGTCGAGCCCAAGAATCCCCTGGAAACAGAATCAAGATCCATCCAGCGGTTGTAGAGTAATCTGCTGTCGAGTAAAGAATCGCCAGGGCTACTATGATAGTGGTATAGAGATCCCTTACACAGAAGACAGCGATTTCCTGAGTTTTGATGCCACATGGACGTCCTTTATACCGTTGCGTAGCTGGCGTCAAGCCCAACAACCTCCCGCAATCAGACCCAGGATCGGATAAGCGGTTGTGGAGGGATTCGCTATCGAGCTCTGGGATCGCCAGGGTACCTATAAAGACAACTCTCACAAAGGTCAGCGATTTCATGAGTTTTGATGCCACAGAGACGTCCTTTATACCGCTGCGTAGCTGGCATCAGGCCCAACAACCTCCCGCAATCAGATCCAGGATCGGATAGGCGGTTGTGGAGGGATTAGCTATCGAGTTCTGGGATCGCCAGCACCCTATTCAGCACTGTAACTTCATGAATTTTAGCTCTCTGGGGATGAATCTTATACCGGTGTATAGCTGGCATCGAGCCCAGTAACCTCCAGGTATCAGATTCATGATTTATTCTATGGGTGTGGTGGAGTGTGGCAGCTGGGGCCCGGGAATGTAGATGTAAAGTGTTGTGATGAAAGAGTGCATCGCGTCGCGTTTGAGGCTAAGTGCCGAGAGACCACCATGAACTATGCTAGACTTGTGAGTGTCATGGCTATCACTCGCTTTCAGACTGGAGTGAGCTGGCATTTTCACTCCCTCAAAGATGAGGTTCTGAAAATAGAACTGGAAGACATTAGCGCAGATTTAAGATTAAGGGTACGATGGCTTTCTCACCAGGCGCCTACATCAACCATATTTGCTTTGCCAAGAAATATCCCTTGCTCACCCATGGGCTGGGAGACAAAGAAGGCTGAAGGATAATCAGGGGTAGTAGTCAATCCTGATGTGCGATAGTGTTGAGGTCTAAGTCAGGATGCAGGGGAGGCAGAGTTTCTTAGTTGCATGTGTCCGGACGGAACCCAGTGTAGACAGGGTTCTCCGGACGCACCAGACGCAACCAGATGTGGCGCCTAAGTACAGGACGCACAGGACGCAGTATCCAGGTACCGAGAGTCAGGACGTAATGCCACTGTATCTGACGCAGTATGGCTTTTTGCTGATGTACCCTGACTCATGAGATTAGAACCCTGCAGATGGCTGGAAGGAAGGTCTCCACGCTCTTGCTCGACATCAAATGGGGTTTCGACAATGTCAACCCATCTACACTCTGCAACATGCTCAAGTCGAAGGGCGTGAACCCCTACCTCGTATCGTGGACCAGGTCCTTTCTCACGGGCAGGTTATGCCGGCTCCTCTACCAAGGGTCACCAAAGACCTTTGCCCTAGCCTTGGTGGGCACCCCCTAGGGGTCCCTGGTCTCCCCCCTCCTATTCGTCATTTACGTCTCCCGTCTTCACTCTGAGATCCCCCAGGGCCTCACCGTCTCCTACGTTGAAGACTTCGGTCTCACGGCTTCATCGGCGTCCTACCGCCGTAACATACAGCTACTACAGAAACGCTACGCGGCGCTAAAGGCTAGAGGGGCCCGACTGGGTGTCGGCTTCTCCATCCCCAAGACTGAACTCATCCACTGGAGGACCAAAAGAGACAGAGGTCCCCTTTCCCGCTCCCTGATCCATCTAGATCGGTCCGTCTTCCACCCCAAAGATGAGGTCCGCTGGCTCGGGTACTGGTTTTCCCCCTCGATCTCGACAACCCCGCACTTCACCAAAAGGTTGGCTAAAGCCCAGGCCGCGTTTGTGGCAGTCAAGAGGCTCTCCCCCCCGGGGATGGGCCTGCCCCCTTTCCTGTGCCATCGTCTGGCCTCATCCCTTCTTTTCCCAATCCTCAGCTACGGTGCGGACACGTTCGAACCCACTATCCATATGACAAGAAAGCTCGCAGCCTTTTGGCACAAGGTCCAGAGGTGGACCACCAACTGCTTTGCCTGCACCCCCGTTGACATCCTCGCTGTGGAGGCCTGCTTGCCCCCTGTAGACCTCCTCCTCGCGTACAAACGCCGCCTGGCCTGCCTGAGGGTTATGTGCTCTCCGCCAGAAATCAACCCCGCCGCCGCTAGGCTACCGTCCTCCCTTCACACGCCGTCGCCTCACCGTCACGGCCCTGACACCAGAATCCTCTGTCGCGGGAACCCAGGGTCCAGGCTGCCTCTCCCCTGGCGCCAGGCTAGACCCGCCCTCAAGAATAGGACCCACCTCCCCTTGGACGCCCTCCCTCACACTATGTTTTTCCTCCTCGGCCCCGACAGCCTCGCCCCCCTCCCCGTCACTTCCCAGCACCTGCTAGGCGAGTCGTACCCCGCGCGCCCTCCGGGCCGTGCCTACCCCCAACTCAAGCCCCTGTGTAGGAACCGTCTCATGGAAGAATGGGAACTGGTTGCGCCGGACCCACCCCGATACGAATAGCGCCCCTCGCTGAAACCCCACCCCTTCATGGGCCTTTCCAAGTTCGACCCGGGTTGCCTGCACCAGATGAGGTCTGGCAAGAGCTACCTGCGCGCGCACCCCTCCTGGGACGACGATGGCCCCCCCACCTGCCCCAGCTGCGCCGAAGCCCCTGAGTCTTTCGAGCACGCTATCCTCCACTGCTCAGCCAAGATGCCCGCCAGGATCCGCCACCTTCAGGCGGTTACCGAGCTGGGCCCTGACGCCCACGTCTGGTCATCCGCGGCCCGGTTGGGCGCCCTCACCCGCTTCATCCGAGCTACGGCAACGGCCTTCCCTCGGGGCATGTTTTACCCCCCACCGTCCACGGCTGGCTCGTTGTCTTCCCGCTTGTCTAATGTAGTTTCTTTTGGGTACTTTATGTCTTCTCAGGAAAGCTAGGTTTACATTTTTGTTTTTCATGCAGTCCGCTGGTTTAGGGAGGGTTTTCCTTGATTTACTTGGTTTAATTTCGCGCCCGTATGTGGGCCTGGGACCGGTACGGACCCCAGTTGAAGAGAGATGTTCCGGATATTTCCTTTGTTAGTTCGTTTTGGCTTTTGGGTTTTGTTTTCGCCATAGCTAGCGCTCCATGCGATTTCTTGTACCTTAACAACGAATATATGATATGAAAAAAAAGAAAAAAAAGAAAAAAAAGAAAAAAAAGAAAAAAAAAAGCCCCCTATTTCCTTGATTCTTTACGCTACCGGGTATTTCTTTCACGGCTCCTGTACTTCAGAATATAACGTCTTCTATTCTGATACCCAAGACCCACGCCAAGAACCCACGAACCCTGACCCTGATCTGGCGTTACGCGATCACCCTTGACCTGAGATTGTCATCTCCGAATCCTTACGCTAAACGAGTATTATCGTTTAGCACCTTCCTGTCATTGTGTGCCTTGGACTAACGTTCAGTGCCAAGACCCCGTTACAATCACGTTCATCAAGTACCTGTTTGAAGCGCGAGGTGTCTCATTCATCCTCGAAGACATCATACAGAATGCGGTCATCCTGTAATAGGGTAGGTGGTATGATGGTAGGAACGGTTCTGTTGTAGTGGGATAAGCCTCCTCCATAGAGGGGTTTCTGTCGCTTTGCCATAGAGGCATCGTGGGCTTTCTGATCATGACCGTCGCATTCTCTGCATTCCGCTACAGGATCGTCATGCTCTAGTGCCGTGGCTAGTCATTTTCTGACTCCGTCAAGGTCAATTCTGGGTCTGGGACTCTCATTGCCTTCCGCTACGTATCTCGCTCTCATTGTTGCCACCTCAGGAGATTCAGGTTCAATGACTTGTCCTGCAAGCCAGTTCTCGTTATGGAATTCGCATACTGCTTTGTGGCATGCTGTCCAATGAATTGCTGAGTGGTTCAATTCTTCTTCGCTGAGATGTCCAGAGGAGGCCATATCTCCCCAGTTGTTCCCTTCTCTCATACTGCAATCAGAGCCACATTCAGAGTGATCTCGAAGAGTGGGTAAGGGTTCAAAGCCCGACATGGTGTCAGAAAAGAATGAAGTAGCAAATAAGGTATGGGGTGAGTTCTCGTGGGTATTGGTAGCTTTGAGGTCTTCTCTTTCTTTAGTAGGGTCTTGGGCGTATTCTGCTGGTCCAGTATCATGTCGAACAAGGTGGGAAAGTGCGTCAGCTAAATAGTTTGTTGCCCCAGGCTTGTAAACTATCTTTGCCATATACTTGGCTAGGTGTGTATGCCACGTCATTTGCTTCCTAGCCGGTCTTCGATCCGTCCTCAGATACATCAGGGGTTGATGATCTGTAACAATCGTAAACTCATGTCCTGCAAGGAGGTAATCAAATGCTACCAAGGCATCCATTATCGCCAGTGCCTTCTTGTCTGTTGTCCCATTGTTCATTGGCGTGTTAGTGAACTTCCTGCTGTGTAGGGGTGCTGGTCGTGCAGTTTCAGGTGTTTCGCCTTGTCCAACCCAGGCTCCAACTCCTGTCTCTGACGTATCCGTTATTAACCATATGGGTAATCCAGATTCGTGGTTAATAGGTCTGATGACCTCGTTATCATCTGCACGCCTCTTCGTATTCTGAAATGCTGTGTCATGAGCTGGTGTCCATACAAACTCCGCATTTCCTGTGAGGTCGGTAAGGGGTGCTGTGATCGTTGCAATGTGTGGTAGGAATTGGCTAATGTAGTTGACCAATCCTAAGAACTCTCGTAGTTCTTTCCTATCTTTCGGTGTTGTCCATTCTCCTATTCTCGTGATCTTCTCAGGTGAGGCGTGAAGTCCGTCATCATCCACCACATGTCCTAGCCCACTCGTCTTAGGTGAGAAGAACTCCGACTTCTTTCTGCTGGCGAAGAAGTGCGCTTCCTTCAGCTTTCTGCAGACCTTTTTGATATGTTCCATGTGCTCGTCTTCTTTGTTTGAGAATATGAGTATGTCGTCAATGTAAACCCACACAAATTCTCCAAGATAATCCCTCATTAGATCTGACATGATCCGCACGAATGTTCCAGGTGCATTGATATCGCCCTGCAGCATCACCTTGCTGACGAATCCTCCAAAGGCTGTTTTGAAACAGTTTAAGTATTCGTATTCTGGTTCCACTCTTGTTTGGAAGTACGCGTCACTCAAGTCAATCTTGCTGCGATATCTCGCTCGTCCTAGAGCATTCAGGGTCGTCTTTTGATTAGGAATTTGTGTGTCATCTTTTCTTGTGTTGTCATTTCGTGCAGTTAGATCCACCAGGGGTCTGATCTTGCGATTGGATTTTCCTTGAACAAACAGTGGTGCTGCACCAGGCACTTCCTTCCGATATATGACTCTTTCTCGTTCCTTCTGAGCAAGCCATTCTTTAAGCTTAAGCTCATACTTCTCCGGAACTCCGAATGTTGGTTGCGTCTTAAGGTTCTCCTTATCCTTCAACTGGATTCGATGATTGTATTCTCGAAATGGTGGTAGTCTTTCCGGAATTGGATCTGGCAAGACTTCAGGAAACATTTCCATAACCTCTTCTGTGGTTGCTATCGCTGCTGCCCTTACTAGTCCACTGGTTGGCGTGCAGTTTACACCTAACCTTGTGCTTAGGAAAAAGTATCGTCGAGTTTCCACACTCAATCGTTGCCTGATTTCTCGAAAGGAATTCCATTCCTATCAAGGCATCATACTTTGCGAGGTTGCCAACAATTATTCTGTTGTTTCTGGTACGCATTTTTCCAATCTCTATATCCACTACGCTTTGCTTGCTGCTTGTAGATTGTGATCCTTTCATGGCCATAAGAATCCGAAGTTCGCCTTCTAAGGCTTTGGTTTCCACGCCGTGGGTGGTGACAAATGCTGCGCTAAGGATGTCTTCTCCAATAGTCCCTGTATCGAACACTACTCTGGCATCATGACCATTGATCCTTATTGTTCCTTCCAAAGCCTTCTTACCCTTGGCCGTACTGGGTGCTGTTTTGCCTGATAACACGTAGGTCTCTATTTCCATCAAGTTGATGTAGACCTAGTCTGCACTTGTTTCAGCCTCGGCTCTGTTTGAGGTTGATTCTTTCTTGACCGCCTTCCCCTTGCCTTCATCCTTCTTGTCAGGACAGTTGCGGGAAAGGTGTCCTTTCTTTCCACAGGTGAAACAGGCACCGCTTGCCTTTCATTCCTTGGAAACTGTGTTGCTAACCTTCTTCTGATAGGTAGGCTTCGAGCTGCTCTGACCTCGGTCCTTGTGATGTGACTTCTCCTTTGATTCTGTCTTGTATGCTCCGACTCCTCTTAGCATGGCATCTTGTCGTCCCGCATATCGTATCGCCGAGTTAATGGTTTCTTCATCGTCAAACCATGGTTCTATTGTCTGGTGTAATTTGATATGCATGCTAGCGAAGAATCTTTGCATGAATACATAATCTGAGATTGTGTTCTTTGGTAACTTGGACCAATAGGTGAGCAAGTGTGTTGCTACATCTGAGATGTTCGTTACTACTCCATCCTTGACTTGTCTAACATCTAGGAACTTCTGGTAAAGGTCTTCCGTATGTCTTGATGATTGGAATTGTGTTCGTAGGTCTCCAATAAGTTGGTCTCTTGTGATTTCGTTTTCTCCGAACTCTTCCAGGGCTTGACCGTATGTGTCTTTGGCTCTACCTTCTGTGTACAAGCCATAGTATCGCGCATTTCCTCCCGTAGTTGAGGTAATACCATGTAGCAGTAGGTATTCTCGAACATCTTCATACCATCTATCGAATGCGCCATGGTCCTTATCTTTCCCTGGTCCTTATCTTTCCCTGGGCCTGAGAACCTCCGGGGTTCTGGGATCTTCATAGTCATCCTCGGTGCATTGGATCGATCAGGTACCTCTGTGGTTCCTCATGCCGACATCTTGTCGTCCTAGTCGTCACTTGTTTCGCTGCTGCCAGAGCTGCTTGGATCGTCTTTTGATGAGGTTGACTGTAAAGGTTTCTTTCCTTTTGCTGGTGATTTAGGAAACGCGCCTGGTGTGGCCATTTGTTCCCTCGCTATTTCACTTTCAGATTCCTTGAGTGTCTGAGAAGCCTGGTTCCTTGCTAGTTGTCTGTAGTGTTCGTTACGGGGCCTCCGGGGCCCCGAAACCGGCGGGCCCCCACCTCAATTCTACGCCCCGCCCCAATCAATGGCCCGGGGCGGGGCATTTTTTTTTCAACCCCTGCCCCTGCCCCTGTCCATACCCCTGCCCCTGTCCATACCCCTGCCCCGTTCAATGCCCCGAACAGCCCCCCTCAATGAATTTTCTCCGCCCAGGGCCCCACTTTTTCGTATATTCCCCTCTCCAACATTGCTCTTTTGATACATGATTGAGTAATTGTGTGAGCATATACACGTCCATGGCATGAATGGACCGAACACCACCGGGGTTATGGGAGCGGAAAGCCCTTTGCCAAGGAGCCCCCTGGTGTTCGGTCCATTCATGCCAGGGACGTGTACCAAAAACCACATACGTCAAAGTATATACGGGCATTTATTTACATGGAATGATTCATACAATATCAACAGGAATAATTCACAACACCAATTGGACATCAGAGTTGCCTAGTCTAGTAACGTATATTGTCCCAGCAGGCCATACGCCTAATTCATAAGCCCAATTCATACACTCTATTCACAGGTTCAAATCCTATGGCCAATTCATAAGCCTTATTTATCCGCTGGTGCCATATGCCCAAATTATACGCCAAAACCATACACCCAAACCATACGCCCAAATCATATGCTCACATCATACACCCAAACCATACACCCAAACCATACGCCCAAACCATACGCCCAACCCATACGCTCAAATCATACGCCCAAGCCATACGCCCAAATCATACGCCCAAGCCAGACGCCCAAGCCATACGCCCAAATCATAACCACAGTCGTGCTATGGAGTTACTGTGTTCCGAGTTCATATAGCGAAATGGTGAGGTTAAACACAGCGTGTATTTATAACAATAAGAGTTCTATAAAAGGTAATTATGCTAAGTTAGATGTGACTCGGAGGTTTGAGTTAGTCGTATGATTTGTGTAAAAGTGAGAAAAGATTGCCCCGTCCCCCCCACCACATGGGGACAACACCATGGAGTAATAGAAAACAAGAAGAATGAAAGTCATAATAGTTGAAAAAAGAGGTGAATTAAGAGAAAGAAAAAGACAATCCCGGAAGATGCTTAGGTCGTAGCGCTCCCACCAGCACCAGCTCCTGCCCTCCCACCCCCACCCCCGGACCGCGTCGGCATCCTACCACCACCAGCGCTCCAACCACTGCCACCAGGGCCCGCAGAGCGCCTACCAGCCCCACTCCAACCACACCAACCCCTACCGGGCCACGAGTCGGCTGAACTGGCGTCCGTAGGGTATGACTACTAACCCCAGCCCCAGACGGCTCTGTTCCGGCTGGGTGTGCAGGTGTGCCTCTGACGGCCCCGGTCACCACGCTACTACTACTGCCACCACCCCCCCCAGTACCCACATGCCCGGTATCATGGTCTCCCTGGGCACCTCTCGCATCACCTTCCTCGCTACCACTTCCATCTCCCATACCAGAACCCATACCCCCAACCAAATTTCCTTGTCTAACAACTCCCCCAGCACCCCCCGTAGTACTGCTACCACCAGTCCGGCTAGTGCTCCCAGGGCCACCATACCAGCGACGGCGTACAGCTAGAGGAGGGTTATCGCTGTCGTCACTGTGGCTGTCACTACCGTCATTGGCAGGGGGTGAGTGATGGGAAGTAGCTCCCTGGTGACGGGGAGGGGCACCACGCCGAGGAGGTGCACCCCCAGGAGTAGGAGGGGGAGCGCGCCCGGGAGGAGTAACACCCGCAGGACGAGGAGCACCACCTGGACAAGGAGCACCACCGGGACAAGGAGCACCACCGGGACAAGGAGCACCACCAGGACAAGGAGCACCACCGGGACAAGGAGCACCACCGGGACAAGGAGCACCACCGGGAGGAGGGGGAGGAGGAGGTGCACCCCCGGGAGCAGGAGGAGGAGAAGGAGGAGGAGGTGCACCCCCGGGAGCACCGCCGTCCTCATTTAGATGACGTCTCATCTCATCCCGAGTGGCACCATCTGGCTGGCCAGCCATAACGTTCATGACATCCTCAACTAATCTCAGGTCCTGGACCATCAGAGTAACGCGACCAGCATGTGCCGCACCCAGGGCTCCAGCTATGAACAAAGAATTAGTAAATCAGATAATTATACTAGGAGAGGAACTCAACTTACCGGTCATTGTCATCACCGGGAACTCTTCCGCTGCCACCTGGAGGCATTCAACAGCTGATCTCTGCCAACGGAATTGTTGCTCGAGTGCCAAATCTGACTCAATCTCCTGGCAAAGACAATAGAATGGGGCCTTGGGAATTAGGTACCTGCTATCGCGGCGATACTTAATAATCTCTGCCATTGCCACCCTGCCAGTTGGATACCGAGCCGGCTACTGGACCCCACCAACAACCCTCCCAGCTGCTTTCCGACCAAGGTGCCGAGTGGGGGGCCCCCAATTTCCACCACCCTTGCGGCCCAAGATACCATCATTTGCGCGACGTTTGGGAGGCATTGAGCAGGAGTTATTTTTTTAGTGTTTCCTAGTTTGTTGTATTGACGGACAGGTGCGTGAGGAAGTAGGTTCACAGGAAAAGAGAGAAGGGTTTTTGCTCAGAAGTTAGACGCAAAATGATCTTTGGTGTGTAGGTGACTGGAGTCTGCTTCCTTGGGTGTCTGTGTATTTGTGCGTATGTGTATTTGTGTGTATGTGTATTTGTGCGTATGTGCATAGACCCTATACCTTCCCTGATAGCTGAGTCGAATATTAGGGCTTGCTAAGAGGAAGAAGTGTGTTGGAGGAGAGGTGGGTAAAGAGTTATTTTATACCAACGAAATAAAAATTGGATATTTCATGAGGAGTGCCTTTCAAGCCCCCTTATCATAACTTTCTGGGAGTCCCCTGGAGTTTAGGCGTATATTGAATCATGATGTCTAGATGAGTAAACGACAGTTAAGGTTGATAGGGCATGGGTATATACATACTCTTGAATTGTACGATGGTTAAAGTCGCGTAAGACTGCAACCCCCAGTCTACCATAACACGCAATGTACAATCCCTTCCATGTAGAAATGGCTTGCAAATGTTGTACTAGACGTTGTATTTGTTCCAAGATGTTATATCTTCCCTGTTTATGTATCAAGTGTACAATTGTAGTCACAAAATGAACCTGGAGAGTACGCCCCTCCCATCTTTGCTCCGAACTCAAACACACAG
>Ga0307517_10010286_pt1 | contig 13110 bp, 11 predicted proteins | sample 23_EM_MG_FD_194515 | JGI IMG/M metagenome (GOLD analysis project Ga0307517, IMG submission 194515) | Populus trichocarpa ectomycorrhiza microbial communities from riparian zone in the Pacific Northwest, United States - 23_EM | ecosystem: Host-associated > Plants > Roots > Unclassified | place...
AAATATCATTATCATTCTTGATATAGAAGTTACTGCATTCATAAATCACAATCTTCATCTGATTTGCCATAGCGGCCTGTTCATGCAAGAAGAAAAAGAGGTCTGTTCCATATTGAAAAAAAAAAAAAACACTTTCATTTAAGTGCTTATAAATGTGGATTTGTGGTAAATTAAGTGAAAGTCATAGTAATGGATGCATCAGGAGAAAGAAAGCTCGAAGATGGAAGATTGATGGGTGCAAAGGTGATGTCTTTAACACTTTCTTTTAAGACAATCCTAATGAGCTTCATAATATTCTTACATGGATATTTATAACATTTTAAAAAAATGATATTTGAAACTTAATATGTTAGTAGCTTTTCAATTTAATTTAACAGATATAATGAATTCTATTTTCTAAACACCTTAAATACATTATTTTCACACATCTAAACCAACTTTTTATTTATTTCCATTCATAAACATATTCTTCAACAATACCCCCTCCTAACATCACTAATTGGTTAGCATCACTCAATATAAGCAACGATAACCAAGAATTTGTTTTCCTCTCTCTCTCTCTCTCTCTCCCCTCATGTTTTCTCTATGTCTTTAATTGGCAATAGAATGTACTAGATAAATGGCCTGCGTGTTGCTGCGGACCAGTTCTTAATCAGTATGAACCGCTATGCTAATGGCAATTGGCAATTAGATTTATGAATGTTTGAATATAGAAATTCGCTAAAAACAGACAAACAATGTCAAGATTCAAAAGTGGCTTGTCATTTTTAAGAGAATCAGCGCAATTGCAATGCATAATAGCAATAATAACATTGATCCACATGCAAGATCGTAGTAGATCTACATTACAAATACAAAGTTGATAAAAAAAATAAAGTAATCACTAACTAGCAAGGAAATGACCATTAATCTTAAAGACATGACCTTCGCACCCATCAATGTAAAGGCAAACATGGAATTGTAAGCTCGAAGATTTATTCAAAATTTCTTAGAAAAAGTTCCATTGCTAGGGTTAAGCAATTCATCAAGAAATTTAAGTGTTTGTCACATGACTACCAAGGAAACTTTTCCATTAAGGAAATAGTGTGAGAAACCAAGTCAAATCCTTGAGGATCGTGCAAGGCACTCTTAAACAAAAAAAAAACGTCATAATGCCCACATGCAAATGTTTTATCACCAAAATCAACATATTCATAAAAAAATCCTAAGAAAGTATGAAGTTGATGTGTCAATCTTGATATAAAAGTAAGGGAGGGAAAATAAGCAAGGTCAAATACTTTATGATTTCTCTTTGTTTTGAATTTTTTTTTAAAAAATTTCATTCGAGTTTCATCCCTTTCCAATTGATTTTGTTATGTTTTTATATTAAATATAGTACCTATTCTCTTTATTGTTATTTTTATCCTTCTCTTGTTTTTGTTTTTTGTTTTTTTTTACTTTCTATTTTGTTCCTCAACATTTTATTTAATTCATTTTTATTTTCAGACTTAGTCCTTTTTTAAAAATTGCTTTGTTTTTTAGCCTTCATTTAATTTGTTTTTTTTTCAACTTTTTCCATGGTATCTTGTTCCATTTGTTTTTTTATCCAATATTGGTTTCATTCTTTTAATTTCTCCTTTTACATCCCTTTTCTTTTTCTTTTTTTATTTTTGGTTGCCAGACATTTCATATCATTTTTTTTTGGATATTTGTATGTGATTTTTCTTTTGTCTTTAAAAAAATGTATCTTTTTTTAGATATGTCTATTTTTTTTTTTTATTTCTTTCTTGTTTTTGAAATGAACATCAAAACAAATAACATTGCAAAAATTATATTATCGAATAAAATTAGATGGTTCTTCTTCATGCTTGATTGTTATGGTAACTGTTATTTGCCAAAAAAATGATTGTCATAATCAATTTTTACCCTATTTTACTTAGCAATCCAACAGAGAACTCCAATAGCACACAAAAAACATGCAATGACTAGAAAATTTGCAGCAGCCTGCTACTAGAAGAAAAACAAACAACAATCAATGACCAAGCCATTAAAAGTTTTTTAAAAACTTTGGAAAGGCAACTTAGATAATTTCAATTTCTTATTCTTTCCTTATCAATTTCAGATCCAAAGCACCATCCTCATCCCCTTGTTAACAATTCAAAATTCAAAGAAATAGACATTCAAGACTGTCAAATCCGTAAAAGCCTAATGCAATAAGAAAAACCAATAAACATCAGCAAACAATGGCCAAGCCATCCAAAGTGCAAAATAATGCCAGAAAGGCAACATAGACTATTTAAGTTTTCAATTCTTCTCTTCTTAATTCTAGTTTAAAAGGGTATCAAAAAGAATATGAAAAACTAACAATCAAAATAACTAAATAAAAAAAGATTAGCATGCATGAAAAGAAATAGTCCAGGCCTAAAGAAACCAAAGTGGACTGGAGAGAAAGACTTAAATAAACTGTTGTTTATGTTCTTCTTCAGTACATTCTTCTGCATTCTAGTTATCTTTAAATAGACTTTGAGTTTTACAGAAATGCAACAACTATGCTGTTAGTTAGCCTATGCATGATATACATTTGAAATTGAAAAGCTTGTTATTTTATCTTCTCTTGTTATCTTTATCTCCTTTGTTTCAGGATTCTGCTTCTGGTTTTGAAGAGTTCTTATTGACCTGTTCTTCTATCTTATTGACTTGTTCTTCTACACACCCCCGCAGTCGAAAGGGTAAGGAATGAACAGTGAGACTATCACGCAGGAGAAGAAACCGAGTGAAAGACAACGGCTTCGTGAGGGCATCTGCATATTGATCTTTGCTAGACACAAACTGAACATGAAGTTGACCATGTAGAACTTGATCACAAACAAAATGGAAGTCAATTTAAATATGTTTTGTGCGAGTATGAAATAGGGGATTACTGGTCAAGTATGTAGCTCCGATGTTGTCACACCAAATAATTGGAGGTTAGACAAGCTGAACATGAAGATCAGTTACCAAGGATTGGATCCATTGAATTTCAGTAGCAGCATTGGCAAGAGCTTTGTATTCTACTTCAGTACTACTTCGGGCAACGGTTTGCTGCTGTTTGCATCCCCATGAAATTAAATTTTTGCCTAGATAAACACAAAAGGCATAAACTGATCGTCTGTCATCATGATTAGATGCCTAATCCGCATCGCTAAAGGAATGAAGTTTTACAGCAGTACTTGGTTGAATTAACAACGCATGAGAGATCGTGCTTTTTAAATAACGCAAAATGCATTTTACACTTGTCCAATATGGTTCAAGCGAATTATGCATATATTTGCTAACCTTATGAACTACAAAGGCAACATCAGGCCTAGTGAAATAGAGGTATTGCAGCCCGCCAACTATGCTGCGATACAGATGAGGGTCATTAAAAGGTATTCCATTAGACTTTGTTAATGACTGGGAGGTGGACATGGGAGTCAAGCACGACTTTGCTTTGTCCATATGGTTGTGGGTAAGGAGATCTAGAATGTAACGACATTGGGATAAATGCAAGCCATTGGTGTCTCTAATCGCTTCAATTCCCTAAAAGAATGTCAAGTCATAAATGTCTTTCACTGCAAACTTGTTTTGCAACAAGGTAATGACATGGTTAATAGCTTGCATGTCAGCCCCAGCTAGAATTATGTCATCAACATAAATGAGAAGATAAATAAGTGTTGAGCCTTGGTGATAAATATATAGAGAATCGACCTGACTGCTGATGAAGCCAATGGCCTGCAACTGATTAGTCAACCGAGAGAACCATGCTATTAGTGCCTGACGAAGACCATACAAAGATCTTTGTAACTTGCAGACGTGGTGAGCAATTGTGGATGAATGAAGCCTGGGGGTTGAGTCATAAAGACATCCTCGTGTAGAAGGCCATGTAAAAAGGCATTTTGCACATCGATTTGACGAAGATACCAGCCATGTGAAACTACTAGAGATAACACCAATTTGACAGTAGGTGGTTTAACCACTGGACTGAATGTCTCACTAAAATCAACACCCTCTTGTTGATGAAAACCTTCGGCTACTAGATGTGCCTTGAAACGTTCAATATTGCCATTAGCTTTTCTTTTAACTTTGTAAACCCATTTGCAGCCAACTAGATTGGCATTTGGTGGTTTGAGAACCATAGTCCAGGTTCCATATGCTAATAGGGCATTAAATTCTTTGTTCATAGCCTCATGCCAATGATGGTGCTTGACTGCAGTTGAATAACAAGTTGGTTCTTGGTTGTGTGGTTGGAGTGTGGTCATAAGGGCTTTGGGAATTGGATAGCGAAGATGGTGATCAAATATGATTTTTGGTTTGTGGATGTTATTTTTACTTCTTGTGATCATGGGGTGTGTGGTTTGATTCTGCTGCTGAAGTTGAGAAGGTGATGGAGAGGGAACGATACTATTCTATAGATGTGATGGAGTAGTATTGCTGGCAGGGGAGGTAGAATTATCATGAAGATAATTGGAAGGACTTGACGGTGAGATCATATATAGCTAGCTTGGTGCAGGAGTCTGATTAACTGTACCTGTAGAGATAAGAGCACTAGAGGATGACAATTGAAGATTTGGTGGGAGAACAACAAGATCAGATGTTGTTGTGAGTGAAGCAGATGTAGGGACTGTATATGGATAGATAGACTCATCAAAAACAACATGATGGGAGATGAAAATTTTTCCAGTAGAGACATTTAAACATTTGTAGTCTTGATGACCAGTACTATACCTAATAAATATGCAGTTTTTTGATCGAAAATCCATTTTATGTCTATTGTAAGGCGTAAATAGGGCCAATAAGTGCAACCAAAGGCGCAGAAAAAATTGTAATCTGGTTTATGTTTGTGGACCATTTTGTAAGGAGAAATATTGTTTAAAAGTGGAGTGAGCAATCTATTAATAATATAAACAGCAATCAAGAAGGCATTTTCCCAAAATATTTGTGGTAACTTTGAATGAGCAAGTAAAGATAAACCTACTTCAACAATTTGACGATGACGTCTTTCAATTGCACGAGCTTGCTGATAGGTATAGGGACAAGTTATTCGGTGATTTATGCTTTGACTGTGTAGATATTTATGGAGGCTACAAAATTCCCCACCCCAATCTGATTGCAGGGCTTTTATTTTTGTATCAAATTGGCGTTCTACAGCATTTTGAAAATAAATAAAAGTTTGATATGCATCATATTTGAGTTTGAAGGGAAATAACCATAAATATTTTGTTGCATCATTTAGAAAACTGATGTAGTAACAAGGACCAGTGGTGGATAAAACAGGAGCCGGGCCCCAAACATCTGAATATATTAATTGCAAAGGTTTCAAAACAGAAACATGAACATGAACATGTTTAAAGGGCATAGCATGGCTTTTAGCCAACTGACATTCAGAACAAATAGAAGTAATTTTATTACGAGGAGCTAGTGATATAGCTTTATTAATGATGGAAAAGAAGCATGACCGAGGCGGCGATGCCAAAGTTTAGCAGACACATGAACACTGGATAGACCTTGAGGTTGAAGATGAGCAAGAGATGCTGAGAAGTTGTAAAGACCGTTACTGAGTGGACCTCGATGCAGGATGTTCCCCAAGCAATCCTTCACAAGGAAGAAAGAGGCATGAAACTCAAAGAAAACATTATTGTTGAGACAAAAATGATGAACAGACAAAAGATTTTTTTGTATTTCAGGAACACAAAGAATTTGTTTAAGCATAAAAGATTTAGAAGGATAAGAGAAAGTGGAAGTGCCACTGTGAATGATTTTCAAAACTGCACCATTAGCCACTTGAATATGATCTTGGCTATTATCGTCTTCATTGAGCAAGTGAATATTGTTTGCATTATTGGTTAGATTATGGGTGGCTCTAGTATCAGGATGCCACTTATTATCAGCAGTGTGGTAACGTGCAACAACCATGGCTTGAGGCTGGTTTCTAGGATGGCGCTGATCTTGATAAGAAAGATCAAACCGGTGATAGCACTGTCTAACAGAATGACCTGGTTTAAAACATACCTGACATGTAACAGAGGTTGATGAACCATGGTTACGGGAATTGAAACGCGAACGACGACCTCTGCCATGGTAGAAATCAGTTCCCCGATTTGGGTTTTGAAAGTTTGCATTGATGTGAGAAGAGGATGGGTGTTGGTGCAAAGGATGCTTTGTAGCCACATTGACTAATAGAGTGGCTTGAAGTGGCTAGTTGTTATGATTAATTCAGGACTCACTTATAAGAAGAAGTGATTAGAGTTCCTCTAGAGTGACAGGATCTGAACGAGAGGTGATGATGGAAGCTAAGGAATCATACTCCTGGCCAAGTCCTACAAGTACGTAGGTGATGATATCATCAGCTGTGAGAGGTTGTCCAGTAAGAGCAAGTTCATCATCCAATCGTTTGATGGAGAGAAAATATTCATTTGCAGACAGAGCACCCTTGCGAATATTTGCGAGTTAAGTGCAAATTTGGACAGTTTTGGCACCTGAAATTGAGGAAAAGGTGCGCTCTAATGCAAGCCAAACTTACGTGATGTGGTATAAGACATGATTTGAGTGAGAACATCTTCAGTGAGGGAGGCATTTATGGTGGGAAACATGAGAGAATCCCAACGAAGCCATTGAATGTACTAGAGATTTGGAATTTTGATACCAACACCTGTGCTGGGATGAAGAACATCAATTTCTTGTGGGGGAATTGGGATTGTACCATCAAGATAACAAAAAACACCATGACCTCTGAAGTAAGGCAGTGTTTGAGCCTTCTAAACAGGAGAGTTGGAGGAGTTGAGTTTGATGCTAATACTGAATGGGAGATTGGAGAGGGATGGGATAATGAGAAGGGGACCAGCAGAATTATTTGAGGTGGAAGATGAGGAAGTCATTGTGAATCAATAGTAAATAGACGTTGGTCTTTTTAGAAGCTCTGATACCATAAAGAAACCAAAATGGACTGGAGAGAAAGACTTAAATAAACTGTTGTTTATGTTCTTCTTCAGTACATTCTTCTGCATTCTAGTTGTCTTTAAATAGTCTTTGAGTTTTATAGAAATGCAACAACTATGCTGTTAATTATCCTATACATGATATGCATTTGAAATTGAAAAGCTTGTTATCTTATCTTCTCTTATTATCTTTATCTCCTTTATTTAAGGATTCTGTTGCTGGTTTTGAAGAGTTCTTATTGACCTGTTCTTCTACAAGGCCTATGTCTTGTATTTATATTTATAAACCCCTATTTTTCTTTCATCAAGCATAACCTATGAATGCGTTTGACAAACAACGACACTAAACTTAAAGATGCAAAGAGTACATGGATTTAAAAGCCAACACAACACTTAACAACATCTAAAAAAAAAGACAAAATCCATGCTAGTCCACAAAAATGAGATTACAGGCTAAGCAAAAAAAAAAAAAAAAAGGTAAAATGGACATGCAACAAGCAACAGTATAGAAATCTCCCAACCAAACCATAAACAAAATCACCAGAAAAAAGCAAGCATCCCAATTATTGAAAAATAAACCAACTTCTAAAAATCCAAAAGAACACATAATGACCAAGTAAACTAACGAATTAGAAAGACCCTGTAAACTAACCAACCAAATGATGAGGTCGATGCGAAGTCAAAACCAAAATTACTTTTTTAGTGATGAACTTGCCCAAACAGTAGACCAAAATTTCCTAACAACGGTAGATTCAAGACGCAAGCTGAAAAAAAAGGTAAAATAATAAACTTCCAAGACAATAACATGTAATGTAAAAACAAACATCAAAAAACCAACCAAATAATCACCTAATAACCTAAGCCATTGGCTAAAGAAATGCAGCATTTAAAAAAAAAGATAAACATAAAGCAATCAAAACCCAGAAAGATAAGGGAAATAACACAAAAAAAAAAGAAGACAAATGTAGCTACCAGAATATCTAAAAGGCTTGCCTAATCCCAGAATAAAAATCATACTTCCTAATAAAAAAAAAACAACCTCCAAATTTAAAAATATTAATTGAATCAAACAAAAATCTAGCGAAGCAATAGAAAATGAAAATGCACATGCAACCAACTTGGTCATTACAGATATCCTTGCCTAACGAAGAATTGTAGCAACCACCAGAGCTTAAGCACACTCAACAACAAACTGCAAAACAAATAAACACCAGAAATAACATCAATAACCTTGAAAAATGCTACCAGAACACATAAATGCTAACATTCTAAAACCCCAAACTATAGAGAACGAAAAAGACCCACCCAACCCAGACAATCAGAGCTCTGGAAAATATCCCCAAGAAACAAAATAATCGTTGTTAATGAAACTATATAAAACTCTAAGAGAGAGAGAAGGAATTAAATATTTTTTAAACCAGCATAGAAATAAAAAAAAAAGGATGATTGCCTCGATAATTTATTATAATTTATGCACCCATCCCATAATGGTTCTTCATAGTCTTTTAAAAGATCAAAAAACACGGCTACATCTGCATTAGGTTCTTCATCCATGATTGAACATTGATCGGCATAACTTGATTCATTCTCATTGCATCAATAACCATATTTCTATAAGGTTTACTATTATCATCTATAACTCCATGCATGTTGCTAGAACTAAAAATTGACCCAATCATCCTTTTTACCATGGTCTCATGAGGAACATATGGTTCTCCGTGTACAAACTAACACATGTATCTCTCAATGAACCCTTTTTATAGAAGATGCATAGTTACAATATTTGGATCAAGAAACTTTTTGTTTTTACACCTCTTACATGGACATTTAACATCGCCTTCACTAATATTTATCGGATTAGATAAAGCGTAATTAATAAAATCCTGAACCCCATTACAATAATCCATCATACGCAACCCTTCAAGTGAATCTCGATACATCCATGAACGATCATCCATTACTTATATCAAACCTATATAGAATATTAATGACAACATGTATTAATTAATTACGTAAATTAAATAAATTTGTAAACATTGGTTTAACTAAAACTTATTAAATCTATTTTAATAATACTCTTAATTCATTGTCAATTATCTACATAAATTTAAATTTGTATACATTTACTGAAAATTTCAACTTAATAATAAAATTGAAAAAATATAAACCGGCTCGTTAAATAAGACATTATTTATTTCATCACAAAACACCTAAGTCACATATTCAAAATAAATTTCATCAATTTACAAACAAATACAATTTAATAAAATCTCAAACATACCTTAACATGTACAAATTATACATTCATACAACAAATTTCAATGGGGAAATGCTATAAAACAAGTAAACACCCAAACAAAATACATATACTAAAAAAATATACAATAAAACTTAACATTTTAAAATGAAGTTCAAATACAAAATAAGTAGTTTTGCTTATTTAAAGTGGAGAATCCTCAATAAAATTTGAATCAGAATAGAGATGCTGACAAACTAAGTGTTAGAGTGACTAGATTTATAGTAAGAGGTTAATTTGTGATAAAATTAGGGGTGGGGTTGTGTGTGTTGTTTGTTGCAAAGAAAAATGGAGAAAGAAGAAGAAATGAGGGAGGTAGAGAGGAGGGTCGCTTGTCTAGTCATAAATTAAATAATACAAATGGATTTAAATCAATCGGTAATTTTGTCTGTAAAACTGACATGTCATCATACTTTTTGGCTTTTTTTCATTCCTTCTTTTCCCATTATAATTTATTTGGTATACACCGACGGAATATTTCCGTTGGTGTTTGCTGATGGATACAATGAAGAAATATTCTATGGATAAAATTCACCGTAATCTACTGTCGGAAAAATTTCATCGGTGTTTCTGTTTGTATTTGCAAATTTTCTAATTGTGAATTATATAATGTAATCTGTCTTATATTTTGTATAATTTTTAAAATTGTATTGTGATGAATTATTACAATTATGAAATTTAATTACATTATAAGCATTACATAAAAACATTTATACAGTGAACTCTTATATGATTAAAAGAGATTTTTCATGATGAAGGCTAAACTATAATTTTAAGAATACAAAAAACAATAAACTTTATAATAAGAATCAATTTGTAAATAATCATAATTATAAAGTTTCATTTTTTTTTAAATTACACGATCTAAAATGAAGCTTTGTAAAATCCTCCAATACATCACAACGGATATTTTTAACCAAATAAAGTAATGAAATAATCATCTTAATTATTCCATTCAATTATAATATTTTTTTTTATTGAATTACAAAATTGATTATATTATATAGTACATTACATCATACCAAATCAGGACCAAACCACGCTGCAAATTAAATACTTTCTTTCCCGTTACAAATGGTTGTGTTTTGTTTTCAAAATCTTATGTACAATTAGGTGCCTAATCCACATGGTTGTCACATGAAATACACGGATTATGTGCTTCAGCTATCTCCATTAAATCTCTAATTAAGATATTTTCAAGAAAGGACTTATTTACTGAAAAATAACCAATAAATCTTTCACAAATTATTAAATTTGTTTTCATAATTTTGTGATTGTTGTATTTTAAATTATTCCATTTCATAATTAAAATTATTTTATTGAATGAGAAGATATTTGCATTGAAAGTGTCATTCACTAAAATTGATAATATAAACAAATTTAATGACGTGTGATTAATACATGAATGGGATTTGCCTATATCCGTAACTTATTGAATATTAGAAAGATTTTGGCAAAATAGTAAGGAAAACAAAATTCATCAGAGAACCTGCGCAAAGCAATGACCTAGCAAGATAAATTATTCACCCCTTTCGCCGAGGAGTGAACGAGTGCCAACAGGAGAGGAACGGGAGATAGACTAAGAATCCAAGGGGTGACAGTAAGTCAATTGACAAGTGGAGATAGTGAATCAGGAATAGACTCTCAACCTCTCCTTCCAAGTTCCGTGGGGGAAGTGCATCAAGAAATTTGCTTCTACCTAGTTTCAAGTTCGAGTTTGATGATTGCTAATATGATAGTCATTAGAAATTTATATAGTTATTAATTTCAGGACCTGTAAAATTAATTAAAGTATGCGCAAGCTGATTCGGACACCCACATTAAATTAAAAAAAAATTATTCAACTACAGATATATAACGATGCCTATTCCAGCTAGTTGCTTTATTTGAACGATGACCCTAATATTTATAGATTCAGATCAATCAATATTGTTCGATATTTCTTTTACAACATCCATGATAAATGTGATATAAAGCTATAGCAATTCCTAGTTTTTAATTACTCCCACTAATGATAATTAAATTAAAAATCAATTATGTGATTAATACCTAGTCATGTTTCGAGGATGGGAATTCAGCATTTTATACAATATGAATTTTCCTGGCTGTTCAAAATATACTACTTTAATATTGAACTAGTCATGTTATTTTATTATTACATATGTCAACGGCCTTGCATCCAGCATCCGTCACAAAAGAAGTTTTTGCGTGTATATATAGATAATATTTCGATCTCAGTCTTTGTCTCTACCTGCTATTGCTATACTGCTGGTCGGGTGCTTTCGAAAGGAACTGCTAGACTCCTTTGTTTGCTCCCGATTGCTTGCCTCTTTTTTATTTGTGTTTTTTTTGGTTAATTTTTAATTATTTTTATTTAATTTTGTTTTTTAACATTAAATTTATTAAAAAATTAACTTTATAATTTGTTTTGTCTATAACCTGACATGTTGATTGACATGTTAACTTAAATTGATTTAAATCGATCTAATATGTTATTGTTTTAATATTTATAAAAAAATATCATCTTAAATATTTATTTTAAATCGAGCTAGATTTTTACCAGTCATTCGGGTAGTTTTTAAACCCATCAAGTTGACTAGATCACATTAGATCAATTTCCACACAAATTAATTTTTTTTCTACACTTAAATATTTTTTTATATTAAAAAAATTGATACAATCCCAGCAGCAATGAGTGTAATTAAATGGTGGCCCAGTGGTAAGAGTTTGGGACCAAGAGGTTTGGTCCCTCTGTGGTCTCAGGTTCGAGCCCTGTGGTTGCTCATATGATGGCCATTGGAGGTTTACATGATCGTTAACTTCAGGGCCCGTGAGATTAGTCGATGTGCGTGCAAGCTGACCCGAACACCCACGTTAAACTAAAAAAAAAAAAATTTTAAAAATGTTTCAAACTCTTTTATCGACCACACAGCATACCAACAGATATGTAAATGCCCTTTCATCTATCATTAAAGAAACAGGTGGGCTGGCCGGAAACCCAGGTCCGAGTCACCAACCAAAACTCCCCGGAAAAAAAAATAGTCCCTCAATTATGTGTGATGGTCAATTTGTTTGCTATAGCTAACAGTAACACGAACTACAAATCAATTGTTGACCAATCCCCCTGTTAAAAAAAGGAGATATATAGAAACGGAGATCATGATGAATCACAGAAACATTTTCCATCAGAGACAAAATGGCGAATGAGATCACTAACTTTATAAAGGTTTCGTTCTCGGTCTTTGCCTCCACCTGCTACTGCTATGCTGTCGGTCGGATAGTTCCAAAAGGAACTTCAAGACTCCTTTGTTTGCTACCAATCGTTGGCCTCTTTCTCTATCTTCCTCTCCACCTGCACACCATCTATCTTTCGGGTCTTACAGCTTTTTTCATTGCTTGGCTTGCAAATTTCAAGATCTTACTGTTCGCTTTTGGTGAGGGTCCTTTGTCTTCAGATCCATCAATCTCTCTTGCAAGTTTTGTGTTTGTAGCTTGTTTTCCCATCAGGATCCAACAAAAGCCATCTCCTAGGTCCCGTGACTCCCATCTACAGGACAAAGAGCCTAAAGATGGTAGAAAACATATGAAGTATGCAATCAAGGTGTTGCTTTTCGCTATATTGGCTAATGTTCCTGGGTATAGGGAATATATCCATCCACAGATCGTTTCCTTCCTCTACTTTCTCCTTTTATATGTTGAACTTGAAACACTATTCGGTGTGGCCGCGGTTGCTGCTCGAGTTTTGATAGGGCTAGAGCTTGAGCCACCATTTAATGAGCCATACCTCTCAACCTCATTACAAGATTTCTGGGGTAGAAGATGGAATCTCATTGTTTCAAGTATTTTACGACCTGCCGTGTACAAACCAACACGCAATCTTGC
>Ga0307517_10010287_pt1 | contig 13109 bp, 14 predicted proteins | sample 23_EM_MG_FD_194515 | JGI IMG/M metagenome (GOLD analysis project Ga0307517, IMG submission 194515) | Populus trichocarpa ectomycorrhiza microbial communities from riparian zone in the Pacific Northwest, United States - 23_EM | ecosystem: Host-associated > Plants > Roots > Unclassified | place...
CTCTCTCTCTCTATATATATATATATATATATATATATATGTAGGGTTTAATGCATGCATCAAGGGTCCAACCTCAACCCCCCCCCCCCCTCTCTCTCTCTCTCTATATATATATAGGGTTTAATGCATGCATCAAGGGTCCAACCTCTATATATATAACGTAATCATAGCTTATTGTTTTTTTTAGAATACATTTTTACCGTGAAATGTGTTTTTAAAATTGTCCAAGAGTTTGAATCAGTCTCGATTGACATATAAAATTAGGTTAAAAATATTATTCTTCATCGAATTAAGAGAAAAAGAAAGCTAATCTAACGATGCATATTGTATTTCTAGAAGAAAAAAAATATACTTATTTGTAAATGAAAAGGATGAACCAGGAAAAGGAAAAGGAATGGTGGGCCACTAAAGTTATCCTTGATAGATGCAGCCGTGGATGACAGGAAGACCCATTGGGCCATTCTAAGAGAGCCCAGTCCAAATATAAACAGGCCTCAACCTTTGTCTGTGACTACGCTCCGGCCCTTCTAAATGAACAAGTCTCATCGTAATCGAAAAAGAAAAAAAAGAAGAAGAAAAAACAAGATAACAAGCTTGCCACATGGCAAATAGCTACGGTCCATGTTGAAGAGAAGGGCAAAAAGGTCAGCATGCCAGCCAGCTCCAAAATCCACAGAGTCAATCCTCCCTTCCCCTCGTTTCCAAAGAATCTGAGTTAATAATTCCTTCACATTTTATCCAAACTCATCATGAGCAGTTTCACAGCTAACACCCCAACTCTCCTCCATGCCCAGAAGAACATCACCATTAAACCTCGAAATCATCAACCCAAACGCTCAGCTCCAATAATCAAAGCATCAATTTCACCCCTAGAAAGTGTGACCAACAGAAGGAAAATCGTAGCTTTTTTATCCACTTCACTAGCACTAGGCCAGCTACATGGCACCACAACCACCGCGCCACCAGCAGCACTAGCTGAGAAATGGGGCACACGTTCATTACTATGGGAGCATTTTTTTCAGCCTGACTTATCACCGGAAGATGCAGTTGCAAGAATTACCCAAACTGCCGAGGGCCTCCATAGTATGAGAGACATGCTAGAGAGCATGGCCTGGAGGTATGTCATGTTTTACATTAGGCAAAAACAAGCATATCTCTCCAAGGATCTGAAAAATGCTTTCTCTACGTTGCCTCCAAGTCGCCGGGAAGATTATGTTAAAAAGGCTAACGAGTTGGTTGATAATATGGACGAGGTAAGCGATTTGATTCTTTCTTTTTCTTCTTCTTCTTCTGTAATTTGATTAATTAAATTTACTTAAAAATCATAGAATATCTGTCACGTTATCATTAATTAATTAATTGGTAATTTATTTTACAGTTTGATTCTTATGTTCGGACGCCGAGAGTATATGAATCGTACCTGTACTACGAGAAGACATTGAAATCAATAGACGATATTGTGGCAATATTAGGAGAGAACTAGTCCAGTGTTGTTACATGAGCATTTATCAACAATCTTGAATTTCAGCTCTTGCGATATATTTTCTTATGCTGTCGTCTCTCTCTCTCTACCAGATTTTGTTGTGTGTGTGTGTGTGTGTGTGTGTGTGTGTGTGATGCAGAAGAATGATAGTGGATTAGACCACAAATCATGTGTCATGAGCTGCGTACTATTAGAATTTGTAAGGGGTATGCCAAACGGTAAAAATTTGAAATTAAAGGGTTTGGGTTTGATCTTCGTATGATATCAAATTTAAGTAATGTGATTGTTAATATGATAGTCACTAGAAGGTTATATGATTGTTAACTTTAGGGCCCGTGAAATTAGTCGAGGTGCGCACAAACTAGCCCGGACATCCACATTAATAATAATAATAAAAAAAAAAATTTGTACTCCAACATGCCTAGTTATTACATCGAATTCAGTTTTTTCAAAAATGTAACTACTGTACTAAATTAAATTACTCTTGCTCTTCCTCCACTCCTTCATTGCATGAACAACATCATTTCGTTAGTGTTTCAATATTGGAGCGCGCGTGTGTGTATGTAACATAAATGTTTGATTAAAAAGAAAAGATATAAATATAAAATAAATGTGTCATTGTGAATTTATATATTTTTAAAATAAAAATATAGAAAAACATTTTTCTTATAGCAGTATTTGATTATTGTATTTTAAGATAAACATACAGAGATAATAAAGACATAGAAAATAAGATATAAATAAGAGATATAAATATAATTATGTTTGATAATAATATACAAAATAGATTAATCATCTCTCTATCCTACGTGTTGAAATTATTAATAATATAACAACCTTTATTATAAAACCTAGATTGGACTTGTGGGACAAGCTGAGATGTGGTCAACTCGGGATATTGATCAATCCAGGCTTAAGAGAAAATAAAAAAAAAAATAACCTAGTCTGACCTGATCAAAAACCTAAGTCGACTTGCAATCCGATCAAGCAGGGGTAAACCTTGAGTAAAAAATTTGTTAATTTTTTTTTGGTGATTTTTGTACCAAAACAATATTGATTTGATTATTTTAAAAAAAATTAGCCCAAGCTTTACTACGAGTTGATTTTTAAAATTATGATAATAACTAATTTTATCTTTACATGTCTTAGTTATATAATTTTTTAATTAAAAGTTCTTTATAAGAATACTTTTGAAATAAAAATTATCTTTATATACATGTTTTTTTTGTAGTTTTTATTTTCAAAATACTTAAATTTACTTTAAAATTATTATAATAACATATTTTTTATATTTTTATTTTCATTTATTCAATTAAACATATTTTTATTACTACCATTTTTATCTTTTATCTTTATCTTTTATGTTCTAAAACATTAATCAAACGCTATTTATATATTCGTTATCTTTATCTCTTCTGTCAGCGCTATCTTGCTTCTTCCTTCATCATCAAAAAAAAAAAAAAAAAAACACTTGCTTACTGTGGAGTTGTCGTTTCTTTCATTTTTGTTATAATTGCAGGACAAAAATGAAAGGTCATGGCCTACAATATTGCCCACCAGCTTAGGTTTTTCCGGACCTAAGCTGGAATCATAAGCATCATTGCCACCAGAAACGTCCCAATAATTTTCCCTGCACAGGCTGTAGTAATAACCAGCACCAAAAGTCCCCATGACCTTCCCCCGCGAATTGTAGCCACATCAGTCTTTAATCCACTAGAAGCAAAGTGGAAGAAGCAGACCCGAAACAAAGTCTTCCATCCTCTCCATCAATGCCTCAGCAAATTCACCTTCAGGGATAGTTAGTCCAAAACCAAATGCACCAGAAATAGAATGGATGGCTATAGGGTCGGTCATGAGTCCTGATACCATAACCCCAGCCATTGTCAGGCAGATATAAGCTTCATCTACCATGTCATGTTCTGGGGAGCATCTTCGAGCAATCCATTTCATGGCAGGTCGGATCACAATTAACATGAATGCAACAAAGGCAACACCTGAGACGACTACCCAAATTGATATTAAAGATCTTTTGTGTTCACCACCATTACCATTACCAGCTAAAGCTACTGCTAAGGCCAGCAAGATCCACGCTGCAACGTCATTGAACGCTGCTGCAGCCATTGCAGTCTCTCCAACTTGAGTTGTTAGTAGCTTTAAATATTCTGCAAGAATTCGGGCTAGCACAGGAAATGCTGTGGTATAAATACAATCATTAATCTTTATATGTTGGTGGATATAAATTGGAACTAGGCTCAAGTTATAACCATTTCAGCACTTTTGAGTTGCCAATGCTGGCAGGTCCGACTTTGAACTGTGCTATTCACATGCATCAATTATACTAGTGAAATAAATAAGTCCAGCTGTTGTATAATCGGTTAATTAGAACATCCAACCACAATTTTCAAAATTGCTTTAGGTAAAGTACCCTTGACCTCCGATTAAACAAACTATTTCGTAAGATGTTACATAATTTGTTCTAAACAAAGAAAATAGAGATCGTTTTGAAAAGATAGGGAACTGTAGAGGCATTCAAGGTAACTAGAAAATGCCTATGCCCCCGATGAATTGTAGCCGTAGGCTCCATTAGACATCGATCATGTGGCTGGACACAACACAATAGTTTCATATCATAGATTAGTTCTGAATATTATCAGTGACAACATCTTACAATATAGTAATTAAGAACTATAGATACGATATTGGGATTTGGCTAGTCATATTTTATAACCTCATCAACCTTCCGTCTAGCAAAGAAGAAAAGGAAACAAAAATATTAAAAATATCTGTCAGTGCTGAAGCTTGTATCAGATACATACAATTTAAAGTATCTTTTTATTATTATTAATGTGGGTGTCCGGGCTAATTTATACGCACCTCGACTAATTTCACGGACCCTGAAGTTAATGATCATATAAGACTCCAGTGGTCCTGAAATTTATAAAACTCGAACTGATGATCTTTAGAGAATAAATTCAAGACCTGACCAGTTGAGCTATACTCATCGGAATTAAATACTTATATTTGTTAATATGAGTACTGATTTGTTGCTATTCATGCTTCCGAGCTAGCTCAGGGCATTACTTTCTTTCCGCAGCCAGCAGTCGGCAGCCATCAAATCCTTTTAGAGGATCTCGCAAGGGTCTCTTTCCTCCTCCATGTATTCTTTGATATAATCCCAATGCTTACAGGATAAGATCATCACAAAAAGGTGCATATTGTTTAGGGTTCTTGAACCATGCTCATCAAACCAAATATTTCTTCGGGACTGAAAAATAGTTCAAACCACTATGCTTCAAAAACACAATAATACACACAATCAAAATGTACAAAAAAGAAAGAGAAAAGGAAAAGAAAATGCAAGGTTTATCGGGCCTATTGGCTGAAAACAAAGAGCCACGAGCCCACAGATTATAATGCATGGACCAAAGGCCCAGGACAGGCCTATTCCCGCATCGGGAACTGAAGAAAAAGAGAGAAATATTCATTGTTCTAACTTCTATGCGTATTGCGTAGTCTTGAGGCTTCATTTTGATAGGATAAGACAGCAGAATCCGGGTAGACCCGATCCGTAGCATACTCTGCCGCCATCCAAGCTTCCCGGTCCGATCATCGATTACTATCAGGTAATAAACACGTTAAACTAACTAAAAAAACAACTTCTACATGCTCCTTTTGCTTCAATTTCATTTGAACATTACCTATTTCATATTTTTAATAAATTCATTTTTGTTCTATCATACAATTCTCGAGCATTTATAAGTTAATTATCAAGACCAATATTATCGATGATTTTCTTCTCTTCAATTAGTTTTTATTATTAATTGGTGTGTTTTGCCGCTACCCAAAGCAACTCTCTAGTGCTAGAATACATAGATGTAACAATATATATATGGTTATAAGTTATACTTAATTATGGCAATCGTATACAGTTAAAGATTAGACGACGCTTTTTTTTTTCTTTGGAACTCACAATGTTTTCTCTAATTATTATTATTATTATTATTATTATTATTATTACAAAACACAGAATGTCAAGCAAGAGCATCGAGGACGTAAAGGAGCAAGAGTTCAGTAACGATGCTGCCGAAAATCCAGTCGAAAACGATGGTGACCAAAAAGAATTGGATCAAAATGGTGAAAACCCCATGCTCTCACCCGAGCAGGAGGTAAATTGCAATGCAACTTCTTTATGTCACACTTCTGGTTTGGCTGGCGACAAGAATTTATAATCTCCCAAGGCATAAGGGTTCTAAATCAACAAATGTCATATTATAGTTATACAAACTGATACGCAAAGTATTTCTTTTCGTACTTGATTAATCACCTGATGTTTTGGATTGTCACTTGCCACATCAAATGTCGTGTGAATCTTGGTATAATTTGTTTCTTTGTAACGTAACCAAACGGGATAAGAAAAGGCAATCTTGAGAGCGCTGGACAAAATTTTGTGTTTTGGTTACACGTTTGACACAAATCTAAACTCATTGGCTCTCAAGCTGCTTGCCCTGGAGAGAAAAAATAAAGATTTCATTGATATGCAGGCTAAGCGAAATGTAACAGTTTTCAAAACTTAGCTTCTGACACATTTTGCAGGAGGAGATCATCAAGAAAAAATATGGGGGAATGTTATCAAAGAAGAAGCCGTTGATATCTAAGGTAACTATCATTAATTTCCTAGCTGTCTTCGTTAGTTCAATTGAATTATCTAACAAGTAACGAGTTTCATCCTGTTCTAGGATCATGAACGAGCATTTTTTGATTCTGCTGATTGGGCACTGGGAAAGGTAGTCAATTGAATATTTTTTTCTAGAATTTTGATGGTTGTCATTCTTTAGAACTCTAATGTTGAGTTTGTAATTCCAAGTTATTTTTTTCTTTTACCTGTCTGTCAACTTGTTCAACAGCAAGGAGCTCAAAAACCTAAAGGACCGCTTGAAGCTCTCCGCCCAAAACTTCAGGTATCGATGCTTCCTGTTTACGTCTTGAAAAAAATTCCTCGTCAAAAGATCAGTTGCATGCTATGATCGTTGTCCTACAATCCTATCTCGAATTGAATTTAACCAATGTCCTGCCACCCAATCCTGTTTTTTAAGCCAGGCGGATTGACTAAAATGAAGAGTTTAACAAATGAATTTCGTCCCAATAACACGGCCCATCACCTGTTAAACCTTGTTTTTTTTTTCTGTTTCAGCCCACTCCGCAACACCAAATGCGTTCAAGGCGCTCAGCTTATGCTCCTGCAGACGATGATGATGGTATCTTGCAGAACCACGTGCAATCCTTGCCTATATTTGCCCACTTACTGTCATCTACTTCTACTAATTTCATTTTATTTGCAGCAGAGGATGGCAGTAATCACGCATCACCCGAGCATGAGAACTGCGAATCACAAGGTGGGGACGATAAGAACTCAGCTCCTAAAGATCAAACCTGCAACGGTGGAGACGATAAGAACTCTGCTCCTGGTGTTCAAACCTGCAATGCCTAGTTGCAGTTTAATTTATTCATAATTTCATACTGGCACCCTTTGTCACTTTATATTCCTAGAAAAATGAGATTAAGAAACCATGATGGGAGGCTTACAAGGTGCTTATGCAGTAAGTAAAGCATTGGATCGTCGTCCTAATATTAGTCATTCGAAAATAATACATTTATAATGGATCCTTTTGGCTTTTCCTTCTTTCTATATTTGTACCCAAATAGTGGCATTAACCATTGAATAAATATTGGTAAAATGTTAATGGACTCTTGATTCGGGTCAGAATAGGCACGCACTTCAGTCGCCCTAGTGGATTGTATCATTGAATAACCACTTTATTTTGGGCGACCACAACGTGCATGCGTTGCTGGTTAATAAAAACACAAATTTTGATGGAAGGGAGAACTTCTAGATTACTGAAATCTTAAAACCAATACAAAAAAAATCACCACGCTAACATAGGGGATGTGTGTTTTTTTGGGACACAACACTGGCGTTCAACCACAGCCACAAACCGGATACGCTAATCCAAGGTTGTTGGCATAGATTTGATCTGTGTCCAATGTTTGATCAAGGCAAAAAAAAAAAAAGGAGGCGAAGATGGAATGGCGGGAGAGAATAGACTCATCCGGCTATACAACAGTCACGATAGAATCATCTATACAAAGTTGCAAACATCTGATTCATGATAAAATCCTAGCTGAGCAAATATTACACGCCAATTAAAAGGAGAAATTCAGGAGAACGGCAGCAGAAACAATTCCTCACCATTCACAATACAAGCAAAACACAAGTTAATTCTCCACATTACTTTCGAGCTAATTCAATGCACTGCACTATCAAATCAATTACTCAAATTCGACCCCAAAAGCTCCAATCACATCAACCTCCTATATACACACACATATTTAACCACAATGCAGAGGTGTGGATGTAGACCAAACAAGAATCAGATACCTTCTGCTATGCTGAAACACAATATAACACAAGAAATCAAAAGTTTGAAGAGTGAGCTTTCATTAGACTTAAGAAACCCGGTCTAATGCAAACATAGAAATAAAACTATTCCAAATACAACCGGTAAGCATACATGATTTCAGGTAATACTGTATTCAACAGTGATATTTGTTATATTATGTTCCTATCAAATAACATGGTGATTGCTCACCATGGTAATCACACCAGTGAACATCCAAAAATACAGCAGTTTCACTAGTTTCCTGGGTCTGTTTCCATACATGAGATGAGGTGAAGTACCTGTGCAAAAAAAGAATGTGGATATAGTGCCTGATTGGGAAAATTACACTTCTGTCTACTTGTCCAACTTCAATTGCTGCACACATCATGCCTTACCATCTTTCAATTATTGAATTATTATACAGGAGCAGCCAGCTTACTGATTACCAATAAGATAGCCATGTCATGACTTGGACAAACATCCTGTTTACTATAAACTAGGAGCAGAGAAACATACCTGCTGGTGATGTAAATGAAAACTGTTGATGCATCAAACCTGCCACGTTAATTACACAAAGGACTTCAATCCATCCATCCAAGGCTAATGGACAAGAACACTAAGGTGAAAGTAGAGAACATGCCTACCCCTCAAGCTGATTTATCTTCACCATGCCAGTAATTGGTGAATCAGCTCAAAGAGGGATGCATACAACTACCTCCCAGCTAAACTAATAGCCCCATTGTGATTTTCCCACGGCTTATGGGACAAGCCTGAACACAGACCATCAAGAGATTTGCCTTCAAAGCAAATTTGAAATATTAGAAAATTTTCATATCAATATTTCCACACGGTATTCTTCCAAATCACGTAATAAATTGAGATGCAAAATATTAGAGAATAAATCAAAATTTGAATAAATAGAGGACATCCACGAGTTCCCTTCCAACCATGAAGGTAGTGGCAACCCATGGCCACAGAGATAACAATCACAAACTTGAAAATAAAAGTAAATTGAAATAAAAGAATGACTGCACCATGATGAGATGGTAAAGCATAGTCCAGATTACAGAACCTAAAGTTTTCCGGGCCCTTGCCATAATCTGTCAACCCACACACAGAATGATAACTAATACAAGCATATACTATCAGAATTCAGTTATAAAAAATTTTCCCTCATAAAACCAATGACACAAGTTTGTGAGTGCCAATCACACATCTTTTACAGGGAAATAGATATTATTATTGTTACACATAAGCATGCTGATGGCCTATCCATCTAGAGCACAATATAAGCTTTGATAGTTACTGGTGTCAAGGTCCTCAAATGATTGAATGGTGAATTGCATCAACAGATATCCAAAATAAAGCATCTGAGGGTGGGCCAAGGTGAAGCACAGTTTTGTCAAGGCCTGTTCATCTGATCTTTTGTGACTTAGGCTGAAGGCTTCATCAAAGGGCAAAGGGCGGCATCAGGATTTGTAGATCACTGCTGTTTGGATTGTACAGGGAAGGCAACAGAGGCAAAAAGGTGCATTAGAATTCTAAAAACTAGGATGGCTGGGTTAGATATCAATGTGTAGTTATGTCCTCTTCAATCACAAAGAAAACAGAAAGCAGCACGCTTATTGAATAATAAGGATAAGAAAGAGAGGATGGAAAATTATCTACCTGTTGGCCCTAGAATACAGGATTAATACCCATGATGTTTTCTTTGGGAAACAGGATTCTGACCAGATAACCTGGTAGCAGAAGTTAAGAAGAATCAAGCGAGGGAGAGATTATCAATATTGATAACGAATGAAGATCTCCAAATACATTTCACTTTAAGAAACAATAGAAAAATGTAACAATAATAAATTGCACCAGCATTAAAATAAAACTTGAGCAAAAAAGTTTCAAACAAAAGAAATCTTACCCAGCACCACCAGAACGACCAGATGAGAAGCCACCATATGCTCCATAACTGCTTTCACCACCGATCTGAAAGAACAATCACATAAAACTTCATAAGAGGCAATAACAACATAGACATGGTTACTGATCCACGGATGTCCAAAAGAAAGTTCCCTCTACACACACATATGCAAAGATAAAAATACCAGTGAACCTCCATTACTTCCATAACTATCACTTGGGTGCACGTCACGAGATCCATATCCACTAGAGGAAGAAGTGTAACCGCGTCCGCGTGATTGACTGTCTCGGCTTCCGTATTTTGAACCATCTGATGTATCTAGTGACATAGGAATATATGGAAGTGCTGGTGGAAATGCAGTTAGTGCTCCATCCCTTCCAAATAAATTGGCTTTCAACCTCAAAATCACTTGTAAAAGAGCATTGCTAGCGACTTCAAGGCTTCCGGTGATCTAGTCAGCATTAAAAAACATAATCCCCATGGGGTTACAAAGGTTGGACCAAATATGCCAAAAAAACCAAAATAAATTGAGCAAAGCATGACACAAATAGCAGGGTCAAAACACTTGCACACTATTAAAATTATAAACATTCACCTGCACCATCTCATCATCTTCAACAGCAACCTTAGGAAGATTGTCTTCCGAAATAATCCGGATGTTTGCCCTTGTCTGATTCCTCATTTCTGAAATAATTGCCCCACCTTTTCCCATAAGACATCCAATTTGTGATCTTCCCACAAGCAGACGGGTGGTGATTACAGAATCACCAGATTCCTTTTCAGTTTTGTCACTGCACCGTGGTTGCAAGCGCAATGCTGCATTCATGGTTGGAGATTGATCTTCAAAGAACTAAAAGGAAAATGGTTAGGTCATCAACAATACAGAATTCCATCAAGAGTGTTTCACAAAGAAAACCGAGGGCCTGTAAAATAAGAATTGCATGCTCACCTCCTTTGCTGATATAAATATTATGCAATCATCTCCTTCAGCACCTGAGCTATCAACTTTAATAGAAGCCCTAGATTCCTGTCGAATTTGTTTGATGATACCACCACCTTTCCCAATCACACCTCCAATGTTTGCAGTGGGACACACTAAACGAAGAGAGAATTCTTTCGTGGAAGATTCATCTCTCTGGTCAGGGTAAAATGATGATGACCAACCACCTTTATAGTTGCCGTATAGACCCAAAACAGGGGCTCCAGCATTTGCAGTCACAAACACGCCACCATGCACGTTGGCTGAAGAAGACAGTATCAAGTGCTGTGACCGAGATGGATTCTCGTGAAGGCGGGTTGCCACTTGGTAAAGTGCCTTTCTCACAGCAGAGGGTTCTCCATGTATCTGTATTATATCAAAAGTTCACTTCTCTCAGAAAATACATCAGCATCCAACAGCTACTGCTGAGATAGCAAGTCATCTTGAAAAGCATGTTTGAGATGAGCTGACAAATTCACTAGCAAACAACACTAGAGATTTTGGTTCAGAATTTATGTTTGCTTTTTTAAAATCTGGAAAAGAAAATCGCATGCCCAGGTATTCAACTGTTATTATTGGTAGACACAACATGCTGCATTAGTAACAAGGTCACAAAAAGAAAACATGTTTATAATAGAAATTAAATTCAAACAGCTCCGCCATCGACAGTGAAAGCACACAGGTTCATTCTTTTGTTGTATTCTTGTTTTAAATAAAGCTCAATAAGAATTTAAGTTCCGGTATGGTACAATAGCAAGAAAAACAAAAACTTAAGAAACCCCTTACCAGGAGGAGTTCATCAATACTCAAAGCTAAAGGAGGTAAATGATCATCCTTTGTAATCCGAATCTGGGCACAAGTCTCACTCCTTATATTCTGAATAACTTGTCCACCCTTCCCAATAACACACCCAATTTGATCCGCTGGCACAAGCATTCTCACCGTAACTTGCTGCACCTCCCCAAAATTATCCTCTCCCTCCTCCTCCTCGGCAGCAGCATTGTTCAAGTCCTCAGCAATAACCCTATCATGAACCATAAAAAGCGCATCTTGAGCAGGACAAACATACTCGCCAGTTTCTCCAAAAAGATTAGTTTCTTCACTCGAACTATAAATAGTAACAATTCGCTCATCATAACCCGGCATTGCCTCACTAATCCTAATATTTGACTTACTATCCGCCCTTAATTGCTTAGCAATCTCTCCACCTTTACCAATAATACTGCCAATCTTTCTCAAAGGGCATAAATAACGATAGACTGTATCTTCATTAGTAATAGTATTCTGGTCAGAAGGGTCATCTCCGGGGTTTCTTCTTTTACCCCCGCCATAATCAGATTGTGAGTGTTGTGATCTTTTTCCGTAGTCATTCCTTTGACCAGCCATTATTAGTAGTAGCAGCAAAAGGAACAAGAAAAAACAGAGAGAGCAACCCCCTTTAACTGCAGATACATAAAAACCAACTAAAAATTAAAAAAGGACAGTTTTTTATGTGATTAAGATAAACAAGAAAATAAAAAAGTTTGTGTCTTTAGTGATAATAATAGATCTGGGATTTGAGTAACTAGCAGTTTAATAGTAACAATTACGCAACATAAATAAATCAAAGGAGATTTAAAGGAAGGGGGGATTGAGAGAGAGGGAGAGAGACTAACACGGGAAGCGAGGACTGGAGAGCGAGAGAGGGTGTAGTGCTTGTCTGCTTTGATTTGTTCTGCGGTGGAAAAGATAGAGGGGGAGGGGGAGGGAGAAGATGGGGCAAAGATGACTCTGTCAAAATATGTAGTGGACAGCAGAGCATTGGAATCTAGGGTTGTACCGTATCTTTTCCGGATCCCTTCATGGAAATTACTGAGATAGCCTCCGTCTGTTGGTATGGAATTTTTTTAGCTGAAATTGGCAGCTCGGAATAGGAAGGGCAGAAGATGGACAGTTGATGTTGTATTTGCAAAAAAGTAATGAAATACGATTAGGTAAAGTATTTAATTGTATTTCTGTTTTTACCAGATCGAATGGCAAAAATAACTTATTATAATTTCATGTGTGGACCTTGAATTTAATTAATAACTTATTATAATTTTTATGTTTTAAATAAAATATTAAATTATATTATTTTAAATACATGTAAAAATAAATTTAATAACAGTCTTAACTATTTTATCTATAATTAAAAAATTACTGTAAAGACTCTTATATTTATTTTACCCTTGATTCTTTATTAAATGTTGGAAGCACAAAAAAAAAAAACCAGTCATTAGCATTGAAAACATACCCCCAAAACAACAAGAAGTCGGG
>Ga0307517_10010288_pt1 | contig 13108 bp, 12 predicted proteins | sample 23_EM_MG_FD_194515 | JGI IMG/M metagenome (GOLD analysis project Ga0307517, IMG submission 194515) | Populus trichocarpa ectomycorrhiza microbial communities from riparian zone in the Pacific Northwest, United States - 23_EM | ecosystem: Host-associated > Plants > Roots > Unclassified | place...
GGAGGTGGGCAAATTTTAAATTTGCTCAGCACTTACCTGGTGGGTAACAGTTGGGCAATTTTAACACAAACTCAGCACAAACCCACCATTTGCCTACCAGGTAAGTGACCCCTTGTCCCCAGTGTCACCAGAGTATGGAGCGTCGAGTGGGGCGGATAGGATGCTGTTGGGCGTTTTGTCCCCGCCGGACATGATAGATGTGGAGGAACAGCCTGGACAAGACGGACCTTTTGTGGCCAGGCTCACCATTGTGCAGTTTGAGAAGAGGATGAACGTGTCAGGAGAGATTGCGTTTGAGTTTACTGCTCGAGGTATGTCACTCCCCCGTATCGGATTGTCTTCTTCTAGACATCCGAGATATCACGTTTTTCATACTTTTGGCCGCGTTTTTCCTTTCTCCACCAGGGAGGATATGGAAACTGAAGTTCCGTGTAACGAAGAACGATCTGACACACCAACCTGGTAGGATCGTAGCACGCTATCAGTGGTTGGGAATGAACCGAGCGTCCGCCCAGTTGGACGCGAAGCGTGGAGGAGCCACTGGGTGGGCCTCGCACCATGATTTGAGGTGCTACACACTGTGCACACAGGATCGCGGAGATCCACCTCCACGAGCCCACCTTCGCTCACTCCAATGCCGTTGTCCTCTATATCATCGAGGACAACTTTCGTTCATTATGGGCCATTATAAAGGCTGTGAGCTCTTCGCCCGGGCCGCCCACCGATGCTGACACCCTGGCCGGGATGAACTCGTCAAACACATCTTCCTATGGTTGCTCTTTGAGCGGTGTACAGAGTACAACTTGGTAGTTCCAGTAATTTTGTGGAGAGAAAATTTTCACCCCCATCAAATAATAACTCAATAGCTTACAGGCACAATACAGCTAAGAGAAACATTTTGGTTATGGAAAGGTACTCTGAGTGGCAGGAGCTGAGGTGTGATCAAGGGGTTTCTTGGAAGTCATCAGGAAGACCATTATCCTCCCCACCATCCCCCCTGAGTTCTCCAGGGGCACCTTCCATATCATCAGGACCAGCATCTAAGCCACCTCCTGTGTCAGAAAGCTGGGCCAAGGTCCTTTTGAGTTGGTCAGTACTCCTCAACTTCTCCATTCCAACTTCAAGTATATCCTCAACCTGGAATGGTTGAGTGTGACCAGGGTGGAAGGTGAATATGTCATCTTGCTCATGACGTGCAGTGAGTATGATAATGTCTTCAACCTTGCTTGGTTTGTGATGGTAACCAGTTGTTGAGGAGATTCCAATGAGGTGTTCAAGGAATGTGTGGAGCTGTGAAAATCCTATAATGTTGAGGGTAACAACATTTGAGAGGAAACTGGTGCCAAAGGTAGAGTTGTGCCGATTGAAAAAGACCTTAATCCAAGAATTCAGTGTGATGCTGAGGGAAATAACATTTGAGAAAAAACCTTGATCCAAAAATTCAGGTGTTCCTGGAGGAGGTCCAGTTCATGCCATCCATGAGACTTTCCAGATGGGTTCACAAGCCAGTTGTTGAGGAGTGCCTCCCGTTCCTCCCTTGTAAAGACATGAATGAATAAAGCTGCAAGTTCAATCAGCTCTTTGCCATAGTTTGGTGCCCCAGCACCCCAGAATGAAAACCGCAAGAGCTGAAGATTCAGGTCAGAGAAAGGTTTGAGTCAATAATTACAGCCATCACCTTGATGATCTCCATAATACACCCTATATCACCATCAACAACTGCATGGCACAACTCATAGTACCAGAGGCAGTCTCTCATACAAAGGGTGAGGTTGGCCATCTGCCTATCACCATTCCAACCATGCTTTTCCACCCCTTCATCCACAGGTTCCATTGGGCTCCCAGGCTCACCATAGATATCCACAGAATGAGGAATGTCTCCCAGGGCATCATGATGGGCATTGGTAGTCATGTATCGGAGATAAACCTTTTCAGCAAGGCTGGCAAGGTCAGAGAAGGGGATTTGGGAGGCTTCAGAGGGGAACAAGGCATCCAGCTCTTGAATGATGTTGGGAGCACTCTCACCCTCCTGGGGTGCATAGATGGCTCTCCCCTCTGATCGCAGAACAGCACTGTCCACTATGAGTATATTGCATTGTCACAGCACAGGAGAGGATAATCACCATAAGGCACCAAGGGACAAAGCCTCAAAGGTGTCAAAGACAAAGTCAGTGTGACTGTAAAAGTCACACTTTCCTGGACTTATATGCCTCCGGTTGAGTGTTTTGCAGTCAGTATGAAGTCCACAGAGCCCCTTCCCATCTGTTTCTGACCAATGGGTATTGAAAATCGATCGGAGTGTGGCCCACTTCATATGCCATAGCTGAATCCAGGGGAGCGTCCAGGTGTATCAGCTAAAAGTGGAGCAGTCTGTTGAGGTGTATGTCTTGAGTTTCTGAACATTGTTCACAGTGAGTTGGTCACCTGCCACAGGAATAAGGAGGTCTTCAAAGTCTTTACCCTCAAGGCCCAGCTGACAAGCTATGTCACCAAGAACGTTCTGTGCTCCAGAGGGTTTTGACTCATCAATATCAGATGTTTTGAGGGGGTAGAACTGAGACTTTCAGAGTCAGAGTCGGAGTTTCTTGTGCTTGTCAGTGAATAACTGCTGTACCTGAGGGGCAAGGTGCCCTAGGTGTGGGATGTGTTTTGTCCAGATTGAGAGAACTGTGGCCATTCCAATGTCTTGGATATGCTGTGAGTGTTCGTCATTGATCTCGTCCTCAAGGTCTTTAAAACACAGCTCGGAACAGAGGTGGAGCCGACTGGTGAGGCTAGTCTGATTGAATGTGCCTTTGGGAACATCTTCCATGACCAGCACAGTAGCTGCAGTGCCAGTCCACATTTCATTCTTGTGTGCAACAGACTGGTCCCATGGGATGTAGTTCTGTTGTATATTGTTGTAGATCTAAACAACAGAGACTTCCTTGCTCTTGATGCATTCACCAAGATGTTTAAGGGTGCTGAGAACAGAGTCACTGAGCTCATGGAGTTGTCGGTTAACTGTAGAGTATGCAGTGGTGATTCCAAGTTGAGAGAGGAGCCGGTAGACAAAACGGTTGGTGTTGCATGAGAAGAGGACAAGACCAATGATCCAAGGGAGGAGAGCAGCAGATTTGTTCTGCAGATAGAGCAGGATGGAGAGAACAGCAGCAGCTCCCTACAAGTACTTTAGCATGAGCTGGAGCTGGGCTCTGGTCACATACATACCTGCCAGGGGTCCCTGCCTTCCTCTTTTATCTCCATCAAAGTCCTCCTGTGTTTGCTGGTGGCAACAGTTGCAAGGACAGACCAGAGGACAGGAGCCTTCTCTGCAGCGAAGGTTTGTTGGGAGGTGAGGGAAATTTTTGACAGAGAATCCCATGTCCACTTGTCAGGACAGTGGAATGGAGATTCCCCTGAATGGATCAGTGTCTTGGCCTCATGGTCGATTTCATCGAGGACAAGCTTTAAGGCCCAGTGCAAGAGGATCTCATGGCCAACTGGATCGGGTAGAGGGACACCTGACCCACCATCTCCAATTTGATTTTAGATTAATTGTGTGTGTTCCCAGAGTAGGGGAGCCATACCATCTGACAGGGGTATCCCAGGGCTGATGCAGTGGGAGGGAACAATGCCTTGTGTATTTTCACCCTTTGCCATCAGGGAATGCAAGGAAACCTTGTCGAAGAAGGCATTCAACGGAGTCCACTTTAGGAATGCCTTGACAGTCTGCGTGACTGTCTGGTGGTCGCTGTCGGTACCACTCGAGCGGTCGGTCGGGAACTCGGTGAACAGTCCTGTCACGAACTCGGCGAATGACCTAAATCCACTGCCGTCGGAGGATTTGATGTACTTGATGCACTTCGAGAACCTCTCCGCAGGACGCTGGTGTTTTCGATGAGAGGGTCCTGGCTGCGATGAGGGGTGCATGTTCCACAAATGGAAAGTGAAGTTGAGAGGATGCTGACGACGAGATAAGATGAGAAGTGTTAACGTGACACGTGCACCCTTCGTTCGATTGAAGCGCCTACCTCACGTTCCTCACGTTCCGCCATCGCCCGAGGGCCTGTCTAGTTGGGAAGGGTAGTCACCAATGGACGAGAACTCGTATCGAATCTGGTTTGGATGGCGCTAGCTTGAGCGGACGCGATTGGGCTGGAGGGCATCCCGCAGGGGGCGGCGAACTCCCAGTTGTCATTGTGAGCACCTCTACAACTCAGAACGACATCTTTGGCATCAGCTAACTGGCGATTCGCAGTGGTTTAATGCCTCGATGGATCCCTCCTCGGCACAGGCCGTGTCCAGTTTAAACTGAGGCCGCTGAGCCGACACACCTCTGACCAGGCAGACATGGCATCCACCACATCCCCGCGCGACATAACCTCCGAGGGGTTCCCACACAGCGTTCGAGTTAACGCTTTGTCATACGTCCATTGCGGGTGCCGAAGAGGATGATCTTCATCCACGAGTATCACAGTCGCATCATTCTGCCGAGGCCTTCGCCATCGCCCGGTTGGTCTCCAAGGTTCCGCACCCCGTCCCATACGGGAGGCCTTACCCCATGGGATTCAGTCAAGGTACCGCGGGTCTCAACGGGACCGGATTCCAACTCCTTGTTATCATCTTCGTCAGGTTGTTCGGTGTCACCTTCGCACAACTCGTTGGCGCCGTCTCACTTTCCACCCAGATCACCATCTTGCTCAACCCGCTCGTCGTGGTTGTACTACTTCAATTCCTTCACTTGGGTCGTGAGCGCGATGATCTCCACCGGACTTCACGGACTCAAGATCAAGTGCATGCATGCCAAACAGGTCTTCCGTGTTCGACCCACCAGAGGGTTGGACGTGCGGTGCTTGGGTGAACGGGTTCGTGTCGGCATTGGTGGATACCTTGATGCCGTGAACGGTGCCTTCAATCATCGACACTGTCCCACCCCGTTGGAGAAGACTCCTCGACAGGTAGGAGATATTCGGGTGCCGCTCGCTCCCCCCATCTCCAACTCCGTCTCGGCCGTTGTCGCGCCGAGGCTCCTTCGCCTCGCCAAGCGGCAGAAACGACCCCTGGCGATTTCTCACGAAGAAAGCCCATTTTTTCCGCATTTATCTGTGTTAGTCCTTGCATGCACTTGTCGCACTCGTGTATCAGAAGCCCCGACTGGTCGCTTCGATACAGATCTTCCCGCTGACATCGGACTTAAATTTCACATCTTTTCCCATTGTATTAGTACTCTACGTGGTATACAATCGCATTTCGGCAAACCTTTAATGTGATTTCCGCCTTCCTCTTCAGTTTCGGCGGTACTAACTCACGTCCACGCCATCGAGTCTTCAGCGACGGCCATTACATCAACTCGAGGGTAGAATGTGAGGACGTGGCCTGAATCGCCCTTGAACAGAACGCCCCACTCTCTCTCCGGAACACCTCGCAAAACCGATCCCAATGTGAAGAATTTAACCGCGTATGTATCGCCAATAGTGACGGCGTCTTGAATGCCGGACACATCGAGAACCCTCTCCCACTTTTCGGCGGGATCCAAAGTTTCCCACTCCTGCAGTACGCCGCGAGAGTTATGCAGCAATCGGTCAGAGACCTCTCCGTCCGTGGGTTACGTTCCAGTCCGACAGCAAAGAGATCGATCTCATATTGAATCAAGGGAGAGTTCTGCATGGTACTATGCCAAACGCAGTCGGCCTGTCGAGATTCGTACGCTCGGCGGATTCGAGAAAATCTCTGCGATGTTCCTCACCGACGACAGCCGCAGGATGTCTCTGGCGGAAGTGAAGAGAAAGACTCGTTCCAAGAGTTCGGTGGGAAGTCTCTCGGTCAGCGGTGGAGAGATCGAAACTGACATGAGTTGAGTCGCGTTGAACGGTGACCTTGCGTGAACAGTGCGACCGACATTTTGGGGTCGGTTCCACGAGGTATTTCAAGGAGAGGGGGATGCTCCGTTCATAAGGATGACGATGATTGAGGGAGAGGCATTCAGCGAGGCGAGGGTCAATGTTAATGGATCACAGATTTATGAGCAAATTTCTCGTCGGCCTGGTCGTGGAACGGTAAACCGCTGTGGCTGCAGCCACACTCTTTTTACCCTGAGATCTAGATTATCTGCTTACGCTAGCTGCAGTTGGCCATCGGGGCCCGAATTCGTCCCCGGATATCACCCGTTAGCTCACGGCCGTCGCCGAATGCAGACCCTCACCAAAGAGCCCGACATCCGTCCCAGCCTAAGATAATCCGGTTTCGAAGTCGATTCACGTGACGTCACGTCTGCCGCAGCTCTTTTTTTTTGGGTCAGCTTTGTATACCGCAACAGCTACAAGTCTGCCACAGCTCGGCCGAGGCGCGTCCGCACCTTCAGTCGTTATCCGAATCCTCTGGTTTGGGTTCACTCCCTTCTTACGATGGGGACGCGACTGGACAGTCCGAGGATGATGAAGTCGGCACGATAGTGAACGAGGTCACTGTTGTCACCAGTACTGTCACCACTCGTGGGAGATGCCGGGTCGAAGACGCTTGGGGAGTTTGTGTTTGTTCTGTCAGATCTTATCTTTCTCATGTATCCTAATGTCGATATTTTTTCCTGTGGTGATTATGTTAGCTACTCTACCGTACACCCGCAGGGCGAAAGTATCACAGACGCTCGCGGCTCGTGTCACACTATTGTCACACTTGCTCCGCCAGCCATGACTCTGAGCTCGACCAACGACTCCTCTTCCATCTCCAAAGACCGCTGTCCTGGACCTGATCAAGCTTCAGGGAACTCTGCTTGACCCGTTCAAACAATCCACCGGCATCGCCTCTCTTGCGTCGCGACGGTGAGCTCGACGACCGCCGTTCCGGACCCGCCATCGCCCGTTTCCGTGAGCTGGTGAGAACAAATACAGCCCTGGTTTCCCGACTGCCGCCATATGGCGGAAGTGAACCCAATCCTGTCGTCGTAACAGAGGACACTTTTGGTACCAGTTGAGGTCCAGCGTCAAACCTCACTGAGATCAACCTCCAAGTTCTGCGCGGATTGTCGTCGTCGAGATGCGACTATGTTGTGAGTATTTCAGCGGTGATCCACAACTGTTGCGGGATGATAACTGACTTGTAGACGATCTTTGTCAGCCTCATGGTCTGCGAGGTCCCTGTTCTCATTGACCACCTGCACCCTCCAAGCGACGAGCTTTGTCATTCCGTTCAGTACTCCGAAATCGAAGCAAAACGTGATTCGACACACTCTGCGTATCGTCCATCCAGATCCGGAAGGGTAAATTTCCCCCTGAAGATAGTCAACCATGCCTATGCGAGGAGGGGACGAGAGCATAATCCACTGGTTCTTTCCCATTCTAGAGGACTATAATGAGCTGACAGCACAGCTGTTTGGGATTGACCCGTATTCCAGGAAGTATCTGACCTACGGTATTCTGAATCTCGGACATCCCCTGGCTTGATTCTACAGCCCTGGAGCATGGATGTAGAGTCGTTTATCGAAGTTGGGGTCATGTCATTTGACCGAGAACTCTAGAAGCACGGGGGGCGCCGGACGCCAACCGCTGTACGTACTGTACACCTTTACATAAGAGGTTCATGTTATCACAAGGGTTTTCGTTCTGCCCGCAAACGGCAAAAGTGTGGCGGGCGCACGTTACCGGCGTCTGCGATAACACATAGCATCACCACCTCTCCGCGTCCCCCACGCTGCCCCACTTGTTCTGTCCATGATCTTCGAAAACGGAAGACTGAAGGCAGGGACCTACAAGATCCAGAACCTTTACACCGGGGGCTACGTTGATATCCACGAACACTCAAGGGAAATGTGTTGTCGTCCTGCTCAAGAACTCCAGGAGGGAAGGGGGACCGTACGTCGATATCCCTTACCTGTGGTTTGTGTCTGACGATTCGAAGTGGGAAATCAAACCCCTTGGAGCCGGATATACGATACAGATGGTGGGTGTGCCGATGTCATCTACCGCAATCTCTGCCATCATATGCTGAACGACGTGAAACGTAGGTTGAACCAGGGAAACCTAACCAGTTTTGTGCGCCAGTGGTTGGACTTCAAAGCAATTGCACAATTTCCGTCGCCGCCTATCCTGTAGCCTGGAGAGTTGAAGTCGTCAACGACGATGTCCACCGCGGCTTTGAATATGTCCGGTCAGAACGACCCGTTACTTATTCAAGCGGCGGCTCACATTTTCGGCATATTAGCCTTTACTGGGGAAACACGAGGATGCTTTGGGACATAGCAGGGGACAAAGGGCATCATACCGCAAAGGTTAGATACTCTGAGCGATACCAAGAGGCTATCGCTAAACGGTTTCACCACCCAGGTCCAGCTCTACGAGGAATCGAATACACCCGACCCCTGGTGGATTTGGAAGTTGATCCCATTAACAACCTCGCAGCCACCCGCTCCGGACTCCCCCCCTTCATGCGGCGGGGACGCAGCCGGGCTGCCCTGCCCTTGTGCTCAGTATACTAGGGAGTACGGGCGTGATGATTTCGGTACAATAGTGACCGAGGTTACTACCGTCACCACTCGTAAGAGATATCGAGTTGAAGACACTTGAGGAACCTCTGTTGGGAGTCCTGTCCGTTTATCGTATTTGTCTAGTTAGTGATCCTCTTCTGTCAACTTGGCGCACTAGACAGGAGCTTCTTCGGAAATAACCAACGAGGTCCATGGGCCGCCATAGCGTATGACATGTATCGCCCGCCCTTTCCGAGAAATATCCTGTTTGGTGGCTCGAGCACCGAGCATCCAAGTATCCGTGGCGATTGGAACGGGCAACCCAAGTCATTCCAAAGCGTCAAACAGTCAAGTGAATATTTTATTGATGCAAAAAACATGAACGAGCAAAACAGGAAGCCATCTTATATCAACGTTCTTTGATGACCGGAAAAGCGTTTAGAACCGCTTCCTAATTATCAAGCCGATATTTCCCTTGGGTGGTAACGGTAGTGACCTCAACGACGGTCGTGCCATAACCACCATCACCGGGTTCCGTAGTGACGTGAGAGCAGGTGCAACGTTTTTTTCCTGGGTTCTGCTCATAGGGAGGGGTGGAGGTGGAACCGGGTCCTGCGGGTATGGAGGACGAGGATGGCTGTGGAGCGAAGTTTTCGACCTTGACCAGAATGAGTTCCCAAATCCTGCACTGCTCGGCCCAGGTGTTGTTCATTACTTGAATCTGATTTAAGGTGCCATATCAGATGCGACCCGCTCGTAGGTCGTGAAGATTCCTGATCCTCGTCCCATCGCGTTCAGATCCTCATTGCGCTAGGTCCCAGACCATGTTGGTCGAGCCCCAGAAGATGCTTGGACCATAGGGTTAGTGGTGCAGGAATATGGTTGGAGGCACTGGACCATACCGAACATATTCGAACTCGCGGTATTTCTCATCAACCACGCGCTGGATTCTCCAGGCCACAGGAAGATCTGAAACCGAGACGGCACATCCATTCGCTATCCCGTCCAACATGATGCAGAATTCATCAGGTTTTGCAAGCCCCGCCTATCGAAGTTGTCCAGCAGCCGTGCGGTAAGCACGTAGGACGGAGTTGACAGCCACCTTTCGAATCGTGTACCCTGGGCCAAGGGGCCGGATTTCCCACTAGTTCAGTTCTCAGCTGCATCGACGATAAGTCATGAAGTGGTCTTACCTCGCCTTCTCCACTCACTAGACACGTGGATGGCCGGCCACATAGCTGGCGAGGTTCGCCTTTGGTGGCGACAGGTTTTGGACACGGTGTTCCTTATTTTGTAAATTCCAGGTTTGAGTTGTCCATCCTGAAAGATGGAAGAGCTGTTGTCGCGTCCCATCGTTACCGCTGGGGTGGTGGTAGACCGTAAGGATGGGATGGCATTGATGTAATATATTCACGACCCCACACGCTACGACCCCGCCACACTTTCTCGGGCCGCCGACACCGTGCGGTCCGACAAAATTGGACTGGATATGATATATGACGGTTGGAACCTCCAAACGGTGCACCGGCAGAGTTGTACTCGCACGGCACTCTACAGAGATCTTCCGAATATTGCCAGTTGTACCGACATGGATGGTTGGTGCCGCCCAATACGACGCGTGGGGTCAAGTCTTTCCTATCTCAGTTCTCTGCGTTATCGCCTGGTCAGGTCTTTCCTTTGGCATTCGATTGGGTGTGTTCCCCGGAACTCTGCTAGATAATTCGGTTTCGAAGTCGATTCGCGTGACGTCACGTCTGCCACAACTTGACCCTCGGGCGTCGGGAGAAGATCTTCTGCCCGTTCCGTGATCCGTTGGGTATTAGCACGGTTACGAGCGCCTCCAGGCATGTCTGCCGTTGACCACTATAGGAAAAAACTCCTGCAGTGATGACAGAGTACACTTTTCACAATAGAAACAAACCGCGGAGGGCATGGTGGTGCAGATAGAAAGATGCCCCATGTGGACTGCAGTGGGCCCACAGCAGCTGCAGTCTCGAATAGCGTTGTATAAAAGATGGGAGACCACTCCATTGATGATACGGGTACAACAGCTTTCTGGCCTCGCTGAATACGGCGTGGTCCCGTGTAAATAGAGAACACTGGTTCAGAACACTTGAGAGACTACGAATACATCATAATGACCCGCAGATATCCCGTATCGGTTCTCTTGTACCCCTAAAGATGGCCAGCCGACGTGACACCGAAGGAAGTAAAGGCCGGACTCATCGATCACTGTCCATTCGACGAGAATTCCCGCGTGAACCCTGGCGGATTCGGAAGCTGCTCCCCGTGAAGGTCGAGGGCGCGTTCGCACCTTCACAACCATTATCCGAAGCTCTTGGCTTGGTTTCCCTCCCTTCTTACGATGGGGACGCGACTGGACAGCCCTCTACTCACACCCAACACGTCGAATCCAAGGATGATGAATTCGGCACGATAGTGGACGAGGTCACCGCCGTTACCAGTACCGTCACCACTCGTAAGAGATACCGGATCAAAGACGCTTGAGGAGTTTCGGACCCTATCCCTATTAGAAATGTCGGAAGGTTCTTCGGAAACGAACAACTTACCAGCTGTTCGTAATTCCTCATGTCTCCTAACGTCGATATTTTTTCCAGTGGTGATTATGTTAGCTACTCTACCGTACACCCGCAGGGCGAAAGTATTACAGGTGCTCGTGGCTTGCGTCTGTGTACGATGCTAGCATCGCTCGTGTTACCCTGTTGTCGCAATTGCTCCCCCAACCATGACCCTGAACTCGACCAGCGACTCCTCTTCCATCTTCAAAGACTGCTGTCCTCGACCCGATCACGGTTCGGGGAACTCCGCTTGACCCGTCCAAACAACCCACCAGCATCGCCTCTCCTAAATCTCGGACATTCCTGGCTTGATTCCGCAGCCATGGAATATGGACGTAGAGTTGCTTATCGAGGTTGGAGTCATGTTATTCAACCGAGAACTCTAGAAACATGGGGGGCGCCGGACGCCAACCGCTGTACATACTGTACACCTTTACTACACCTTTACATAAGAGGTTCATGTTATCACAAGGGTTTTTGTTCCGCCCGCAAACGGCAAAAGTGTGGCGGGCGCACATCACCGGCGCCTGCGATAACATATAACACCACGACCTGCCCGCATTCTCCACGCTGCCCCACTTGTTCTGACCATGATCTTCGAAAATGGAAAGCTGAAGGCAGGGACCTACAAGATCCAGAACCTTCACACCGGGGGCTACGTTGATATCCATGAACACTCAAAGGAGATGTGTTGTCGTCCTGCTCAAGAACTCCAGGAGGGAAGGGGGATCGTACGTTGGTATCCTCTACCTGTGGTTCGTGCCTGACGATTGGAAGTGGGAAATCAAACCCCTTGGAGCCGGATATACGATACAGAGGGTAAGCATGCCGTCGCCATTCGCCGCAATCTCTGCCACCATATGCTAAATAGCGTGAAACGTAGGTTGAACCGGGGGAACCTGGACAGTTTTGCGCGCCAATGGTCGGACTGGAAAACGGCTCTGCACTCTTCGTCGTCGCTTACCCTGTAGCCTGGAAAGTTGAAGTCGTCAACGACGAAATCCATCGTGACTTTGAATACGTCCGGTCAGAGCGAGTCCTTACTTCAAGCGGAACAGCTCACATATGCAATACATTAGCCTTTCCTGGGGAGTTGCGAGGATACATTGGGACATAACAGACAAATCAGGTGTCACCGCAAAGGTTGGATATTGAGCGGTACCAAGGGACTATCATTGAATGGTTTCACCATCTAGATCATGCTCTGGAATTCTGACAAACCCTCCACCTGGCGGATCTGGAAGCTGATTCCAGTGAAGAGCGAAGGAACCTTCGCACCCTCGCAGCCATCTGGTTCTGACTCCCTCCCTTCATATAGCGGGAACACAACCAGGCAACTCTGCACATGTGCTCAGCATACGGAGTCCGATCGTGATGATCTCGGTACGATAGTGACCGAGATCACTACCATTCGCAAGAGATATCGAGTTGCAGACGCTTGAGGAACTTCTGTTGGGAGTCCTGTCAGTGTATCACATTTGTCTAGTTAGCGATCCTCTTTCGTCGACTTGACGCACTGGACACGAGCTCCTTCGGAAATAACCAATGTAACATGTCCCATAGCATATGGGATGTATCACCTGCCCTTTCCGAGGAACACCCTGTTTGGTGGCTCGAGCATTGAGTATCCAGGTATCCTGTGGCGATTGGAACGGGCAACCTTCGTCCGCCCAAGTCATTCCAAAATGTCAAACGATCAAGTTGATATTTATTGATACAAGGGACATGAACAAGCGAAACAGGAAGTCGTCTTATATCAACATCCCTCGATAACTGGACCAGCGCTCAGAACTCCTTCCTAATCATCAAGTCGGAACTTCCTGCGGGTGGTGACGGTAGTGACCTCAATGACGGTCGTACCATATCCATCATCACCAGGTTCCGTAGTAACATGGGAGCAGGTACCACAATTATTCCCTGGGCTCTGCTCATACGGGGGAGTGGGGCTGTAATCCCTCGCATGTCCTGAGGATGAGGATGACTGTGAAGCGAAGTTTTCGAACTTGACTGGAACGAGTTCCCAAATCCTGCACGATTCGGGCTTGCTGTTGTACATGACTTGGACCTAATTCAAGGTGGCGTATCAGAT
>Ga0307517_10010290_pt1 | contig 13108 bp, 10 predicted proteins | sample 23_EM_MG_FD_194515 | JGI IMG/M metagenome (GOLD analysis project Ga0307517, IMG submission 194515) | Populus trichocarpa ectomycorrhiza microbial communities from riparian zone in the Pacific Northwest, United States - 23_EM | ecosystem: Host-associated > Plants > Roots > Unclassified | place...
AGGTCAATCCAAAACCCGGGTGATCCAGTATTATCCGAGCAAGACCCAAGTTTTTTTATATTTTTTAATAAACTTGAAAAATATAAAATTATTTTATTTTATTTTATTTAAATTAATATATTTTTTGTAACCTATATTTATATGAATTCTTTCTTAGCTTTTCAATATAAATATATATATATATTACATTTCAATGTAATATATATATTTTAAATTTTTTTATAGAAAATATTAAAATTTTAAATATTTTTTATTTTTTTAAAATTAACTTAAATTAACCTTATTATCATATTTAATAACTATGCATTTACTTAGCCTTAAGGTAGTGGCGGGTTTCTTACACGTGGATGTCTTGGTCCTTAAGGTGGTGGCGGGTTTCTTACACGTGGATGTTTAGCCACCCTCGATCGTGCCGACCTACGAATGCATGAGGTGTAAAGAGGCGTCGATATGTTTCATGCTACCATATACCATACGCTATTCCTTAATTTAGAAGTCTTCGTGGGAGGGTAAACTAAGCTAAGGCACAGTAATTGGTTGACAAAATCGACACTTTTATTGTGCGGTCTTTTCGTATTCAATTATTCACAGTTAGATGGTCCCACTGCACTGTAAATTAACTTTTTTAATATAAAAAATATTAAAAAAATTAAAATTTAAAAATATTTGATCTCTAGCTAGACTTAATAATTTTAGGTCAGATTGAAATGTATGATCAAGAATAATATTTATAATATTAATTATAATATCAATAGTAATATTTTTAATACAAATAATAATATTTTTAATATTAATAATAATACTAAACTTACATGATCCAAGTTTAAATGGGTCAGCCTACAACGTCAGACCCAAAAGCCTTGTCAACTAGGTTAACCTGTCAAATCAGGTTCACTTGTCAAACCTAGGATCCGTGTCATGAGAGTGTGATAACTAAATAGAAAAAAATTTAATATTAACGAACCAAATTAAACAAAAAAAATGTAATTAAAAAGAAAAAACAAAAAAACCTATCAGAAGAAAAAAAAACTAATTAAGAAAACAAAAAAAATCTGAATCAACTAGGTTAACCTGTGAAATCAAGTTAACCCGTCAAATCTGCGATCCGTATCATGAAAGTGTGATAACTAAATAGAAAAAAAATTAATATTAACAAACTAAATTAAACAAAAAAAATTAATTAAAAAGAAAAAAACCTTTATAACTAAAAGGCATCTGTCTTTCACTATGGATTTGCACAATACAATCCACAGTGAAAGGCTAATGTGTTTTAGTTTATAGTTAATTTGATTTTATGTTTAGAATTTTGTTAAAATATTTTAAAAAAAATTTAGCTTGAAAAAATATTAAATTAATTTATTATTAATTTTTGATGATTTTAATTTGCTGATGTTAAAAAAAATATTTTAATTCATTTTTAAACAAATACACTTTTAAAAAATAATTTGCACCACATTATCAAACTCTCATAAAAGAATTGTATTTTTTATATATAATATCATGTTATTCTATAGTTTTATAATATCAAGCTATTAATTAACATATACTAAAAGGCCTTAACATTTTACTATAGCAATGAACAGTGAAATGCTTTGGCCTTTTACAATTTGATCTTCATATTTTTTTGCAATTGCATCCTTCAATGTTGAGTTTAATAGGTATTGGATTTCATAATATTTTTTTTTAATTACTTTATGTGGAGTTATCTTGATCTTATAACCCGGGTTTGACAAGTTAACCCGGATTCATGACCTTTTTTGTTCTTTTTCCTAATTGATTTTTTTCTCAAATTTATCCTTCAACGTTGGATTGATTGATAATTTAGCTTCATTTTTTTTTTATTTTCTTTCGATAAGGTTATACGGTCTTATAGGTCATGATTTTTTTGGGTTATCCAAGTTGGCTGGAGTTTTTTTGTCTTTTTTTAATTAAATATTATTTTTTCAATTTTATCCTTCAACATTGAGTTGATTGGGAGATTGATTGAGAATTGACTTCATATTTTTTTTTTATTTTTTTTTTATGGATTTATCATGGTCTTATGGTCTGAGTTTAACAAGTTAACCTAAGTTTACTGAAGATATTTTTTTGTTTTTTTTAATTTATTTTTTTTAATTCAATTTCAACATTGGGTTGATTAAAAATTATGCTTTATAATTTTATTTTAGTTTGCCTAATTGCCTCAAGTTTTTTTTGTTCTTTTTATTATTTGTTTATTTATTTTACTTTCATCACTTAATATTGGGTTGATTGGGAATTAAGTTTCATAATTTATTTTAGTTTGTTTTTTATCGGGTTATTTCGACCTCATGAATTAGGTTACGAGTTTGGTTGGTTGACTCGAGTGGTTTTTTCATGTCTTTTTTTAATTGATTTTTTTTTATTTCATCTTTCAACATTGAATTGAATGAGAATTGAGCTTTATAATTTGTTTTAATTTTCTTTAAATATGATTATTCCGATCTTATAACTTAGATTTGATAGATTCACCCAGATTGACTCGACTCATATTTATAATTGAATTTTATTTTTATTTTCATCCTTCAAAATTGGGTTAATTGAGAATTGAGCTTAATAAAAAAAAAATATTTATTTTCTATAGGTTATTAGGGTCTTATGACTTAATTGGAGATTTAGCAGGTTAACATGAGTCAATCCGATTAAATCTAGTGGATCCAATATGTTGTCATCTCAATATTTTAAAAAACATATCGTCTTGAGTTTTTTTTTTTTCAATCTATAGCCTGTAATCTTTGTGCATATCACATATAATTGTATTGTGTAATCCTTTGTTAATGAGATTAATAAAGGTTGGGAGATTTTCTTGTATTTGTTGTGTGCTTTGAGATTATTTACTTGTGTTGATTATTTGCTAACAACAAGGTAGTTGTTAGAACCTCTTTAGGTTAATGAAACACATAGTTGTAGGCAAACACAAGTGAAAGGAAAAAACAAGGCTTAGTCTAGTAGGGACTAGACTGTCACATAAGGCTAAATTTTGAGGTGGAAAATTTAACCTTGACAAATGATATCAGAGCATGGTTGGTTCTAAAATCATGCAACCCAAAGTCATGGAAGTTATTCGAGAACGGTTGGTGCGTCTTGAGATTTTGATAAGGCCAGAAGAAGAGGTTGAAGAACGCTTTATCATTGATTGATTAAAGGAAGCTATGAAAAGCGTCGTAAGGGATGAAAGTTTGTACATTTCTCTTGTAGTAGAATTGAGTGAACGACTGGAAGCTGCCAAAGAAACTATCGTCATTCTAAAACGAGCAGTAACAAACATTTCTAGTGGGGTAAGTACATCTAAATCTAAAGTGCCTGAATTGAAGTCTTTCGGTAGGGCAACAAGTTACAATGAACTTGAGAATTTCTTGTGGGATATGGAGCAATACTTTAGTGTTGCAAAGATCAGTGTGGTTAAACAAGTAAATCTCACCGTGATGTATCTTAGAGGTGATGTTAAACTTTGGTGGAGGACGAGGACCAAAGAGGACTTAAGTGTTGGATGTCCCAAGATTGAGACGTGGGATCATCTTAAGCAAGAGCTGAAAGAGTAGTTCCTTCCAAACAACACATCCTGGAATGTGTGGGAGGTATTGAAAAGGCTCAAACATGAAAGGTCAGTTAGTGAGAATATTAAATCTTTCAGTTCTTTTATTCTCAACATCGAGAATATATACGAGGAGGACAAGTTATTAAACTTCATGTCTGGACTTCAACCTTGGTAAAAGATTTATCATCTGTTATTGATGTTGTGAACAGCTTGGTTGATTTTAAATCGACCACTAGAGAGGATTATGTGACTTGTCATTCGAGTTGTCTTAGAACTTGGAAAGTCGACTATATCATATCACATCAACCTCCATATAATTTTTTTTTCTGGTAGAAAACATTTGAATAACATCTCAAAATTTTATAAAGTTTTACTCAAACAAACCATAATTAAAGTTATTCATATATTTATAAGAAATTTTTATAATTTCCTTTTGAATTTGAATCCAAAATGATATAAGTATCAAGATCATAAGTAGAGATGATAATCGACTAGACAAGTTTGGATATGGCACATAAAATATACAATTCGATCAAGTCTACAATTTTTAAATTTAGTTATTAGGTGTATAATGTTTATGATATATTTAAATATAATAAAGTTATTAAGTAGAAAAATCAAATTAATGATGATGATGATGTATATTAAAAACAAAATAAAACTAATATTATTTAATTGGTCAGTTCGAATAGGTTTTACGAGTACTGAAGATCTAAGGAGCTAGCCAATCCCATCCTTCATCGAATCGGATTAAGATTCAGATTTTCTTTACAGATAAGATAAATATTATTACTTGTGCAAGGCCGATTATTGGAGGGGCTGGTGGCGTGAAATACAAACCGGGCACACGTGATTACCGGTGGGAGACCACCTCAAAGAAGGTGTCGATGGGCCTCCCATGCATGTGATTACTCCATGTTATACGTTTGTGTTTGTGGTGGCTAGCTTCATATGCACGTGTAGCCTGCCCCCATGTGTGTTTTGTGCTTGACTCTCCCCTCTCTTTTCTCATGGCTTCGAGGAGGAGGAGGAGCTTAATTTCTTCTTGCTTTTACAATGTTCCATGCCAAAACCAGGGAGGTTGCAATCAGACAAGTATTTTTCATGTTTTACACCAACATGAACCATGCTCTAACTAGCCAATAGATAGAGCTAGCTAGGGCGATGTAGTAAGGATAGGACAGAGACATCACAACATGCAGCTGGTAATCATGATGAAGATCACCAATTAGCACTTACCATAGTCATGATGATCGAGTTGTTGGATCAATCCATACGAGAAAATTTATAGCTCAATTTGGAAATTTACTTGTTGCGGCAAGACGAATTATAGCCCTATATATTATTAATCTAAAAGAACCGAAAGTTCATTGACCATGATTTGCTTGAATCAAGATTTTATAATTTCACGGCAAGTAGTGTTTCTTAACCAATTTTTCGATCATTTTAATCCGATAAAAAGAATTAATGGTTGGTTAATATGGATTTTATTTTTTATTGGAGTTTTTCCAATCAAATAGTCCCATGGAAATGGAATTTCAAAGATAATTTTGGGAGATGAAGATGTTTTTTTTAAATGAATATAGGGGATGTGTGGCAAAGGAAATGAGAGGGTTATTTCTAGCTAGTTGGCCCTCGCATACAAATTAGGACCACGAGAGCTAGCTAGCCACATGTATATGATTAAGCCACGAACAAGGCATAAATTATTAGTAAGTTTAAGCTTAAACAAATTAAATCAAATCTTAATTATTAAGGGAATGTGAAGATACAGAAATCAAACATGGTCGGTTGGTTAGGTAAAGTGACTTTGTATGGGCATTTTCGCATTATCATAAAGGACAAAACCGAATGTCTGTCGAACAATTTAGAAAGTGACACTCATTAGCTAGCTTCATAAGTAATCATAGTCAATATGAGACTAATTTAACCTATTATAACACATCTAGTCTCCTGTTTAGTTTAATTATTAATTACTACTAGCTCATTTTGACTAATCATACCAAGAATTCATCACAACTTGAAGTGTTAAACTACCTGCCCTTGAGAGGCTTGACGTGAATATGCTAATTTGTTGTCGTTCGAAGTCTGAATTCTAAGGGATTTCACGACAAAGAAGTTATTCTGTGATTGCATCAACGTTTATTGTGAATAGCTTAATTATTAAGAATTTAGTTAAAGATTCAATCTTGATGTATGAAAGCGAATTCGGTCGAGAAATACTTTGATTATGAAAAATATATATTATATCTATCACCATCGCGTGCAAATGTTTGGTGGCTCTAACATTAAGAAATGGATTCGTATCATTGTCATTAATTAACAAATTTAATATATGAGAGTGTTGATGTGAGATCTGATGATCCAAAGGTTGTAATTGAACGTGTTGCTGCGGCATTGAGGGGGGTGATGAGGGGCCTTCACGGTTGGACCACTCGTGCAATTCCAGGTTGGAGCATGGATTCTCAAGGTTGGTGTGTTTGAATGTTCAATTCGCTTAGATTCATTTCTTGGAATTATAAAATCTTCATGTTACATCATGGGTTATGACCTATCATCCTATACAATCATGGAAAGTAGTGCATGCATGATTATAAGTGCTAATTTGACAGTCAGGTGTGACATAATGGTTAAGGTCTGTTAAGTAGCATGGTCAGGTTGGGGGGGGGGGAGTTTGAAACCACGTTTTGTCACAATCATAATTTTGAAAATGCTTAGTTTCAAAAACTAGCATTAGCGTCTTACATTCATCAGCTGATCAATGATAATGTCTGTACACAATTTGTACATAGCGGGTCATAATGATCATAAGATGTAAGATGAAAAATCCATGCATGGCTAAAGAACTGAGATGGAGTGCTGCAACTTTGAATGAACAAGTCAACAAAGGTTGTCATGATGAATAAAAGAAAACATGAACCAATTTGATACGCAATTGTCTTTATACATGCATGCATTCCTTAAACTATGTGCTGCTGTAGTCAGTTATGAAGTTTTTGATTGCTTCCATGGAAGAACCAACTAATCCATAAAATCCGAAAGTAGCTAACAACCACAACAGCTCTAACCTCATCAGAATTCGTAAATGTAAGTGTTTTGTTAAGCTTTTTCCCTTCTAGATTAACTTTTGAACATGATAATTCAGTTGATGATAATGAATTCTATCTCGCCAATGATTAATTCTTAGTGGGGGTATTTGGCAGGACTGAAGGTTTTATCAGAAAGCAGGAGTTGCTGAGAAACAACTCATGATGAAGAGAGAATATCCATCAACTTTATGAAGAATATTATTGGACTATTCTAAATTATTTGCGATAGAAACTAACCAAGCTAGTGACAAGTAGCAATTTAGTTCTTACGGGGGGCTGTGTAAGTATCAATCCTTAGTTACTTGCACACCCAGAAGTTAGGTCATGCTGGGAGACTTCTTTCCATACAGAGGTCACCATCGTATCCAGAAGCTAGCAAATTGACAACTTGAATTAAAAGGAATATTCACTGCAACATTTGGAACATTCAGATCAAGCTTAACAGCAGAATCCAATAATTGAGCTCAACCATTAACAAGTCTTTGCAAGCTGGTGAAGATCAGAAAGAAAGACGGAAGCTCAAAAATCCATCAAACTTGTGTCAAGAAAGATGCTTCAAATCAAGGGTTCCACCTACAAAAACAAAAATCAGAAAATGACCAGTTTTAGTGGAAAGCACATGAGGACCCTGTTGTCCTCAAAATATCCTTACATAGAATCACACTGTCTACTGAGATGCATGATTCTTGTTCATGAAATTATTAGCCAGTCATCTCGTTCCAAATGTGTGCTATGAATTGCTGTGGTGGCGGTGGGTCCATGTTCGTAATTCTAGAGGGGGGGCGAGAAAAGGAATATTGTTAACGAGCGAGCAGCCATGTTGCATGCACGTCTAGCTAAGAGATTAGATTTTTGTGACGATGGACAAGCACCCAATAATAGATTATTTGATCACTGAGAAAACTTAGTGTCAAAGCAGGTGGGTCCCATACTTGCTGTCGCTATTTTCCTCTTGTATGAAGTGTCAAATATTAGGTATAGCCACAAGGCTATATGTAGTACAATGTTTATCATTTATATATATATATATATATATACACACACCCCTTCTTCGTCTTTCCCTGAATCATGGATTTTATGACATTTTACATGGGATTGTGTCCCAAGTCAAGAGGTGCCTGAGGAAGAAACCAAAACAACCATATCTACGTAGATTTCCTTTTGGATATCGAGCTAGACTTTCTTCCCAATAACTTAGAATACGTATCCATGATCTATATCAGTAGAGCTGACGACTATGACATTTTAGCACAGTTATTAAATTAAAACCACATTATTTGAGAGTTGATCCAATTAATTCACCCACCTGACGAGTCAATCTATAACATGATACCTGACTATGAAAACCATTGTTGACTTTCTTAAAATATTTAAAACTGCATTATTATTTTAATTAACTTGGATACCACCGACTGTGACCCGGGCCTCGAGCTACCATGCTATTTTAGAATCCGAGAGGCGTTTGAGTTCCATGAATTTATTTATAAAACTTTGACGAACGAAATGAACGTGTAAAGCCCTGCCCTCTCGTTGCTTACTCGGGAAGTAGCTGACAGCTATAAGCTATCATGGAGGATGACGACGTGGACCACGCTATAAACTTTGACTCGGTCACTCCAGCACGGAAACCTTTTTCCTTGCGTGAAGACAACAATCAAATCCCGAATCTCGAATCGCTTCTTCCCCTGGTTTTGGCCCCCGAAGCTCTTCCATTTGTCCTCTTCTTTTAAGAGATTCCATGGAAAAAGCCATTTGATTCTGCAATAAGAAACTCAATTCCACATGAAATGTTGTAGTTTCATTTAGAGAGATTCCTGTTTACTGACATGTCTCGAGCAACTTTAATTGAAATGCTAATGCACCTCCAGAATCTAGACACAGCAGAGGACAAAAACTGATAGCTTTGGAAAACCAGAGCCGCTGCTGGCACTTGATATTTTATTGTTTTCAAAACCATACAACAAAGCTATGCACAGAATTCGTGAAATCATTCTTCATTCAAGAATTAACAACAAAATGCTGTAATTCTCCAGAGACTCTTGACCTCCATTTCTAATAGCCTTAGACATGACCACCTCAGAATTTGAAGTCCTTTTTCTTCGATTTCCCATCCTTGTCCTGCATCTTTCGCTTCCTCTTCTTCTCATTCTGCAAAGAGAATAAACAGTAGAGATTTCAATGTCAGAATTCATTAATGGGGGAGGTGCCTTTTGGCATGCCTGGAATGAGAGGTCTCGCCAGCCAACTCCAATATGTCATATCTTGGTTATCCAAAACTATAAAAAAAAAAAAAAAAAAAAAAAAAAAAAAAAAAAAAAAAAAAAAAACATATCATTAATTTGAAAAACAAGTAATATGAGCACCTCTGCAACCATGTCACTGAAATCCTCTCGTTGACTACGCAGCTTCTCCTCCTCTCTTGCTTCCTCGTATCTATCAAATTCACCAAAGTTAGAAAACGATTTTGCAGTCCATTCATGAATAGATGGCAAGCATTTACACTGGGTCCACTTACTTCGAAGGTAAAACATTATCCATAACTTCCAATTCTTCGGGTAGTAGAGTGACATCAACTCTATCTGTTTTCTGACCTCTAAGCAGATCAACCTGCATAAATAATATTGACAAGATTGATACATGTTAATTCTTACTTTTGTGCAAAGAAAACAAAAAAAATTGATTAGGTTACAGAAATAAGATTTCTCAGCTTAAATGCATAATCAAAACAGTTTCTGTAAAGCCTGGTTTTTTTTATTTGAACATTTTATGTCGCTAAATTGAACTTGCTTCAAATAGAAAAGGCCAACACAATCCCAAGTGTATTTTTTACCCTTTTGCCTGCTGCCTTGTCCTGGGTGCCCGTGTTAACCACGTATCTGAAAGCAAAATCAAGTTGAAGAATGAGAACATTGAACAAGATGACAGACTCTCAGAAAGAAAAGAAAAAAGGATTTTTCCAAGTAGCTGATTGCATACGTGTGTGTTGTTCCAAGTAAAGTCCCAGCAGCAATCTTCTCTTGTTTTTCTTCAAGGACCTTGAAGATAGGCAAAAACAAAATAGTAGTAGTAATAATATCAGAACACAATAGGCAAAACGCTAAAAATACAGTGAGGTATAAACTCACATGAAACCAGTGCAATTTTGAATGGTGAGACGACTTACTTGATATAAAGGCCTCTCAGGTTCCTTTCTCTGCTGCTTACGTAGGTCGATAACATCAGGAGTCTCGACTCCAGTTGGTGTGCTGCATAATGGAAAACAAAGTCAATTCACTTAACAAAATCATGTAGCTTTCAACATGATGAAGAAAAGGTACAGGTGGACTTTAAGAAAACTGTGCGCTTAAAAGGAATGTTCAGCCATAGGATTGCAAAGGCACACAGTCACCAAATCTTGATCAACAAACTAAACAACTACACATGTAAAAGGAACAACTACATGTGAGAAGGAACAATTACACACGTACAAGGAATCAATGGCAGAATCATGCTTAAGCACACAATAACCTTGATTAACAAACAATGGACATGATTGCAAGATGCATGCGCTAATAAACATCGAGAAGTAAAGAATTCAATCCAATACCTTGAAAGGCTATCAACAGATTGAGCACCATCCTCCAACTCCTCTTCATCAAGCTGTTCCTCCTCTTCCTCCTCCTCATCCTCCTCCTCCTCTTCTTCCTCCTCTTCTTCCTCCAAATCACCCCAATGCTTGGTCTTGTCAACTGGCTCCTCCTGAATTGGAGATCCAATAGATATTATAAATAGTAACAAATCATACACTAGAAGAAATGCATGATGATCCAAATTACCAAGGAGACCCTAATTATAGAAAGTACCTCATAGTTGGGCTGATCTTGTATCTGGACCCCAAAAACATCTCCATATAAAGGGCGTCCATACTATTCACAATACACAAGTACATGGGTTACGCATTGAAATATTATCAGGGTGTGACAGAAAAGAACATAATATGAAATATTTATGTGTTTTAACAAGAAAAACAGCTTACTTCATCAACAGGAGGCTTGCCCCAGCCACCAGCATGATACCCAAAGCTAGCTCCAGGAGGAATAGGAGCATTAAGTCCAGGAATTTTCAGATGTGGATACGATGGAGGAGGGCCATATCTCTAGAAGAGAATCACCGTCAATATAAAATTAAAAATATGGGTAAAGAGTGATGAGTACAACTACAAATAAGCAGCGGACTTCAACAACAAGTACAAGATGTCAGCCAATCTGACCTGCATATTAATAAGCCAGGGAGGAGGAGCACCCTCTGGCATACCAAGAGATTCTTTAAGCTCTTGAGAAAGACTGCCAGGCTTCATCTCCCTAAGTTTTACCTGCACATCAGAAGAAAAATTGGAATCACAAGTGGAATATATTATATAAATGCCACCCCAAACATTTTCATTATTTTGCAGCAACCTTAAGCCCATAAAATGAAGAAATTTTATCATGTCTTCTCACTTTTTCTTCTAAGATAACAACTATAACTGCTGCATCGAAACAAGAAGGTTGAATTTTAGCCAAGATATGGCCCATGGATAGCTGCACCTCTTCTGTAAGCAATGAGTTATTAATGATTGAACCCACCCCCCCAAAAAAGAAAAACTATCAAATTTTATTGTTTATGCAAGAAGTTCTTCAAAAGCCAAATTCATATAACCTAGACTCTAACTTTCATACTGCAGATATATCAACAGCAAGAAGTGGTTATACAGCTTCATAACATTTCCTTCATCTACTTGAAGTAGAAGATTCTCTTACAGTAGTATAACACTAAACATCTTTAGTATCAACAAAAAAAATATTAAGTATATAGAGATCTGATTTTTTAACATGGAAAAGAAACATGCGAGTGTCAAAGAAGCATAGTACCAAAAAAAATCATACCTCAAATTCTTTCCCCTCGTGATATAGGTCACCAAGTGTGGTCAGCTTTGGCTTTGTTTGATACTTGAAAAAGGCATCGTGGAGAACCTAACAAACAAAAGCATAAACAAAATAAAAAAAAATGGGCAGAGAAACATTGCAAACTCCTAAAATGAAAAGGAAATATATAAATGCAATAAACCTGATAGTCAATATCCATTTTCCCCATCTTTGGTTGCATACGCTCACGTTGCTTTTGTTTTAACTTCTTACTGTCTTCCTTTTCAATGTAAGCCTGCACAAGAAAGAAAGGTTAATAACAATTGCTGTAGAATGAGAAGAGGGATTAAGAACTTAAAATCCAGCAGGCCAAACCCTTGAAGTCCACAAGGGATTCTTCTTGACTCCACAAGAAACTAGGGCTCTTCAAATCCACAACAATGAGATAAAATAGGAAAGAAATGAAAATTCAATAGCAAAAATATTCAAAGATGGCATATTCAATAGATTCCCTCAGCAATAATTAAAATTCCAAAATTCATGTAATTGCAGAATTCTCTGTTAGTCCTGCATTAAGTGGCTCAACTTCTATTTTACATGAATATGATTAAGCTATTAATCAATAGCAAGAGTTAATTTGGAAAGTCATATTGTCATGTATTCTATTTGAAAAACAGACAGTGAAATCAGGAAATCTCAAAGGCAGCAAGAGATCAAAATCAAATCAACACTACCCATGGCTGGCATCACTCACGCCATTCAACAAGATGAGCAATAATACATCGGTTGGAAAATTGCATATTCTTGTTTAATCTCCAATGGACTCAAGTAAAAATAAATAAATATAAAAAATTAGAGCAGGAGTGGGTGAAAATACCATTGATTTGCTGAAAATCATTTTAATTGTTACATTGAGTGAAAAAAATATATATCAAAACACTATCGTGGTATTATGGAACAGCCAGGTAACTTGAACAAGCATTGGTGATCAAAATTCCAAAGAAAGAATTCTTTTTTCTGACAATAAAACAAGTAAATGAGCAGAAAAGCAAGCAGCAATGATTATTCTTCATCATGACAAGCATGATCAAGTGAAAAACTCATAGCATCAAAAGACCATCCTGGTATTATGCGAAAAACAGGTCATTTGAACAAGCATTAAGAGGAAATCAGAGAGCCAATGAAAGAATTCTGTCATGACAAGCATGAGCATGTGAAATATAACTGCAGAATTATGATTGTGAAGAGTAGCAATGAAGTAACCTGTCTGATTTTCTCAATTCCTGTTGCAGCAATAAAATCAGGAAGCTGAAAAGGTTGCTTCTCAATACCACGCTTACCCTGCAAAACAAATAGAAACTCGATGAGATACCAACTTCGGAAAAATAAGTTCTATCAGCATAATTTGACATCCAGTTCACGGCATTTCAAGCTAAAAACTAAATAAATTAAATATATTGAATTAAACGAATCTAACACCAGCATTAAGCACAATGGAAAGGCATCTGAAAATTCAAAGTATATGAATTAGAACCTCAATAGTTAAAAAAAAAAAAAAAAAAAAAAAAACATTTTTTATA
>Ga0307517_10010291_pt1 | contig 13107 bp, 18 predicted proteins | sample 23_EM_MG_FD_194515 | JGI IMG/M metagenome (GOLD analysis project Ga0307517, IMG submission 194515) | Populus trichocarpa ectomycorrhiza microbial communities from riparian zone in the Pacific Northwest, United States - 23_EM | ecosystem: Host-associated > Plants > Roots > Unclassified | place...
ATGGGTGGAGTACGAATGCCGCTCACCATCTCATCTTTGCCGCTAGTATTCTCAGAACCTTTCAGCATGTTCTCCTGCATGCCATAAACTATTGTGTGAGTATTCAGAGCCAACTCGGTCTGGAAGGAGGTTATTAGCGGTCGTCGAACAGAACCGGCTGAACGTACATTGAAGACTTGAAGGATCCTAATGAGGTCCAACTTCCACGCCGCGATGGTCTCCTTGTCGTTCTTTGAGTGAGCAAGACGGGAGAGTAAGCCCCGCTCCCTCTTCTCGACGATCCTGCCCTGGATTTCCGCCATAGTTCTGCGATCGAGATCGCAGTGAGGAAATGATATACAATATGCATCGTTGGTCGGGCTCACGTTGTTAATTGGCCAATCGCCTCGCACGAGGATCGGCTGAGCTGGTCCAATTGCTTTCCGCCCACCCCACGGTCAAGCGCTCCACATACGTCCGCGCAGGCGAGCCCGAGTTCGACGTAGTCCCGTTTGTTGACCATGGTGTCCTGGTCACGTATGAGTTTGGGTCACGTCGTCGCAGAAGAGGAGGAAATATACCTTGATCATCGTGAGGAGGATACTGGCGGAACCGAAAACGGCCTTTGCTGGGGTGATACTTGAGACTTCCTTCGCGAGATTCAAGCCTTCGATGGCCACATTCAAGGACGAGATAGTCTGATCCTTCCCCTTTGGTCGTTGGGACTCGGTTTGCATGGTCGAGATTCAAGGTGGCCACGAGGAAAGGGTGGGACGCGCGGGATGCGAACCCTGACGGAAATAGGCGACCATCTTCGTGCGTTCATGCATGAGCATGAAGCTTGAAGCTTGACCGGTGACATGTGACAGCTCGTGCAAGTGCTTCTTCGCTGTTGCGAAGACGTGCCCAAGCAGAAATACAACAATGCGAGAGTCCCGTTCTGCGATACTTTGGTGCATCGCTTCTAGCTTATACTGGGCTGGGAGAAGAGCGCTTGTCTCGTCTGAGGAGTATCAGAGACCCGTACTTCCCTTCTGTAACGTTTTAGTTCAACTTACCGTTTAGAACTTGATCTGTGCAATATCATCATGTCGTCTTGTCGTCTCATCCGAGCCCAACACCAAGTTGAACACGATTTCATCTTGCAACACTTGTTCAAATAGACTAGGGTCGTCCACCCAACAGGACAAACCGCTTGACCACCGAGACTGCACCCAGCTACCACCGCGCACCACGCTGTGGTATCCGTATACCCACATCTGTCGTAATTATGTCCTTCTCGTGAGACGTTATTTGACTGCAGGGGAGATGGTTCAAAGGAAAAGCAACCAGCTCTAGCCTCTAGAGAGGCAAAACACAAGTGAAATTTAGACGTCAGAAAAGTGGCTGGTACAAGCCAAGCATTCAATATTCAATATTCAGGTCGTGACGAATTTGATACAGTAAGTACACAGAACGACACCCGCTCTCTGGAATCATGGGACACGAGAGCACAAACCAAGGAGAACACGCGCACTGTACAATCACCAAACCAGGTAGCAGTAGAGTCCCGTAACCGAACATCCAAAAGCGAATCTGGGAATTCTTACGTCCGACCGGGAATTGTGGCTGTCGTCCGTAGTCCTACTCTGGCCATACGTACAAGTCGCTCAGTATGGGTGGACCGTGGTCGAGCTTGCCGTCAGACCCTTACCCGCCGTGCGCCTCACCATCTTCGTAAGCGGAATCGAGGTTCCCGTCATCCTCTGCACGGGGAAGCTTCGACGGCCCAGGCTGTTTGTTCAGGTTGGTCTTTCCATTTTTCTTCTCCAACCTCTTCCTCTTCCTCTTCGACTTAAGGGTCTCAGAAGGTCTCCGTTTCCGGGTTCCGCTACCATTCTTTCCCCGGTGCGGGCTCTGGTTTGGATTTCCATGAGTCTGGGTAGGGGTGTGCTGGTTGATGGAATTGGAGGATGTAGTGAAGGGGGAGAAATGAGGGAATCCAGGTGCGGTCGGAGTAGCAACGTCGTCGAGTGTGAGACGACTCGAAGAGGGGATGGGCCCATCTCGCGGTGGTACAGTGGCATTCGTCCCAGAGAGGAACGTTGGCAACGACCGCGAATGATCAACCGGAACCGGGCGCTGCTGGGAACCATTAAGGCTGGCATGAAGTGGGAATGGCGTCGGGGTGACTGCAGATGAAAGTTGGTTGGGATCAGTGAGAAGAGCGACCCGATCGGGGTGCATCCCGACAAGTGGTTGGATCGGTATCGAAGGGGTGTTTTCGGAGCGAGTCGTGGGAGGAAGATTTGGTTGGGGCCTAAGGGTGGGAGTGGCGATGACAGGAGGTTCAGAGTCCCTGGTGGTGGAAGGACTAAATGCGTCTGTTTCCAACCGAGTGAATCGAGACGGATGCATTCCATGGAAAGGCCGAGGGAGAGTGGGTGTCGGTGGAGCTGAAGTTAAAGGAGGCGACTGTTCGTATACAATGTGGAAGGTCGTAGATTGGGGAGAAATCGGTCCTGGACGGGGTGAACGGGTGGGGGTAAGTGGGAAGGTGGAGGATGATCGCGGCGGGGCTGCACTACGTCGTGGATCTTGGGTAGGACCAGCTCGCAGGGAATTATTCACCTCGTCACCTGGACCCTGGTGAGAGGGGTATGAGTTCTGGTCGGGCGCTACTGGGGATGTTTCCGCACCTCGTTGCTGAGGGCCTTGCTGGGGATCATCCACCCAAGGAGGAGACTTTCGGGGCAAAATCGGAGGAGGCACTACGGAGGAATAAGGTACTCGGCTTGGCAGGATCGTGATCACGTACTGTTCCCAGTGTTGGTCGGTGTTGATCTTTGGGCGTCCAATGCAGAATTGTGTAGGGTCTTCTCGAGCTCCTCTTGTTTCGTTTGAATAAGCTCAATAGCCTGCTTGAGTTGGGCAACTGCAGGGTCTCCGTTCTGGATGATTCCACCAGCGATCGATTTCTGTTGGAATGCCACCAGCTCTGACCTGATCAGTGCCATTTCGTCTGAAAGTTTGCCGATCTCCTTATCCATGTGGTCTTTCACTGATGGGGGCAACTCCTTCCATAGCTGGTTCTTCATATCGGTCTTTGCCGATGGCCAGTAGTAACCAAAATTTGACTTGACTTCAGACTGAACAGCAGTGTGGAACTTCTCCGTGTTGAACAGGTTATCGCCCCTCAGCAAGTTCGAGAGCTTGTCGTAGTCCTCCTTCATACCATCTACTCTTGAGTCCAGAGCCTCCAAACCGTGCAGGCTATGCTTCGTGGTGTCGATGCGTGCAAGGGCGGTAGTGAGCTCCTCCCTAGCAGCCACAAGTTCGCCCTTAACGGTTGTAAGCTCGTCTCTGAGCTTTTGATTTTCATCCGCAAAGGCGTTCATCTTGGCCTCATAGGTGCCTATCCTAGTTTCCAGAGCAGCTAATCCGGGGGGTGGCGGTGGGGGTCGAGGTGGGGGGAGCTCAGCAGCAGGGCGAACTTTCGGTCCCGGTCGCTCCGGCAGCCTGTGTTTTGGGGGGCCAACTCTCGTATTTGGATGTGAAGGCCCAGCAGCTGGCTGACGAGTCTGTGACCAATCGTATATCGACCTTGGGTTTTTCGCAAGTTGGTGTTGGTGAGGAGCGCGGCGGGGTTCGGACCCGGGTGGTCTCTGTTTGGTTCGGACGATGGTGTAGTAGGGTAGTTTATCGGGTTGTAGTGAACGTGATGAGCTGGACGGCGGTGGCAGACCCACAGGAGAAATTGGTGAATCGCTTTCAATCCTCTTCCGCCGGTAGGAAAGGAACGACAGCACCCCACGATCGGAATCGTCTACCTCGTCCGAATCTTCCTGTACAGAGGACTCTTCAACCTCGATTTGGTCAGAGTCGGTTTGATCCAGTGGGGGGGTCGTTTCCTAGAACAAGAGTCAAAGACTATTGAGCCCAAGGCGGCTACGGACTCACAGGCTCGAACAGAGGGGGTCGAAGGGATGATACAGAATGAGACCGAGAATGCATGGACTGGACCACCAAGGATTGAGAGTCGGAACGAACCGAAGCACCCTCCCGTCGTTTCCCTCGTCGCTTCTCCCGGGCCTTTTCCCTTGCTTGTGAACTCTGGTCCTCGTCTCCAGATGTTTCCGGAGGAGCGGCCTTCCTGCGCGATGCCGGGGGTAACGTGGTGATCAGGACGCAATCCATCCATAGCCTCTTCGACGACTGGGGCGAATGGGATAATCGTCCGCTCGCCAAGTCGTCCGCTGGTTGTTGAGATGGGCGATCATGTTCAGCTTTCGGATTTGGCGGTTTGGAGGAGCGTTTCCGTTTCCGTGAGGGGACGTCTGCTGTAGGGGGTGCACCGGGGTTTTCTACCGGGATGGGATCCAGTTGGTCTACCTGATGGGGTGTATCAATCCAATTAGAGTGGTTCTGTGTGAATAAGCTAACAGCTTACTTCCTCAGGATCAGGTAACTTCTTATCGTAGAATCCAAGTGATACCTGCTCGCTCAGCGGCCGGGGAGTCTGGAAGCTTCGCGCGAAATACACTAGTCGATCGGCGATCGTGGTTGGGTCACCCATCCTCGTAGACCAAATCAAAGTAGGAACCGCGCTTTCGTAACGTTTCTGCCGGTTGGTGTGACTCGAATGCCATTTTCCGTAGGTTTTGTCATGGTCGACGGTCATGAGGGCCACTGACGAGTGAATTCCGGCTTCCAGAATGTGGACGAAGCACTTCCCAGCGTGACAATCCTTGCACATGATTATCGCCCAGCCATCCACAACGTGAGACTGAGACTGCCCATTTTTACGGATTGTGCACGTCCTTATGACCTTCTGTGGAACGGTGAAAAGCTGTCGCTGTCCCACGAGGAGGGAGACATACCTGAGTGTTCAAAATATCACGTCTCTTTTCCGCTAAAAGACAAGCCGCCTGGAAGGTGGTTGTCACGCTTTCAATCAAATGCCTAGGAAAGGGACAGTATTGAGTTTTAATTGGTCATCAAGAAATCGTTTTTGTTACCCACTGGTCAGAAAGCTCCTCCGGTTCATCCTCATAAAATCCGGCTTCACGAGCTTGACGGAGTCTGATCATGGCGGAATTACGATTCCTGAGAAGCTCCCTGAAGCTACCACTTTGCACCGGTACCATGCTCCCACACTCGCACGCCCTACCCTCGACGACACAGGTAGGGCAGAGACAAATTGGGTCCCCAGAATCACCTCTCGAGGTACACGAGTCGCATCGAAAGGAAGACAGAAAGATGTCTGCACCACAAAAGTCGCATGGATGACCCCGACCGTCGGGAGCGAAATTACTCGTCACCTGTCGCAGCCTGCGGTGCTGAGTGGAATACTCTTGTTCCAGCACGTCGTCAAGAAGCGAAATCAGCCGGGCGATCTCCTTACAGAGTGGGTTTACAGAATTGAGCGTTGAATCCGGGGTGTTATTTACGAGAGTGTTCAACGTGGTGGTTCGCTGAACGAGTGTATCGTAGATAGTCCGTTTTACCCTGAAAATCTCGGACCGGCAGACCCTGGATGGTTTCTGTTCGCCAGGGAATCTAAGAGTACATGGAACAGCATACCTTCTATAGACCGGGAGTTCATGATATAATGCGATCTCAAGGCTTCGTATTGACATCCGCGACCAAGAGGTTTTGATTGTTAATCCCTTAGTATTGACGACCTGGTGAAAACTAATGACACAGATTTGTACGTGTAAGTGCGAAGCTGGTGTGACTTGGTCACGTACCTCCGCGGTGGAATGAGAACCAGGTCCCCTAGCTTTTGCTCCAAGACATATACATCAAATGGGGCTTTTGCAAGCTCTTCGAGAGTGGCAACGTGGTCTTCCCAGCACAATTCGTGGCCAAGCCCTCGGAAATAATTTGCGACGGCGCCGCAATCCATTGGACCGGTCATGAACCAAAACGAAGAACCGTCATCCTCAGTGTAGCACATGATGTTTTGCCCGTAAGACGCGCAAGGGCCTTTATGCAATGGCGTGGCTGGAGAAATGCGTTCGTTTAGAGACCCACCGACAGAACCACAAACACTATACGTACACGCGTCAGAAGCTCCCAAATGACTCATCGAAGTTTCCACGGTCTCTGGGAGAACATCCCCGGTTGATCCTGGTATGACCACGTCGGGCAGAACCCTAGAGGTCTTAATCCAGGTCCTCCACTCTCTTGGACAATCCATATATCTGCCGTACATTTGCTCATGTTCTAGGAGGAATGTTGGTCGTAGACATAAGCGTAGGGTCGATGCCATACCTCCCTGGCCTGCGAACGGCGGAGCATTGCGCAAACCGTCGATAAGCTCGGTGACGGACGATTCCTTATCCAGTCTCTTGCCATGGACACTGCGAACTTGGACCGCTGAAACGTGAGAGGTCGGTACTTGCGGTTTGGGCTGAAAGTGTTGGGGTCCACGTACTTTGCGATTCGTAATGACTCTCAAGCCACTGTGGGGTAAGGAACTCTGGCCAATCGGGATGATGGTGTAAGTCTTCCACTATGAGTGGGAGGTTGCGGTTCTCGTATTCCTTGATCGTTGACGCGATCTCCTCCGGCGTACGAGAAATTGCTGAGATTCTGTCGGTGGTTCGAAATCTTGGTCCAGACGTGACCAAGTGCTCCAATTTCCATTCTCTCGAGGTGACCAAGCCAACTGTGGAGTTGTTGGGGTCGTCCATGCGTATCCGTTGGAGGGGATCCGCTCACCCAAGCGACAAGGAATAAGAGTCGTGAGGGCAGAGATGGTGATGGTAGAGATGATAGAAGGGATGGCAGGGTCGCCGTCCGTCACGTAATACTACTTCGATCAAGTCAACTTGCCTCCTTCGTCCATCTATGGCTTCCTCATCAATCGCGGGCGACTCCGTCTACGACTTCTGGGAGGCCGTAACTTGCGCGAAATGTCACCTGAGGTTTGTTCCAGACGGCGGTGGGTCGCCGTTGGCCCCGTTCTGGATCACCGAGTGTGGCCACATTTTGTGTAATAATCATCTCAGTGGGTACACAGATGACCCATCCTTTTTGAACCCGCTTTAATTTCCAACGGCCTCGAAGATGCGGATCAGAGTTGCTCGCATTGCGGAGACAGACCAATCGGCCTGGCACCATTACAGCGAGAGGTCAGTGATGATGGGTGAACCGCGCGGTTTTTCATCTGGCTCTTGACTGGTGCAGATGGAGCCGCCAATAAGCGACTGGTTCAGGTCACTTCCTTACGCCATAGATTCACTTGCGAACTCTGTCAAGGTTTCGGGTTCATCCCATTGAAAAAAAAAATCATGTTACTTATCACGTTTGTTCAGTTCCAGCAGGCGACAATGGGATCCCTCCTCAAATATTACAGGGAAAAGATTCACAGACAGCGTTCCATTATAGAACAATTTAGGAAGGAGCGAGCAGAGTTGATTGCTCTCCGGAGGTGCGGATAATGAGGACAAGCCACACCCATTCACTCAACGGGCTGTTCAGTATCAACGAGCAACTCCAACAGGAAAACGAATATATGCGCAGCCAGCTTGAATGTTCCGGCAATAGCGATCCTGGAGATCCCAGCAGGTCTGCAAAACGACAAAGGCTCGATCATCATGGGTGGGTTTTGACCACCGGGCTTCCTCGTTCTTTACAAACACGCTATTAGCAGGACTTCGTTCTCTAGTCCACGAAGGATGAGCACTCCCATTCGTCCGGAACGGTTGACGTTTCCCCCAGACCACCAAGAACCCGACCTCTCGCGTTCGGATGACGGCTATCCAAACGACAGTGCACCACCAAACGAGCGACCGGGGTCTAGCCGGTTTAATCAGTTTGTCTGTCGGGACTGTCATGGCATCAACTCACCTCAGTTTGCAGGAAGTACACTTACAATCCGCCTGGAACATCCCAGTTGGGACAGCAGAGTATGGTCTCCCGCGACCAAACACAACAAGTGCCCCGCCACCGTCAACCACCTCTGCATCAGCCCCAAGCCCACCGCCCTCATAACCATGGACATGGTCATACACACACTACACACGCTCATCACACACACAAGCATCGCAAGGCTATGCCTCCTCCTCCAACCCCACGACGCCACCCCGCGGAGATGCCCCGCACGCCTACGATACTTCCTCCTCCGGTCTCCGCTTTTAAACCTGTATCTTCTGTCTCCACGCCCCTGATGCCTCCCGGCGGCGTGTCTGCTCAGCGATCTGTCCCGATGACACCAACGAGTGCATCTCAGAGATTCGCCCCTCCTCCATCGGTCGCTAGGTTGAACACTACTGCCAACCGGCAAAGCTCTGCACAAGGTCACAGGATGCCTTTCATACCTAGTGGCGCTTAATGAAACCTACTAATGCTGTGCCCCCCTTTTTTCCTGCCGGTCGGCAGTACTTGGCTCGTGCTTTCTGTTTTACATAGTTTCGTATCAAAATCCTAAACCACAAATGCCATGACCCCACTATGCGGCGATGTGCCCGCAACTGAGAAAAACAAACGCTGGATTTTTGACGCACGTGAGCCAGCCATTGAGTATTGAATATTGAGACCGAGGGGGCCCTTGAAGTGCTGCGACCTTGGAGATCTCGGCATCACCCCGATCAAACGGTCAGACCAGTCAAGCGCAGTTACCTGGAGCAACACTCCCCCCATCCCTCCTTCTCCTTCTCCCCGTCCTTCCTCCTTTATTCCCAACCCGTTCAAATTCCTTGCTCCGATGGCGTACCGGCAGAACTCACAAGACCACAATACGTACACCGGGAACCACTACAGTCCCCCGCAACAACAGCAACAGTACCGTAGCGAGTTTAACGAGGGGTATGGCGGACACAACAACACTCGACACGACGATTCGCACGACGATGGAACATACGACCCATACAGTAGCTATGGTGCTTACAACAGCCGTCAACCACACCAGGCGTACGATCAGGGGGGATACAATCAGTACGCCGGAGTTGCTGGGTATCGAGACGATATGGATAGAAACACCCCAAGTCCGGAGGGTGACCCACCTGTGCCGCCGTCGAAAGAGAATTATGCGAACACGACGGCGTATGAGCATGACGACCAGATGGCGCAAGCTAGGCCTCGAGGGAAACTCGCCGGCTCGTGAGTTGGCCGCTAGTGTATCTGACGTCGGCCAAGCGCTGAGATTTCCTCCTTGCAGACAGAAAAGTTTCAAGAGCTGGAGAGCCGAGGGTCAAGAGAACTTGTGGACTAGGGGGAGCCGTGCAAAAACCTGCGGACGCTTCTTCTGTTGCACGGTAATGATCACTGTGTTTCTGATTATCAGCATTCTCCTTTCTCTCGCTTTGGTACGAGCTCGACTGAGTGACCGAGTACTGGCTACTGCGATCTGATCACCGTCGTTCACAGTGGGTCCAGCCACCGAATGTTACCATTGGCACTCCTGCCCAGAATGCCACCCAAGCGGTAAGTCGCACGTACATCGACCTACCTTCTTGCTGCTCACGGGTTTCTCCCTAGTTTACCCTCCAAAATGGCCAACTTTCCTTCAACCTTGCCGCGAATATAACGTACGCACAGCTAAATTCTCTGGCTGTTTCTTGATCTTTATGGCCCAACAGAGTGGACAACCCCAACTACTTCGGCGTCGCCCTCAACAAGGTCGAGTTAGATGTAAGTACGACGCTCTGTTCACTGAGATCATGACTAACGAAAATTGGTCTATAGTTAATCTATCCGGTCGGCAACTACCCAGTTGGAGGCGGAGAAAAAACAGACATCAGCATTAGATCCAATACTCAGACGAATTTCACCTTCCCCTTCTCGCTGAACTATAATACTTCGGACACCTCTGGTACAGGCGCATTCCAGGACATTGTGACTAAATGCCGTGCCCAACAGGATCTGACAGTCAACTACGAACTCAAGGTCAGTCACTAGATCCTCTCCCCCTTCAAGGTGTTTACGCATATCGTCTCCCCAAGCTTTCCTTACGGATCATCATTGTCTCGATCAGTCCGACGATCAGCAACTCGTTCACCTTCGGCTGCCCCATTGACCCTGATGAAATCGATGTACGTCACCCCTCTGGATCGTTTTGGGTCCTTTGTGCCTTACGGTAGACTGACAATGTTCTATTGTAGAACCTGCTCGGTGGTGACCTTAGCTCTCTACTTAAATAGACGATTGCTTGTCATCCATCCAACGTCCTTCCACCCCCACTTTCCCCGCTCTTGCTCTCATCTTGTGGACGTGGACTCTTTTTTGCGATTGTATTATTATACGAACAGCACCACGAGATACAATAATTATTTCGCCTCAGTTGGGAGTTGTTGCCTCCGGCCCTTTTGGAGCTGGACTGGATCAGTAATCGCAGATCGATCGCCAGGCTGGCATCCCCAGCCCCACTTACATCGTTGCAGCATGCCTATCCCGGTCCTATTCTCCACCTCCATCTCCACACCTAGGCAGACAATATGGTTTCGTTGACCCTCTTTTCCAACCACGCCCAAAGCGATGCTGGCTGTGGTAGGCCGACTACTCAGGAGGAGCGGAACACAGACACAGCCAATGTCTTCGAACACGCCTATAGGCATCTCACGAGTTACAGAAACCAATGTCAGGTATACCACGTACGGGCGTATGAGAGACAGAATCCCGAAATCGACGCCTGGGCAAATGGTCTATTGAAAACGCTCTGGACTGCAACTACCACTAGGGATCCAGGTTGGTATAAATGCCCTCAGCAAGTAGAACCAATCTATTCTAACGAACCGAATCTTTCAGAGCAGTGTCCAAGGATCGAATACGATATCGACACCGCGACATCCTCACTCCAGCCCCTCCCACCCAAGCCGGAGTTGGACAAGACCCTCACCACGATCATCCTTATCCACATCTCCACAGCCAAGGGCTATTCTGCTCGCACACGGGCGTACCTTCCACGTATCGGGACAGTAGATGAGAGTGCGATCGTTCACACCCTGAAGAACCCCGATGATGTGCTTGAAAAGACCCAGAAAGAAGCGGACGCCGCAAGAGAGCAGGAAGCCAAGGCTGGAGCTTTTTGGAAGAAGACTGGCATCGTTGTCGGTGCTGTCGCGGGTGGGGTGCTCATTGGGGTTACCGGAGGCTTGGGTATGGTACCCCTATGACCCTAAGCTTATCTCGGCGTCTTACTGATTTCCATCCAGCCGCTCCGTTGGTTGGTGCGGGAATTTCGACAATCCTCGGCGCCGTTGGTCTCGGAGGATCTGCTGCAGGTGTTCTGGCGACGACATTGGCCAGCTCATCCATCGTTTGCGGTTCACTGTTTGGCGTGTATGGGGCACATAGGACATCCTCCATGATCGTGAGACACACCAAGGATGTACAAGACCTTGCGATTGTCCCGGTTTACCCGCCGAAGGACACTCTCGCCATCCGCCTCTGTGTGAGCGGGTGGCTGAATGTCAAGGACGATGTGGTGGATCCGTGGAAAATCTTTGATAAGAGGCAAGATACATTCGCCCTACAGTGGGAGGCAGACGCTCTCCTCGAGCTCTCGGATGCACTGGTTACGCTTCTCAAGGACAAGGCGATCAGCTACATCCAAAAAGAGATCATCAAGCGTACTTTTCTCGCGAGCCTGTTCGCATCCCTATCTCCTGTGGCATATCTCCAGATAGGGAGGATTATTGGTAAGTGGACGAAAGTCATAACTTTCGGGAGGCAATGAACTAATCCAAAAATCAATTTAACTCCCAAGATAACCCTTGGTCGAACGCCCAGGCATTAGCGTTGAAGACGGGCCGAGTGCTGGGAATCCTATTATCTCATCGGGTTCTTGGGATTCGGCCTGTTACTTTGACCGGTTATTCCCTCGGTTCACTCGTAATCTTCCAAGCTCTCAAATACCTCTCGACCCTCCCTCCATCACAAACCACGCACTTGATTGATAGCGTGTATTTGTTTGGACTACCAACATCCACACGGGACATTGTGTCATGGAAGAAGGTCCGGGCCGTAGTCTCGGGTAGGCTGGTCAATGGGTGGGTGGAACCCGAGGAAGACTACGTCTTGGCTATCCTCAGCCGGACGAGTATGCTAGCCGAGGGGTCTTGGGGTGTGGCCGGTCTGGCGCCGGTTCAGGTAAAGGGGATCGAAAACGTTAAATGTGAAGGTATCGAAGGACATCTCAAGTGGATGGGAATGGTAGGCAGATGTTTGGAGAAGTGTGGGGTCGATGGGGTTGTCCAACAAGAAGTAGAGAATAAGGTTTCCGATGTTGGGAAACAGTTTGAGAAGATTCATGGCGAAGCAGAGAAGGTTCCAGAGGACGCGACGGAAAAAGAAATGCTTCAGGTCAGGTGAAAACCTTGTATTCCATATCCGCGGTACATATACACCTACGTACACATAGCACGGTTCTACATGATCCAACACACGTACTTTCTGGACTAGTTCGGGACAGATCTGGGAATCAAAAGGCTCGTACGGATCTTTTCGATGTCTCCGTCAGACAGCCCAACCTGGTTCTTGACGTAGCCTTCGACGGTTCCGTATTTTTCACGGAATTGACTCAGGAACGCGATGATCCACTCCGGTCTTGAGTGCAGCATCAGTAATTGGTTTCAAGACATCGTTATTCCGTGGACCCACTTCGAACTGGTCATGTTAACTGTGCCTTCCCAGTTTTCGCGGAAGACGTCCTGGGCTTTGAATCTCTCTACGAGGGCAGGAAGGGCAGGTTCGAGCCCGACGGTGGTGAGGGTGTAGTCTTTGACGATCTCTTCATCGTCGACCCCCAGAAGCTAGTACGAGGTCGTCAGTGCTTTGAAGCCTAGGATCGAACCAAAACGCCCGTACCATAAGGACGACGGCTACGATTGTTCCTGTCCTGTCCTTTCCCCCTGTGAGATATCAGATGCTTGATCCTCGTATTGGATGGACGGAGCATTCGTACCTGTGCAGTGGATCAGGCAAGGCTCGTCCGGGTGGTCTCGAATGTGGGTCAAGACTTTATGGACAGAGTCCGTCCCTCTCTCCATGATTTCCATGTAGAGGTGAAGAAAAGTCTGCCAACCCGACCCGTCAAGGTCTCACCTACAACCGGAGAAGGAATGGGAGGTTACATACCCCCAGGGGATCATCCTGGAATCCCTTTACCCTCTTCGCAAGGCTAGACGGGTCGTAGGCCTCCAC
>Ga0307517_10010292_pt1 | contig 13105 bp, 14 predicted proteins | sample 23_EM_MG_FD_194515 | JGI IMG/M metagenome (GOLD analysis project Ga0307517, IMG submission 194515) | Populus trichocarpa ectomycorrhiza microbial communities from riparian zone in the Pacific Northwest, United States - 23_EM | ecosystem: Host-associated > Plants > Roots > Unclassified | place...
GAATAATAAAATTGTTAAAAAAAATTAATTTTAAAAACCATCTCATGTAAAAAAAAAATAGCAATAAAAAAAATAAAAGTCCAATATGACAAATGAAAAAATTTAAGGGGATGAAATTAAATAAAAAATTCAAATGTTATAAATTATTCAAAATAAAATAAAGAATAATCAAAGAACACGAAACAAATTTAAAGGGAAAACATATTAGAGGGTTGCTTTAAGAAATTGGAGTGCCAACGTGAAAATTTGAGTGGGAGGGGGAAAAGGAAAAAAGAAAACCGGTTATTGCTTCAAACTAGAATCTTGTCAATGACATGTACATCCCAAGCATAGAGGGGCTGCTAAGATGATTTATATGTCGCTTAATAAGCCAGCTTTTAACCATCGGATAGAGTCGCATGCGTTGTCTGAAACACGCAGATACTCTTTATGCGTTGTGACTCTTTTTATATAGTTTTTATCTTTAACAAATGACCAAATAATCCCTAGTAGAATCAGAAAACTACAAAAAAAAAAAACCCAAAGTGAAAAGACAAAAACTCGAAAAAGTTTTTTTTTCTTGTTTTTATTGATAATAAAATTATTTTAGTGTGCTAAAACAAATAAAAAATTTAAAAAACCCTTGAATGCTAGTTTTTTTTTTTTAAAGCGCAGGTGTCACATGAAAATAATAATAAAACCCCCACTAGCCAGCTTATTGTTTATTTTTGGAATGACAGGCAAAATGATAAAAATACCTTTTCAATCCATAATATTTTGTATATTGAAGAATAATGTTCCCCTTATGCCTCTTAGATTTAATTTAATAAAACTTTCTCTAGAAAAAATATATTATTGGAGGACTACTACTTTATTTATTTATTTATTTTTTATTATTATTATATAGCAAATTAGCAGATAAGGTCTGATTGAGCAGCTTGTCTGTTATGTTCAATAAATTTAGGTGTGGGTGTGGTGGATCTACTAGTAACCTCTGGTGATTATTACACTTGAAGTGTTGTTGGCTTGGTGGACAGCATATAAAGCCTTGAAATCCCTTCACCCTTTTCTCCCCCAATTCCCTCTGTCATTTATCATTACACTCCACTTCTACTCTTTATCTGGGAAAGATCCTGTGAATGCTAACGTTATATATACACAGACACGCACACGCAGTGTTTCAAGAGAAGAGAGTTGATAGCACGATTACTTACCACTAGAAGACATAATCATACACAAAAATAAATAAAGTTCAAAATACCCCCAAAAAAGCTAAAGAAAAAGAAAAAGAATCTTCCATGAAAACTCATTGCGTAAAGCATGACTATGGAATAAATGAAGCAAGTCGTTAAAGATAGCCTATAAGAAAAAATGAAAATCACATGCATCACATATCAGAGATATTCTATGCTCCCTCGCACCAAGATTGACCTAATCAACACCAAATTACATCATCATATCAATGGAAATCTACCACGGTCATGATTTCTAGCACCAAGTTACTATCATGCATCACGAGTCTACTGCGGTCTTCCCTTTTTCCAATAATTAATCTCTCTCTCTCTCTCTCTCTCTCTCTCTAAAATAAGCTTTTGTTTCTGTTTTGCTCTCTGTCTGCCTTTCTTTTTGTTTGTGACTTTTCAGCTTCTCTTCTCTTCTTTCTTTTATTCTGTCCGAAGCAAACTGACACTGTAAGTTTATATATTTTCACGTACACTGTAAGTACAAAGACTAAAGCTTCTGCCTTCCAATTTCGAGCTTGAATTTATTTATTTCTTTTTTTGAGCTTAAAAGGACTGTCTCTTAAGTGAATTTTGATGTTTCAAGAGTTTCTATGTTTCTTTCAAGTGAATCTGGAGATGGGTTTTTAATTTTAAGCATGGTTGTTTCGTATATTTTGCTCTTTAGTTTATTTTTTTTTGTTTTTGTTTTTTTTTTTGGTTAGTTTGTGATGTTCAAAAAGTTAGGACATTTAGATCTGGTGTTGATAGATTATGTTTTGGGTTGCTAAGGTTGAGGGGGCTATGTTAGTCTGTTTTGAAAACTGGGGCATTGAAGAACGGATCTAATTCAATAACAGTTGTTGAGTGCATGCCAAGGTCTTTGTGGTAGTGTGAAAATGGTGTCTTTGTCTTCTTGAATTTTGTTGAATTTGACCTGGAGTGGACTATAACTGTATTAGAATTCAAGATTTTCTCTTCCAGTGTGGATTAGACATTAGTTAGGGGATAAAATGAGGGGCCAAGGTGATAATTTCCACTTGTAAAAGAAGCGCACAAGAAACTAAGAGTTGCAAATCATACACGTGGTATGACCACGGTGATCAGAGGAATTTATTCATGAATTTGGAATCAACTCAACAAGGATTCATGTCAAGATAAGAGTTAAATCGTTAAAATTGTCATAACAGTCGATGCATACAGGTACTTAAAAGTCATCATGCCCACATTTTAATCATGGAGTTTGGTTCCACAAACAAACGGGGAATTTTCCGCCATGCTGTTTTTACTGATTATGGAATTCTGTGCCTTGTTTTTTTCTTTTCCATTTTGAATGTGATTTTAGTTCTGCATTTTATGCTTGGGCAGGTATCTTTGCATAGCTGCTGATAACGAAACGCTAATACAAGTTTATTTTCCAACTCATCAGATTGACATTCCCAAGCTGTGCCATTTTCTGTGGTCCTTTTATGGGGTTTTTTTGCTGGCAAAGCAATTATGTTAAGTATATTTGTTGCATTCATGGCAACTAAGTTGGTGCAAATGTGAGAGATCGTGTAGATCTTTAGTTAGAATTTGCTGTCATTTCGTCAATTGTTGAAATAAATATGCGCTCGTGGTGGGGGAAGTCTTCATCCAAAGAGGAAAATAAGAAAGCAAACAAGGAAAGTTTCATTGATACAATAAATAGGAAATTGAAGATTACATCAGAAGAAAAGAGCAATGGTAAATCAGGAGGATCTTGGAGAAGTTGTAAAGATACTCTTTCAGAAAGGGGCTCTTTATCCCGTGTCCCATCAAGATCACCATCACTTTCCTCACATGTATCACGTTGTCAAAGTTTTGCTGAAAGGCCTCAGGCTCAACCACTTCCACTTCCACTTCCACCTCCACCTCCACTTCCGGGGGTGTGCCATACTAGCATTGGGCACAGTGATTCTGGAATTGGTGCTTCAGTGAAAACAGGATTGGAAGGAGGTGCCAAGCCGTTCCATCTTTTGCCCCCTCCACGACCAGGACATGTCCCTAATAGACTGGACCAAGCAGACACAGTGGGGGATATAGCCACTGCTTCCGTGTCCAGTGATAGCTCCATAGATAGTGATGACTTGTCTGAATCACGAGCCCTTAGCCCACTCACATCTGACTATGAAAATGGGAACAGAACTGCTGTGAACAGCCCTCCAAGGTTAGCTTCCATATGTGCCATTGAAAGTTTTAAAGTGTCTTTCCAGGTTTTGTTTTTATCTCTGACAAAATTTGTTCTTATGCCTGCTGAAGCATTATGCAACAGGATCAATCCCCAATTGTAAATAAAAAGAACTCAATAGAAACTTTGAAACCTGCTAATTTACCTGTAAATAATCAGATTCTGCCTACACCACCAAAACGGGCAATTTTTAGCTCTCAAGTGCAGAATTTACAGATTCCTCATCGAGGAGCATTCTTTAGTGCTCCAGACAGCTCATTGTCGAGTCCTAGAAGCCCAATGAGAGCATTTGGCACTGAGCAAGTTATCAACAATGGTTTCTGGGCAGGAAAGACCTACTCAGATATTGGTTTACTAGGATCTGGACAGTGCTCGAGTCCAGGTTCAGGTTATAATTCTGGGCAGAACTCGATAGGTGGAGATATGTCAGGACAGCTTCTTTGGCCAAACAGTAGATGCAGTCCTGAGTGTTCTCCATTACCTAGCCCCAGAATGACCAGCCCAGGTCCCAGCTCCAGAATACACAGTGGTGCTGTCACACCTCTGCACCATCGAGCTGTAGGGGTTACCATAGAGTCGCCTACAAGCTGTCCTGATGATGGAAAGCAACAAAGCCACCGCTTGCCTCTTCCCCCGATAACAACCTCAAACACCTGTCCCTTTTCTCCTACCTATTCAACTACAACATCTCCTTCAGTGCCTCGAAGTCCTAATAGGATGGAGAATCCAACAAGTCCTGGTTCACGCTGGAAGAAAGGTCGTTTACTTGGGAGAGGCAGTTTTGGAGATGTATATCTTGGGCTTAACAGGTCTGTACAAAGGTTATTGCTAAATTCTTAATTGTACAGACATGAGTGATTTAGCATCATAAAAACACAAAGAAATTTATTCCATAAATGACAAGGTGGAGGAAGCAGATCCATTTAGTTTCCCAGCATGTTTGAGATTCAGACTAAATTGAGTTGAGTTGACATTGTTTCAGATTAGTTATGACCTGTGCAATTACAAAATATATGTTTTACTCTTCTGTGACATTTCACCTCTGTAAAACAACAGTCGATCTGTCATGGTTCTTTCACCATCTTCATCTTTGTCATGTGTCAAGTGATGTTTTAATCCTTCGTTTACTTCACAGGTGAACTACAGATATGTCTCCTCCTCCTCCCTGCACAGCTCACACCCTCTTTAACTCATTCTGCATCCTCCTTGTGTGACTCGTTTGCAACAGTACCTCGTAGAGTTCCCATCTGCAATTGTCATCGCTATCACCATCCTTGTCATTGTTATCATGCATTCAAATCTTATGTTTTTTTATCATTTCATTTCATGATTAAACTGGAGATTCAATTATATTCTTGAACACATATCTGTCACCATACTGAATTGAGTTATCAACCATTTGCCATACACATTATTTTATACATTTTGCATGTCTTGTTTAATTTATTTTTTTTTGGACCTTAGTGAAAGCGGTGAGTTGTGTACAATGAAGGAGGTAACTCTATTTTCAGATGATGCAAAATCAAAGGAAAGCGCACAGCAGCTGGGACAGGTAACGCTTTTTTTTCTTGTGTTATTTCATAAGTGGTTTAAGATTTCTTGTTGTTTGTCCTCTTCTCAGAACTTTTGAGGAAGATTTTATAGTTATTGATAACGTGTGCAGGAAATTATGCTTCTGAGTCGCTTAAGACATCCTAATATAGTGCAGTATTATGGATCTGAAACGGTAACATTTTTCATACCAGCTTTATGTTACCTCCTTAAAGATTCTTACATTCTGAATAATTTCATTTTACATGTTATTAATAAACTATTGATTTCTTATGTTCAACATTCCAAATTACTGAGACCCCAGATATGTTACAGACTAGCAGTAATTTTAAGTAGACTATTTGTGATATTTTCTGGGATTTTTATAATTCCATTGTATCAATATTTTTTCATTTATGCCTTATGGCAGTGTGCTGTCTTTAGATACTTTATCAGATTAATGAATAAGATTTTGTTAACTGAATTGGTTTATTATTTCATAACAGGTGGAGGACAAATTATATATATACTTGGAGTATGTGTCTGGTGGCTCCATCTATAAACTTCTTCAAGAATATGGCCAATTCGGTGAAATAGCTATTCGTAGTTACACCCAACAAATCTTGAGTGGGCTTGCTTATTTGCATGCTAAAAAAACTGTCCATAGGTGAGCCTTATAATTGCTATCTCATGGCTTTAATATCGAACCATAATTTACTCTAATCTCTTATAAACATGACCATGTTAATGCCATAAGTTTCTATTGTGTTCAGAGACATTAAAGGAGCTAATATTCTGGTTGATCCCACTGGCCGTGTGAAACTGGCAGATTTTGGGATGGCAAAGCATGTAAGGATTTTATCTGGAATTTTATTTTCTCTAGTTGCGCAAACCTGGAAAAATATGTTGACTGCCTTTGCCATTTGTTTAAACAATGCTAAAATCTGTTGGATATGTAAGCAAAGGAAATTAATTCTCTATAACTGCTATCTCTTTGGTTTAGTTGCAAAGCAAGAGCGAAATTTACTCTTATGCATATTAACCTATAGGCAATGTGCTGTAACCCATTTTAACTCAGTTGATCTCCAGATATCTGGGCAGTCTTGTCCATTTTCATTCAGAGGAAGCCCTTACTGGATGGCTCCTGAGGTCAGCCTTGGTCTATTGTCACTTTCTGAATTGACATTTCTTTGTGATGCTTTTAAGTAACACATTTCTTAAATTCATTAATTGTTTTCAGGTTATAAAGAATTCAAATGGTTGTAATCTTGCTGTTGATATATGGAGCCTAGGGTGCACTGTCTTGGAGATGGCAACAACAAAACCACCTTGGAGCCAGTATGAAGGGGTTAGTAAAATCGAAAGACAACAGCTTGAATTTTCTAGCCATACAACTTGTTTTGCAATTTGAATGACACTGCTTGCACATCTAGATATGTTTCTTGGTCAGATTGCTGTTGTGCTAGAATTGATCTTATTTCTTACCCGCATTTTTCTTCGCTTCTTGAAAGGTTCCTGCTATGTTTAAGATTGGAAACAGCAAGGAACTTCCAGAAATCCCTGATCATCTTTCAGATGATGGAAAGGATTTTGTGCGGCAATGTTTGCAACGGAACCCATCACATCGCCCAACAGCTGCTCAACTTCTGGATCACCCTTTTGTGAAAAATGTTGCTTCCATGGAGAGGCCATTTGTTTCCATTGAGCCTTCAGAAGAACTGCCTCCATTTATGAATTCAGGAAGATCAATGGTATTAGGATTTTTTGTTAGTGCCTGTTATGATATTAAGTATTGCAATTTTTTTTCTCACAGATTATATGAGATAAGTGGAAGTTCTATTGCTACTGTTTATGGAACTTAAATATTTTTTCAAAAAAACAAAAGATTTCATCTCATAAAAAGAAGAAAATATACAGAGGAAGTCAGGAGAATAAGCCATCTTCTAAACTAAGAAACAGAGCAGAACAAAACTATGATAATAAGCATCCCAAACTCATGGTACTTCAATATTGGATGGCAGTTAAGTAAATGACTGGATAAATGTGTTAATTGGGAGTTAGTAGCTATATGTTTAGTTTTATCTTATGCACAGAAACTTAGATGGCTAGTATATGTGATCTTGTCTTATCTTGTTCATGTTTTGCTTGCTAATGCTACCATTATGTATTTTGTTTTCTTCGTGATGCACTATATGGAATAATTCCTTTCACTTTGCCTGACTTATCTGTTGTGGCCTTGATGATGTTTCTTGAATTGACTGATGGGTTGAAATTTTGGAACTTCCAATAGGGAACTGGACCTGCAAGACATGTTTCAGGCTTTGACTCAGACGGGATTGCTATCCATCAATCTAGAGGGTCAAAATTTGGTTCAGGGTTTAGGTCCCTCTTCTCTCCCTCCTTCCCTCCCCCACCTTTCCACCCACACACTTACACACACATGTGTGCACTTGCCCTTCGTTGTTCTCTGCACCATTGCATATGAAGGATTGTCTGATGAAGTTTGTCTAATGTGTTGGTAGGATTACTGGCATGTCTAGTTCTGTCTTATCTGAAGACTGACTAATACTGCACAACGCATTTCAGCTAGAGATTTTTCAACAAGGCACAGAAAAAAATATTATGTCAGTTATCGTGTTTGAAATTCAATGACTTGCTATGGGAGCAGGGTTGAAGGAAGTCAGTGTTCAAAGACCTCTTTTTTCTAGTCATCTTCTCCCTCAACTTGCATGAAATGAGTTGGATGCATTATTACAATTTTTTTAGATTGGATGTTATAATCACCTAGTACAACTGCCAGCAATAAATCATCCTGCGTTCTTTGTTCTGTCAATAACTTTTAATGTGAAGACATCTTTCATTGGTTTTGCTCTGTACCTGTAACATTTTGTCCTCATTGCCCTGAGGTGCATTTGAAATTTGAAGCTGCATGTTAGCATTTGCTGTATTGAGGGGAGAAATCCTTGTTCTTTAGCTAGTTTTCTTCTTCTTATTATTAATTCGATCTTTTTTCCTATTTCAGTAATGTCTATACAATGAAGAACTCGTCATGCCCATTGTCTCCTGTTGGAAGCCCTCTTCTCCATTCAAGGTCACCGCTGAATTTGAGTGGAAGGATGTCTCCATCTCCTATATCTAGCCCTCATACTGCATCTGGTTCATCCACACCTCTCTCTGGTGGTTGTGGCGCCATCCCATTTCATCACGCAAAGCAGCCCATTACTTGCTTGCAAGGAAGCATAGGAATGATCCCTAGGTCCCAAAGTAGTTTCTATCCCAATAGCAGTAGCCCTTATCAGGAGCCAAAGCCTGATCTATTTCGAGGTGTGTCACAAGCCTCTTGTGTTTTCCGGGAAATAATTTCTTCAGAATACAGTGCTCTTGGAAATCAGTTGGGACAGCCTGAACTCTATGATAGGCACCCTGTTTTAGCTGATCGCGTGTCCCAGCAGCTCCTAAGGGAACATATGAAATTGAAGCCCTCCCTGGACCTAAATCCTAACTCATCAATTATTGGCCACTCCAACGGAATCTAAAGTCTAAACTATGCATGAATCCATTCATTATCAGAAAAAGTTTTCTTGGCACTGTAACTCCTGATGCTTCCTTTATTTTTTTCATTCTAATCAAGGGGAGACAAATCATATCCGTGTGCTAAAAATAAAGACTGGACAAGTGATCCTAGTTGGTCAGATCTTTTGGAAGCTTCAAGGGCTGGAGAGATTTCTTGGAAATTGCCTTGGAGCTTTGTTTCATAGTTCTTATGGCAAGCAATCAGTTAGCTTAGATATGGGAGGACTCAAGTATGGAAAATTGGTAGCACTTGCAAACTGTTCTACTTGTGTTGGTGATTGAAGCTCTTTACCTGGCAGCTATATACTTTACTGAAGTCACTAACTCTTTTTTTACTCGCAACTTTGCTGGCCAAAATTCGTGTGCAAACTCTTTAGTGTATGAAGATTTTGATTATGCCGAGAAAATTGCCTTCTGAGCTCCCATATTCATCTGCTCCTCACAATCAAGTGTATAACTGCTAGTATATAGAACCGAGATTTATTATACTTGGAATGCAAAGATAGAAAGGGCTACTACCATTTGTGGATTTCATAGCTTTTATCTCCCTTATACTATTTTTTGGGTGGAAGGGTGTGGTGGGAGTTGAAAACAAATATTGTACAGAAAGACGATACCAAGTTGGAAGTCCAGATTTTTGTGAAGATGACAGTTGAGAATTTGCCAGGCTTGGCCTGTTTTTTTTTAATCAGTTTATAACAGCGCAGTGCAAAACTTATTGTGGGTTGCCCTGCTGATATTCTTCTATCTAATGTATACAGTTATACCTAGCATCAAATTGAAGAAATCTGATTCAACCTGTGCACTAGTTCAAAACAACCTGCATTTGTAAATTTTGGGAGCAGTAATGAGCCAGGTTAGTCTTTAAATCTAGTTCTGCCGCATCATGACTTGAACGGGGATGTATTTTTGAGCCAGTTTTGTATATCTTTTATAGCATCAAACCAAGCAAGTTCTTTCTTTTACTTAAAAAAAAAAATTGTTCAATGGACATTGAATGTCCACAAGAGTACAACTTCATTTACTGCCAAAAAAACTATGAAAGAATCCTGACTATTTTTTGTCAGTGATGATCAAGCTGAAATCCCAGAGCTTTTTGGCCAATTCTGCATCTTTGGCCTGAGAGCTTGGTTCTGCTATGTTACTGTCCATAAAATAGTTTCCACTCATCCCTTTAACTTGTGGATGCAATGCAATGTAGCATGTAGTTGCTGCTCCCTGTAACCAGAGTCAAATGAAATGATTAAGCAACCAGGCCACATGGAGTTAATAATGAATTGTAAGTAGCAAACAGATTGATTGTTCAGACAACAATCTCATCATCGTTTTCCAATTTGCGTATTGAGATAAATTTCTGCGATGTGTTTCTCAGGACTATGAAAGCCATACCTGCTGAACATTTTTTGTCATGTATTTACCGAACAAGCTGAAAATAGCTGCATCGAGACCAATGGATGGGAAAGATATTAATAAAACCAGGCAATTTTCGGTACTGTGAATGAAAAAGAAGAAATACACAAAGCTGATTATAGTCAAAAGGTCCATGGCATAAGCAACAAAAACAAGTCATTAAAGATTTTTCAAATGTTCTGTAAAATATGCAAGAAGACCAACAGTTCCATAATCCTACATCAGATTAACCAAATCCTGTAAAACAGTAAAAGTATGTTGTCAAAGCACAGAATATCAGAATTATCAAGTGAAAAGGCTTGAGAAAAGTCTACCATTAACAAAACCCTGGTGACGCAGAAGATTGGTATGGATTGCTCCGGGATGTAGTGAATTAGCAGTTATCTCTTCCCCTTCTTCCTGTAAATTCAGGCGATAATGGACCGACAATTTTGTATTAGATTCTTCCTATCAGTATAATGCGATTACCACTCACATTTCAACTTAAGACATTTAATCTGTTCATATTTTGTGGTGGTAATCTTCAATACCAAACTGCTTAAATTGGTGACTCATGGTGTCTGATAAAGAAAGTAACTAGAGTACAGCCAAAAAAAAAAAAGAAACCTTTATTGTGATACTAGGTAAACAAAATTAAGATAATTTTAGGACATATTATGCTTTAATTACCTTCAGCCGCCTTGCAAGCTCACTGGCGTGCAATATGTTAGCAAGCTTTGATTGTCCATAAGAAAACCAACTAATAGAATAGGAAATTATCAGCCATCAGAAAGAGCAAGGAAGACAGAAACTGCTGATGCTCGATGAAGACATTGAACATTATATGTAGAAACTTCAAACCATAGGCACGAATATTCCTGCCATCAAGCTGTTACCTACCTCGCCTCGTTATAGATTTTATCGAAACAAATCCCTTCACGAGTCACTATTCGGTGACCTACTGATGATACATTAATGATCCTTCCTTCTTGCTTGCTTTTTTGTGCTGTGTTTTTCATGATCTCCAATAAAAGGTTTGTCAACAGAAAATGACCTGAAAATCGCAGTATTTCAACCCCAACTTGGAATATCAACACATAAAATATTGTGACCGAATGTTTCAATGTTTAAAAGTCAAAGAGAACATGCCTATATGGTTGGTTGCAAATAACAGCTCAATGTTATCTTGAGAAAGCTTGGAAGGAGATGACAGAACCCCTGCATTATTACTTCAAACAGGAAAGGAAAATATTACTCTTCGCAAGAAAGCTAGAATCTGCCTGTGAACATGAATTCTATTGCTAGCATAACAGGAGCATTCAACTGACTGGTGACAAACTTGCTATTGGATAAGATAAAAACTGCATTTTAATTGCTTCAGCATAGCTTCCTTACATGAGAATGTTCAAAGGAAGACCCAAGGACGTATATTCAGATGCGAAATTCCTCACTGATGCCATTGAGCTTAGGTCTAACTCCATGACATCAATCTCAGCTTTGGGGATTTCCTTGAGCATTGCTTCTTTGCCATTCCTACCAGCATCCAGATTCCGCACTGCCATAACTACATGGACACCACGCAGTGCAAGGACACGCGTTGTCTCTGCACCAATGCCACTTGATGCTCCTGGAAATTAACAACAGATAGTTCTTTCATTAATGCGAATCTTGATCTGAAGTTAAATTAAATTCATTAAGTGAAAACTGAAGTCCTGTCAACTCAAACGTTCATAAAATTTTCCTACATGTATCCTTAGTCTAAAATCTCTAGCAAGGAAACTAGGGCAGGGTATTTGGCTTAGCAAGAAAAGGAAGTAAAACCTGTAACAATGGCAGTAAGACCAGTTCCATCAATCCCTTGTGTAACTTCCTCTGCTGTAGAAGAGGCTGAGAACCCAGACGGCCCTTTCCATCCAAAAAGCCACATTCTGCTTATTCTAGTAATGAAATCACACCAAACTGTTATATTGAAAACTGCTCTGCAAAGCTACAATTTTTAGCATCAAATGATCTTCGGATTTATGTAACTAGCTTGACTTTTGACAGATTCAAATGATCCAACTACAAGCATCTTTAAGTACACACTATGCTTAATTAAACCCATTTCATGGGTCATCAGTTGTTGGGTCTTGATCAACAATACTAATGATTATCCAGCATAGATAAACAAATTCATAACTGTCCAAAATAAGTCTCCACATCATTATACATATGAAAGACAAAAAAGTCGATATTGTCTAGGGCAACTTTTCCAATCAATTTTGTGCTGTCAAATAAGACAGAAAACAAAATCTTCTCCTTGACAAGAAAACTTTGTTTAGCAGTACCGAAACATTCATTCAACTTTTCGATGGTAAAGTCCATTTCATTGAAAGATATGTTTTTTGTATGACATTGAACAACCTAATAGAGCTTCATAACTCCAGCTTAGCAAAGCCTTTGAATTCCAATCACTTGCATCCCTCAATTTAAAAAAATAAAAAGAAAAGGAAGAAAAAGGAAACGATGAATTCATGTAGAGCTCTTCGGTTTTGTACATATCTTATACATCTGTTCTTTTTTAAAAAACTTTTTGAAAAAGCTTCCTTTTCTTACCACTACACACGCTAGCGGCTAGCGGGCTACAATGAAAGCTTTTTCTTGCATGATGAAAACTTTCGATTGAGAATTGGAAAATTGATAGTGTATTTAATAAAATTAAATAAATATTGTATAAAACAATACATATTAAGAAGAGTTAAGACCAGTGTTCAGCTATAAGCTGAACAGGCTGGGAATTGGCCCGGCCAGACCCGGTCGACCCGGAGGGTCGACCCGGGACCCACCCGGCCCGGCCAGACCCGGTTGAGACCCGGGTTAATTTTTTTTGGGTTTTTTTGATGCCTCAATGTTCAGCTTTATATGCAAGAAAAATTTAGGAAAAATCTGGTAGTTCCTTCGCTAAAAGCTCCTACAAAAATAGAAGATTTTGATGCCTCAATGTTCAGCTTTATATGCAGGAAAAATTCAACAGATAGAGAACTATATTGACTATTCACCAAATAAATCTGCCCGTAGTGTCCCTGAAAGCCCAGCTAACTAGCACCCCAGCACACGATGATATCAATTTAAGTCACCACCAGTCACACAAATATGACAACCTCAAACTGGCATCTATGTATTTACAACGTAGCTCATATACCTTCCACTCAGGGATATCAACCAC
>Ga0307517_10010294_pt1 | contig 13103 bp, 16 predicted proteins | sample 23_EM_MG_FD_194515 | JGI IMG/M metagenome (GOLD analysis project Ga0307517, IMG submission 194515) | Populus trichocarpa ectomycorrhiza microbial communities from riparian zone in the Pacific Northwest, United States - 23_EM | ecosystem: Host-associated > Plants > Roots > Unclassified | place...
AGGGACCCTCACAAGCCCAATCTGGAATGGAGGCCATTTGTTCGTAAGGATCGGTGATTCCGTTCGCGAGGATGACCGAGGCGAGGTTGATCTTGCTCAAACCGGGAACGGGAGCCAAGGCAAGTTCCTTGTTCTTCCTGTGGAAGATTGCGGCGGCATTGGGAGCGTACGTTCCGCCATAACTTTCCGCAGCCATATGGAAGGGTGCCTTGGAGTATTCTGGGAAGCGAGAGAAGAACAGCTGGAAGAAGGCATACACATCCTCTCCAGCTGCGGCGCTGCGGTCGATCTTGGAACCATCGTCGGAGTAGGAGTATCCGACGTTTACAGGTTGGTCGAGGAAGAGGATGTTGCTGTGTGTATTCCAAGAGTGCTTGTTGTACGTTATGTTGGTTTCATTGGCGATCTGACAAGGACCCAGCTCAAATAATAATCCCGTGGTCGATGAACAACCAGGGCCGCCTGCAGAATTTTCGGTCAGAGTTGTCAAACACCCTCTGGTCCTCGGTCCTACCATTTGCCCAATAGATGAAATCAGCAGACGCTGGGTCCTCTCTGGATTCAAAGAACCTAAACCAGGCTCAGTGTATGCGCGCGAACATTGGGCATCTGACTCACCAGAAAAAGAGATGCTTTCCATTAGTTATGTCCAGGTATCCAGAGTATTGCTTCACGTTCGTATCGCAGAGCTTTGGTTCGGTCACACGAAGCCTATACGAGGAGAGCGCGGGGTGGGTAACGAGTTCATCTAGTCACAGTCAATCGTTTAGATTCCATGGATTAGGTTGTTGCAAGGCCTATACTGACAAGTTAAACCGTTGTGACTGATGAAGTCGCGTCCGTCCTGGACCCATTGCTTGACTTTATCTTCGGCCTTGTCGAAGATAGAATTCACGCCCTCGCGAATATCCTGGATGTCCTGGTTAGGCACACCAAGCGCAGACTGTGCGTCGTACGATGGAACTGCGAGTGCTGCAGAGACCAGGGCGAGGAGGGGTAAGAACGTGACTTTCATCGTTGTTCAACTTGTTGGATGTGGCCAGGTTACTGGTTACTGCGGCAGAGTCCGGCCGGATTTGGACACCCGACCGGCGGTGATTCCCGCATGAGCGATAGCCAGCTATCAGATAAGCCTGAAGGGTAACCGGTCTTCGCAACTCACGCCGTCTCCTTCTCTGGACGTGGCCGAGGTCCCCGTCGCCAGCCACTCCTGATTAACGCGGACCGACCGGAGTCGGCAGCGCATCCCGGACCTCCCCCCTCCACCCATGGAGCACACGCGTTAATGGTAGAACCGTCCAATCTGTCGTCTCACGACGGCAGACCGTGTTCTCGACCATACCTACTTGATCAAATCCTGTGTGAAAGACCAACGCGCTTGCCGGGTACCGCATCCGAACTCGTGGACGCGTCTCGTCCGTTCATTCCCCCTCCATGGGTCAGGGATCCACTGCGCTTTCTCTGAGTAAGGGTGTCAGGTACCCTCACGCAGTACGACAGTGCCCCAGCCATCCGTTTTCCGACTATTCCAAGTAGGCTTTCCCGCCCGCACATGGTATTATCTCCTATGGCCGCAGCTATGTCGCGGGCTTTTCCCCAAGCTTAGATAAAGCACGGACGTCTTTCTCCAGGAGGCATTCATACGTAGGGCGGCCACCCTTACTTCATCTCCCCCGGATATCGGTCTAACCTTCGATGCACACCTCCCCATGATGGCAGACAACACCGCTGAATATCAATCAAGATACGGATACAGCCACCCGCCGGTCGCATCTGCGAAACCGCCGATCGCCCCGTCGGCCAGCGCTGCACAACACTCTGGAATCAGTCGACCCCAACCATCGGTATCCTCCCTCACTCCAGCCTTCCGTGACGGATATCCGTCCAACGACCGCTCTGCACAGTTTTTGAACTCCATGGCGCGTTGCGGTTGAGTTCTTTCTCGTTTTCCATCCAACCATTCTGACCACCAACCAACTCCCAGAACTGCACATCAAGGAATTCATCAACACATTGAGGTGAAAGAACACTGAATTGACCCATTCATCACACACCGCCCATCTCGCGATTCGAGTGTATTAAAAAACACTCCCACCTCCTAGAGGCTTGACGTAAACTGCCAGGAATCGCCAGATATTTCATTGGAACAATGGCAGCGGCCCCCTGACACTAGAGGGGCTATAGAGGCCGTTATTGGCTCAAGAGGAGCTTTCAGTTAGGCGTGGCAGTTCCATCCGAGCTTCCCGTCTTTCATCTCGATGGTCGTTCGTGTCCCTCGTAAGCGGGTGACATGACACAGGATCAATCCCGAGTAATCTAAGTAATGTCCGGGTACGTCGCGTACGTTGTTGGACAGGACAGATACTTGGACTGGACGGAAGTGCATTCAACGTCTACTGACGCCGAGGCTTGGTGAGTAAACGAGACTCTCGTCACGATGCGCCAATGGGGGGGTTCCTCGATCGTGTTCACTGTCGCCTTACTGAAATCCTGTACGTCAACAGGAAAGGTCTGCATTGTTGGAAGATCGCACAGAACCCGTCAAAGCTCATCATCAGAATATGACTCCTCGGACCCGTTATTCGGATTGACCAACCAACTCGACCCTTCTTTTGCACATACCCCTGGATCGGTGTACATACAACCACCGCTGTCAATCGTCCGGTGGGGAACCACGTTCCTGGTGTTACTCACATAGATTGCTGTCGTTCCAGAAACATCAGGTTCGGGCTCAGTACCGTTGGTATGCTTCCCACTTCCCGTTTGCACCACCTAATCTTTCGCGGTGCTTTTTATTCTCCAACGGGGGCCGGAACGTTGTGTTATCGAGAAAAATAAACACCTGTCATCTCCTCATCAAATTCTCAGTCCGGCTGGGCTCCTGTCATGCTCGTTTCTTGCCCCCCAGTGCGGCTACCGTGGGTCCACAGACCGTTCCAGGGACCATCACGTTTGTGGTCGATCCAAGACTTCGTGACAGGTCGCGTACCCTCAACTCCGCCGACGCACCCGTACGCCCCCTTTTTGTTATGCCGTCAACATGCGGGGGTCCATCACCTCATCCCGACTGGGTTCACCACATCACCCGTAACCCCGCTCAACCCACCACGGCCCTTCATGCCACGCAGGTTGGATGTATGGCTTTTTCTCGTGCGGACCTTCGAAACGCCTCATCACTATCTCACTGAAAATTGTATTCCTGTTTCCCATCTTTTGTCTCTGAAAAGATGAACGCCCGCACCGCCAACTTCACCCCCACTTACCAGCGGCATGGGGTATGACCCAGATACCCAACGCGCTCCAGGCAGGCGATGGGGAATCAGCAATTGTATACGAGTCGCGCCACAACTCCAACTTCGAAGCCAGCGCTCCGCACTTCCGAGGCTGATACCATCTCCTCGGTAGACCGGCATGCCCAAACAGCGTCCCTTTGAATTAACAGATTCATCCCCACTGCTGTTTCCGCCTGTCCAGGACTTTTCGAAAGCGCTTCTTGACCTTCTACGGGGTTGGTTACCGTCGGGGGTGGTTCTGGTGCTGGGGCCCCTGCGTTCTGACCGCTTTGAAACTACCGATGCCGTAAAGGGGCACAAACGTTGTAGCCTCTCAAGGAACCGCAGCTCCGGCTTATCATTGATGGGGTAAGCTGAGGTAGTATTGCCGTCAGCGACTACGAGCCACCAATTGTCTGGGTCGCGACCAGTACCGCTGACAGACTATTTAGTCCTCTGATCATGATCGCACAACGATGCTGTTTTTATATTTCAATGCGTGATTGTCATGGAGAAGATGCACGACGGGCAACGTGAATTGTGATACGGTACCAGCGGAGAGAATGACTGCGCTAGTGTGTGATGTTACAATGCGAAGATGCGACACCGGGACGTAGAAACAACATGGTTAGTACAGATGGAGTTAAGTGCGATGCAACAAAGAGAACAGCAGTCTTGAAGCGGAATTCGAAATGAGCTCATGGACCAAAGAAATGCGCATGTAAAGTCCACAATAAATGGTGGCAAGTGGCGAGCGGGAGCGTCGAAAGCGATAGTCGAAAGAGATAACCGTTTAATAGCGCCTCGGGAAGATGCAGGTAAAAAGGGTCGAAACGAAAGATGAAGTATATGGGGTTTGAGAATGAAATGATTCGATTTTGGCAGTTCCGATGATGATTGAGTGACATTTTTCAAGAGCGAGTGAAGATGGTCTCCGCAGGAAATTATGAGCAGAACAGATCAGTAGCCATAGTAGGCGCGCTACATGGGTAGTTGATCAGCCAACCCAGGTAGATAGGTGCATGCCCGGTCCACTTACCATGCGATCACTAAGATAATCTCGTGAGCAAACATGTGGTGGGAAAGAGATGGCATGCTTACAACAACCAAATGACCTTGGAGCCAGTCTTACAGCCCCTGAGGGTCACGATGTGACCACGAATAGATTCGTACAAAAGAGCACGTTGGTCCTTATCGGCCTATAAGCACGCACGGGTGGCTGTCAGAAACCTCATTGCCTCCACAATGCATATCCACGCACGTTTGGGAGGACAGTTGCGATCAGTTGACTTCCGGCGACGGACAGGGCGAGATCTACGATGATTGCACGGCGGCCACTGCGACAACGTGTAAGTGTCCGAGGGACCGTCGACACAGATAGATCTGGTGCATACCCCTTGGACTGTTCGCACATCCTCGCAATGATCCTGTCAAGGGTTTCTTTTCCGCCTTCCTTGAGAGCCTTGGTGATGGATTTGGTTCCTTGTTCATGAGTAGCGAAGTCTAGCAGTCCCGCGACCAAATGCTCCATGGCCATCTGTCGGTGAGTGGCGGAGCCATGTTCAAGGACTGAAAGTGGGTTTATTAATTTCGATGTGAGTGGGAAATCGAACGCCGTACTATGCTGGATGCAATACGACCCCCACTGGTTCTTTGCAACATCCGCGAAAACATTGAATCCTCGGTTGAGGAGTTCATCGACAATGCCATCCTTTGCTTGTTCTTCCAAATTTTCAAACGCGTGCTGGGGGAGCAATCAGCGTTGTGATGCGGAGACAAGCGACTGAAGTAAAGATTGTACCTGGACAACGAGAGAGCCCGTCTCATGGCAAGCCAACGATGCCCATTTGCCTTTCAGGGACTTGTTTACGCTACAAGCTTCATCAGCACAAGGTCACGACGATGGGGGGAAAGTGGTTTACTAAGCAAAAATGGGAGGAGCGGGAGCGGTCCATGTTAATTCCATGATCTTGCTCCAAACATGTGAAGCGTGCTTGTTAACCAACGTCTGGGCAGGGTCCCCGAGCAGTAGTTCAGAAACTATGAGAAGTCGCACGTCTTCTTCACAATCAAGAGCCTTTTGGAGAACGTGACATCCGTAGCAATTGGTAGCAAGCTCGACAACACGCCCCCTGGTGGTGAGACGGTCAATTCAAGCATCTATGCGGCTGGCGGTCCACATTTTACCTCATGCAACTGACGACCTTCCTGCGTTCATCGGCGGAATTGGCAGCCTCGAGGCACCGCTGAACGGCCCAATTTCCAAACCTGGGTGCGAGTCAAGGTTAGGCCAATCGTTATAAGGTATACCACGAGAGTCGCACCGATGAGCCATCATCTCGTAGCCACGGGCACATATGGCATCGATTATCTTGACGCGTTCGTCAGCATCGGCAACTTTGAGTTTTTGCTGGAGGAAAATAGAAGCTTGCTGGTCTGAAGACTTGATTATACGCGAGACGAACTGGTCATAGGGGGGCGAAGAGGACGGATGCAACAACGAGAGAAAGTTGATGGGCTGGGGGTGACGGAGGACAAGATCAAAACAGGGAGGTGCCGATGTAATGCACTGGCACGTACCTCATGTGCATGTGCAGCTGGCTGCACGGGAGGGAACGGCACAACACTCAGAGCCCTTGCCCCGGCCACGGATGGGGCCTCTTCTGGAACCTTGTCTTCTGCCCTCGCCCAGTCGACATCGCCGACTATATGCGGGCCATTCCAGGAGGAGATAATGGCGCGAGTAGGATCCGTGCCTCGGTTCAAGTTCTGGTGGAGATACGTAGAAGGGTTCCGATTCGAAAAGGAATCGACATAAGGCAGATTTATGGCGTTGTAATTACGGACGCTGCCGTGTTCGGTGTAGAAGGATCTATGAGTGGGCGAAAGAGAAGGGGGATGAAGGTGGGATGGACTGGTCTCAAAGAGGAGCGACTGAGTGGGAGGCATGAACTGATTGAATTCAAAGTGGCAGTTCAACTTGTCGAAACCAGTCGCAGGAGAGAGATCGGCAGGCGTCATCAGAGTCGAGGTGGCCGAGACCGGGGATAAGTCCGGTGTGTTGTTCGTCGTGGACGAAAGCGAAGAGATTGGTTGTGTTGGGGAAGGAACGGGAGAATTCAAGTTGAGGAGGCGTAACATCTGTTCTGCACGCTAAAGAGGCGGCTTCAGTATATAATTAGCCACGCGGCGCCAAAATGGACCTACTCGATCCTCATGAAGAGGGACGCTATTTTTTCGACCATCGCCGATAGCACCAACACCTCGGGTGCGGGTGTGGACCGGAAAACCCACCGGGCCGAAGACGTCCTCGTTCGTGCGCAGGTTGACAGCGAGTGGATCGATGGTGAGCGCAGGCCGGGGGTGGCCGATATCTCGATCGGCGAAGCGGACGGCCGAGAGATCCAATGACTTTGGCCAGGTAGTGTCGGAAGGAATTGCTCGAGGAGCCCAGATATTGGAGGGTTGCTGCCTGGTCGACGGCGAGAATGGGTCAAAGAAGGAAGACAAAGGGGCTGGTTGGTGGGCGGACTGCATGACGGAAGAGAGAAAGCTGAGAGAGAGAGCTGGAAGGAAGTGGCGGTTGGAGAGCAAAAGACGACGCAGAACGCAAGGTTTTATAAGAAAGAGACGTGAAGAGATGCGGATGTGAAGGAGATTGGGAGAGACTGCAGTCCAACAGTTCCGTTGCGACTGTCATCGCAATTTCTGCTCCGTTGCCGTTGAAGGAAACCGAGTTTCCTTTTCGAGCGTCGGGAAGAGCCCGGTAAACTCGAGGCAATCAATCAAGCCGCTCCAATAGAACGCGGAGGGTGGAGAACGATCTCCAGATACCGGGGGTGAACCCACATCGCCCATATCCCCGACTGCTGCGAGCTGCGTGCCGATTGCTGTCCTGTGGTGGGCGGGGGGAGGCTTGGAGGAGGGTGAGGAGTCCGAGAGCGAAACGTCGGAGAGCGGCGATAGATCCACCTTCCTTGTGGCTACGAAAAAAAGCAGGCTTCCTTTTCCAACTTGGTTCAGAACTGTCGAACAGAATCAGAGGTGACAGGTCCTCCAGATATTAGATCTCCGTCCAGAAACAAACCAGACTTACGCAGCGGAAACCAACCCTCCCCTCATCAGCGGGTTCGGATTCGACTCTCCGTGGACCAGATCGAGAAGTTCCGACGCCGTTTCCTCGCTCAATCGCATCGGCGAATGCTTAGGCTCGGAGCCGACGACTCTCCGGGGAAGGCCCTCGATCGCGTGCCACTGGTTTCGCGGTCTGCGGTGCCGAAGGACAAAATGTTATTTTCCCCCAAGTTATACAAAGCGTCATAGGTTCAGTGGTGTCGGCGACCTACTTAAAAAGTGACGAAATTACAGCTAGATCACCCCCCAAACTCCGTGCTACAATAGACTGCACTGGGGAATTACAGGGAGGGTCAGCGTTGGCCCGGAAACGCGAGACATGGGAGAGCACTTACCCTGTCGACCCTCGTTCCAGAGCTACTACAACACCTACCGACCATTCCTGTCCTCAGCGACCTTGCGAAACTCCCTCATCATATGTGGCCCCAGCGTCTTGGAATGAAGTTGCATGGTACCTCCGTGCTTCAACGGCACTTCGATACTATACCCCGGGGCTCGTCCTGGGAATGTATCTGAGGCCTTGTCCTCCGATCGAGTCGTCCGCCGCACGGTATCCTCCCCGGTGTCGTTGCTGGCATTGAGAGAAGGCACGCTTGATTTTTTGGCATTGGCTTTGCAAAACGGTTTGTGTCGTTTCCAGTCCTGCGAAGCAGAGAGCTCTAAATCAGAGAGGTGAGGACGGGAGGACAGCAACACACCATTTTCTGGCACTCTTTCGAGCAGTAGGAGGGTTTATACACCACCGGACACTTTCCCGCACACCGAAGGAGGCCGGATTTTTTCGTCGCTTGAATCCCGCAATCATCTGCGGCGCACACATACTTAAGCGGGGCCTTGGATACCTTTGCATCCCTCTTGGCCGCCGCCTTGTTCACCTCGGCCATGCGCATATCAATCGCCTCCCAGAGTTCACTTAATCGCTCAAATCTTTCCGTGCTCAGCCCAGGGAATCGATTGTCCTCGGGTCTTCGAAAGCCCTGGCTCTCGATGGAAAACCCGGCCCTCAGCGCCGCCGGACTAATGAGCCCCAACGATATGGCTTCATCCGCGTTGCTTCCCGCACGGTAGAGCGAGTCGATGTTCCAGCGTTCGGAGTCTTCGGTGGCTCGATCAAACCAGACTGCAGCGAGACAGGAATGCGCCTGCGCTTTAATACGACGCGGAACGTCCGGCGCGGAGGACGCGAGGGAGGTCCACTTCTCGAGTGCCGAGTCTCGATCCTGCGACGCGCCGTATCCCGTCCACTCTCTGGTCTCGTTGTCAGATCGGAATGGGTAAACATGTACGACATTAGCTACCTTGTGGCGAGTTCCAAGGTCGATTGGTAGTCGTCACGGGTCCGCAACACATCGGTGGGCACTTCGTGTTGTACGTAGTGGGCTGATTTGGACATCATTTGCGGGATAGCCTGGATATCGTCGTCGTTGGTGCTGTAGCTCAGGTACGTCCCCAGACGGAAGGAAACGTGGTTTATGAGATTTTGGTCTAGGTCATCGAGGCCGGGATATGACCCATCGATTTTCGTAACCTCTACGTGCACCGACGGCTTGGGCATCCTGATTGAGGCGGGTGAGATGGGGAGGGATATCCAAGATCGTAAGTTTCTGTGTCACCCGCGCGTGATGCACAGCTTCGATCTACCCCGCGCCCTCATTGGATCGCGTGGACCGACAAGAGTTGGAGCCAGGGCTTTGAGCGGCTCAATGAAAGGCAGCGGCTGGGTGAGGCTAGAGATATCTCCAAACGTCGTAGAATCGTACCGGTAGCCGGGATTCGCGCTGCCCGCGACCCGACAGAGCGGTCGGCGCCCCCGCAACATCCCTAAGAGTTCGGTGTAGCCTTATGGATATTCACCCACCCGACCATGATGCGAGGCGCGACAGATCTCATAGAATTCAAGACGAAATAATGGGTGACTATCCGTAAATGTCTCTAAACGTCGTACAAGCGTCCAAGCTGAGACCCGCGCTGCCCGTGACCCAACGCGACGGACGGGGTCCTGACAGTTCCCTTACAAGTCCTTTGGTATTCATCTCGGATCGTGTGTACAGTCACCCGATATACGGATCGGAACTGGTTGAGGAGCAATGCAAAACGTTGACGTAGATCGGGAGGTATTAACGGTAGTGAAAAATGTAACCGCAAGTGATCCTAGGCGGGCTTGGTACGTCCTTGGCAGCCTTCCCGAGTTCTCCCATCGTCTGCGGCCCCAGCGGACTGGAGGATACTCGAAGGGTCCTCTCCTCCCCTAAGACCGTGTCGAGGTGTTCTGGGCCCGTCTTCGGAGTGCGTCGAGGCTGATGTGCTCCGGAGGAGACACGCGTTCTGTGTTGGCGATGTGGCGTCCGCTTACAGAACGGTTTGTGTCGTTTCCGGTCCTGTGAGACGGACTGTGATAAATAGATATCCGGACGCGGAAGGGTAAGGAAAGATACCATCTCTTGGCACTCCTTTGGGCTTGAAAGGCACTGGGCACTCGCCCGCACACCGAAGTAAGCCCGCCCTTTTCGCCGCTTGAATAGTTTTGGACCTTTTTTCGACTTTGCTTTGTCCACCTCCACCGCGCATCTATCGAGCTGACACGCCAACAGTCGGGGTCCTCGTGTGCCTGAATAGGGCGCGGAACATGGGACGTAAAGAGGAGTGCCGAGCCATAGCCTGTCCATTCTCTGATCGCACTGTCAGCCAGGACAGAGCGAGCAGACGCAGATCGCTACCTCGTTGCGAGTTCATCGGGGCGTTCGTGGGCAGTTCATATAGCACGCATTGTTCCCCTCTGCGGTAGCTCAAGGAAGGAGGCGGGGGCGGATGAAGGGAAGAGGTGTATGTGTGCCAGGCGTGGGGATTGTGTGGGCCTGGGTCACGAAATGTTTTTGTTTGTTTGGTCGTCTGTTTGTCGGTTTGCTGGAGCGTCCGCTCGGATCTCGAAATAAGCTTTCCCGCCGCGATCCGAGCCACCTTGAGGTCACGTCGCAACGGAAGTCGGAACTCACCAATCCCTCGGATTCTCAGCTGACTGGGTGGCCCCATCTCCTTGTGGTCCCGGGCTTGCGAATCCTATGGTGACCGGCGCACACAGCGAGGTAAACCGAGGCTCGAACTCAAAATGGTTCGCCAGAGAGAGCGACGACACTCGGTTCGGAAGATCAAATAATAATTACCAAACAAGCCAATCTGGTGGCTCAAAGGGGAGACGACGCTTAGGCGCCGAACGCGGGCGTCTCCCCGTAAGAACCGCGGCCGAGTATGGAAAAGCTCGTTGTGTCGTCTATCGTCAGGTATTTTCTGACGGGATCCTCCTCTGTCACCTGTGCCGTACGTCCGGTGGTTCTACGACCACCGGCGGAAATTGCTCGTGCTTTATCTGTACGTCCGGCTGGCGGCCTGTGTCGTTGCGACCCCATTTCGTAAACGCACGTAGCATGGTGTTGTGTGTCGTCGAAGCAGCGTCCGGTTATTTGGGCCGCTGCGAATTTGATTTAGAAAACCTCGCGGATATTGAAACTCAGCAGCAACGTTCATGCTCGGCCTCGACTCGCGACTCCGCTGTTTTCTAGAACAAGAGTCTGGGAAGGACGTCTCCAGAGAACCGTCCTGCTCGCTGCAGCCTTGGGTAACGTCCCGTACGTCTGGCGCACGTTCTTATCCGACGGGGCGGCGGACGGGAGGAGGGAGATCATACATCCGTCGATTGATAGAGTACATGCGTTACAAAGCGAGTTGAAATGGCCAAAGACCGTTCGTCAAAGTGCAGAGGCGGGAACAACAATGGAGAGACGCGGGGGTGGCGGTTCCCAGAGCGGAGGCGGCATTGGGGAGGGGACGGCGACGGAGGGCGAGAGGGGGTCGAGAATCAGATGCAAGCTCTATGACGGACCCCAGCGTTTGGCGGCGGCAATTGAAAGCCATCGGTTGTGATATGATGTTTGATGATGGTGGGATGAACATCCCTCAGCCTATTCCTGCCGCGGTGAGGATCCGACAGGCCGACCGAAGCACGGGGCACACCCACTCGCGAACGACAGAGTCGCAGAGAGGGAGGATAAGCGGACGGAAGCCCCAGGAGATAACAGAGAATCTCGGGAGATAGACCACAGCCGTCGAGGCAATACGAGGCCCGGAGCTGTTTACGTCTAACGGCTGATGTTCGCACGCAAACCCTCAAAGATAGGACTGTTACGAGATGGACCAAGTGAGAAGAGGGAGTATGGTACTCGTCGCATTCCGACTAAGACAGGCGGTGATCAAAAAATATTCCAATATTCTTCTCCTTATATTACCTCCCCCCTCTCGATCCCGATGCCCTAATCACCCGTCCACCCTCCCTCCAGCCAAGGGACATGTTGTGCATCCTCCCCCACGACATCCTCCTCCGCATCGCCTTTGAGCTCGCTCTCACCCACCCCACCTCAAATCCGCACCACCTCATCCCCCTCCTTCAGACATGTAGATACCTCCACCACGCTCTCTCCCGTGCATCCAATCACGACCTTTACGCCGACATCTTCAAGGCAAGGTTCGACACCTCCGCCCCCCTCCGCCGTTTCGGTGCCTCCGCCTTGTATTCCTCGAATCTCACCGACCAACTCGTCCGGTACTGCCGCGTCCTAAAACACATCCGGAGAGCCGACATATATTCCCCCACCGTCCTCGAAGACTTCTGGATGGCGTTCATCATGATGACCGAAAACGACGGAAGAAACGAGCGCCAGCTGGCTGCCGCCGGCCTCGCCGACTATGTTGAACATTTCGTCCTCGAACGTTTGTGGGAGGGGAGAGAGTCCACCAATCAATGGCCCGCGGAATCTACAATTAACGCCCTCGCCTTGTGGCTCATGTGGTTCACCACTGACCTCGGTACGGTATCTTCACCTTTCACCTCTGCTTCCCACACTCATCTTGCCGTCCCAGAACGGCTAACGGCCGAGTTCAGAGAAGAGGCCGAGGCAAGGGAAGAGGCCGAGCAGAGGCAAGACCCCGACTACAACCCAAACCATAAACGAAAGAAGATCCTCGATCTCTTGCGACCATATATCCTCCTCCCTACACGATACCCGTCGTTCCACGCCCCCGACAACCATTTCAATTTCCCTCTTCATCAAGCTACAAAAAACCAGCTGCCCTTTTCTCTCCTCACCCCTCATGGTATCTGGCCGCTATACCGCAGACAGGAAGACGTTGTTTCTCATATTCCCCACTTTACTGACACAATATCCCTCTCGCATCCCCTCATTACTGTCGCCGCAAAACTCCTCTACTTGGCACGCAGAGAGGTCCAGCCAATCCAAGTACCCCCAACCCTTATCGTCGACCGGGCCACCGCCCTCGCACAAAACAGGACCGGGATCTTCCCGACCCAAGCCGATATCGTGGAGTTCAATCGCTATCGCGGCTCCCAGTTCGTGGACAAAGGCAACTGGGACGCTTGGAAGGAGGGTCTTACCCAACATGAACTCAATGTCGAAGCCTCTTCTACTTGGCTCCCGTCTCTCAAGTCTATAAGCTCGAAGTGGGACCCTGACTGGACAAGGCTGATCAGCTGCACTGACCCTTGGAATAACTCCCCTTACAAACGCGCCGTCCACAACTACGGTGTCCTCAACGGGCTCTGGCACGGCCGGATGCTCATGCCCGATGAGGCTAGCTACTTCCGCCTCGCCAACAACCTCACTCTCCCCGCCAGTTTCGGTGAGAGCT
>Ga0307517_10010295_pt1 | contig 13103 bp, 5 predicted proteins | sample 23_EM_MG_FD_194515 | JGI IMG/M metagenome (GOLD analysis project Ga0307517, IMG submission 194515) | Populus trichocarpa ectomycorrhiza microbial communities from riparian zone in the Pacific Northwest, United States - 23_EM | ecosystem: Host-associated > Plants > Roots > Unclassified | place...
ACTAATATAAAAAAAAAAAAAAATCATTAAAAAAAATTAAAACTTAGTTCCTAAACAACCAATGCTAAAGGAACAAATTAAAAAAAAATAAAAAAATCATAAAAAAAACAACTCGAGTCAACCCGAGTAAACCAGTCTAACCTGCATCGTAGGTCATAAGAATAAGATAACCCTATAGAAAGCAAAATGAAAAAATTGCATAAAGCTAGAAGTTTATGGTCAATCAGGGGTGTAGTAGAAAGAAATTAAAAGACGAGTGACCAAATTAAACTTTGGTCAAGTCCCTGAATTAAAACCTTAAAAGTCAAAACAACGTCGTTTCATTTAAATGAAACGACGTGTTTTGACCAAAACATTGTTGTTTGGACCGAACAGTAAAAAAAAAGACAAATAAGATGACTTGTCTTCTAGTTACTGTTCATCATCTTCCTTTTTCTTTTCACCTGAAAAACTGATCGGGTGACCACATTTTTAGAGCATTTAATGCTTCATCTCTTAACCAAATCAGATAAACTATACACCAACATAATGGTCTGACACTTGACCATACCCGATATGATTTTTTCTAGCCAATTGACACTATAGCGGCCTCAACGTCTCCCCAAAAAAGCCAACTCAGACAGCCTTGAGTTGTCAAAATCTGACAGTTCACAATGACAACTTTGAACCAACGGTTGAAATCCTTATGGTTTGAATCAAGGGCTAGGATTTGTCCTAAAAAAACATAATGTCCATCTTCCACCTCCTATAAATAGGGGTGGATTCCATACCTTGAAGATCAAGAAGTCAGAAGCTAAAGTTTGGGAAAAATCAGCCTTCTCCCTAATTTCCTATTTTTCTTCTCTCAGCTGGTTTTCTTCCACTTCCTTTATCATGTCTTTGATGCCTTCATCGTCACCAAATTTGACATGAAAATAAATTAAAATCTAATGCTCGTGGATTAAATTGAAAAAACAATAATTATAAAAAGGGTAAAAAAAATGAAGATCAAATTTAATATGAAAAATAAATTAAACTTAATGTGATGGATGAAATTGTAAGGCATAACACGTGAGGGGCGTTCGTGCCCTTTGGGTAACTTGTGGGAGGTGCTTGTGCCCCATCAACAGCACCTTCTAGTGTCCAAAATGCCTTTTCGTTGTGCAGTTTAAAGCGTCGTTGTGTCCTCTATTTGTTGGTGCAACACATTCCTTCGATAAGCCTTTTTTTTTCCCAATCTTCCCTCTCTCCTCCTTGTAAACCATAGCTTGACTTTCTTGATTGTTGGTATTTCAACTCCAGTCTTTATTCTTCTGATTTCTCATTTTTTGTCTTAACCTTTTTGCATAAATTTTATTAATTTTCAAATTTATCCTTGTATCTCAGCTCACCAAATATTATATTTTTCAATTTAATTCTTATTTTTTGGATTTCTAATTTTTTGGCCTTAGTTCTTTTGTAAAAATCTTATTGATTTTTAATTTTATCATTCAATTCAAATTGATGGTATTATGTTTTTCAACTTGGTCCTTATTGTTTTGATTTCTATTTTTTTCCTAACCTATATGTAAAAGTCGCTATCCTTTTCAATTTCACCATATAATTAAAATATTGTTTTCATCTTTTATGTCAATTTTGAGTCTCATTCTTTTAAATTTTTATTGTGCCTCTACTAAATTGTTTATTTTTTTCAATTTCGTCATTCAATATATGATTGATTAGGAATTGCAATTCATATTTTTTTCTAGTTTGGGTGTTTCGGGGTCAATAATTTAGGTCACGAGTTTAAAAGGTTAGCACAAGTCTTTTTACAGGAAAAAAAGGCTTGTATTTTTTTTATCATGTTATTTTAATCATGTGATCTAGATTACGAGTTTAACAAGATATCTGGATTAGCTTAACTTGGTTACATATTTGTCCCAAATAGTTTTTTATATTTTTTTAAAACCCGAACATGATATATTTTTTTACATTATCTATCCCATGACAATGTACGACAAGGTTGTTAAAATTGCGAGTTAACTCGTAAAATCTTATAATTTTACGAGTCAACATGTATCTAACGTGCTAAATCGGACTAAAAACTCGAAACCAGTAAAATCATACTTAACTCGTGCAAAATCAGTAAACTCGATCCGATTTTACGAGTTTACTAAATTTGTGATATGAACCAAGTCATGTCCAAATTTGACCTTAAAATGTTTGCTGACTAGTTTTGCGAGATTGAACATATCTTTCAAACCGTATATTGGATAAAACTGAAATTTTATAGGGAAATATTAGATACATGAAAATATATTGTGGTAAATTTTCAGGTCAAATGGAGTTAGAGAACATAATATTTTAGAGGGTCAAATTTAGTAAACTAATATTGTCAAATATGTCAAACAATACATCTGTGTGCTGTTTGTGACATATTTAGAGCTATTGGTGGAATTTTGCTTCGATTAAAGTTGGGATAGAAACCAGACATATAAAATTGTCCAACTATATATCGTAGGCCCAATAATTCATCCAAACGAGAGAGAACTACATGTTCTAAATCAGGAGAGAACGACATGTTTGAAATCAGAACTCAAATCTGCCAAGAATATACAAAAATTAGAGATTCAGGCTACATAGAGGAATTTTAACATGAAAACTTTTTTATTATTTTATTTATTTATTTATTTATTTTTAAATAATTATTTTTAATTTGAATTTTTTCTAGCGCATTAGACATTGTTTAGAGGTTTATTTCATTATTGAATTTATGTTAGTTAATTACTAATGTAAACTCATTAGCTTGCAACTTAAAAGAGATCTATCAAGACTTATTGTGATGGGAATAACCAGGTTGTCAATAGGTTTATGTGTGCTTCCTACCTTTCAATGATTCCTTTGTATTGAGAAATTTTATTCTGAGATTTTTTACTTTTCCATGTTATTAATTTATTAATTCATACTATCTATCTCTCTTATTTTATTTAGATCACTCATTGATTATAATATTGTTGACTCATTTTATCAGATTTTAATGTAATTTAATTTTTGACTAGAATTATTAATATTTAATTAGTTAAAAAAATTACTTATAATTTTACAATCCGAATTTATATTATATTTTTTATATCGTGTTAAAAAATTATTTTTGACAACCTTAATAAACACAATTAAAGCCTAACATAGTATTTAAATGTAACTTACCAACAGTTGACATTGACCCATAAAATTGATAACTTTTAATTGAAAGTACATCTTAAAGGCCCAATTAGGGTCAACCGTAGACATTTGATATTTATTCTTTCTAATTCTCTTTCATAGAGAGAGAGGCCTCGGCCCAACCGCAGAAACCCTAGAAACACTGTCGTTCGACAGATAAACCGGTCCAACAAGGGTCCGGTTCAGGTATAAACAATGCACAGGAATCAATCACGCGCTTTAACCCTCATAAGAAACCCAACACGCACCGCGTCGCCTTCTTTCACGTCGCTCTCCCTCCCTCCCTCCCTCCTCACCTCATAAAATCATCACTCCCTAACTACTTAAACCCTAGGTAACATAGCTCGCCGATTTCTCCTTTTGGCTTTGAGTTTAGCCAAGCAGAAATGCTAGGAGCTGTTTATAGGAACAGCTCAATCGAGTGGAGGCCGTCTCCAGTTGTATCTCTAGCCACCAGCGCCGACGAGTCTCAGGTCGCTGCCGCTCGTGAAGACGGCTCACTCGAGATTTGGCTCGTGTCTCCTGGCTCCGTCGGTTGGCACTGCCAGCTGGTACTTAATTGTAACAATTTTAGTCTTATTTATTTTATGAAACTAATTTAATTAAGTAGTTAGAGTTTTTTCTTAATCATTTTGCGAATTCTTACGCGCAGACAATTCACGGGGACCCTAACTCACGAGTTTCGTCGCTTGTGTGGTGTCGTGCTGGCTCGAAAGGGTTACCTTGTGGTAGATTGTTTTCGTCTAGCATTGATGGTTCAGTTTCGGAGTGGGATATTTTTCACTTAAAGCAGAAGGTGAAATTATTGCTTGCATTTGGTTTACTGTTAAGAATTTGTATGGAATATTCTGCTGCCTATTTTTTACAGTCGCAAATGTACTCTCTGAATGTGGTGCTACATAATACTGAGAATTGATTAAATTTCTTTAACCTTTCCGTATGCTGTTGAATGCACTGGCAGAATGTGTTGGAGTCAACTGGGGTCTCAATTTGGCAGATGGCGGTGGCACCATCTACCGATTCAGAAATTCATACAGAGCACAAGTCACAGCACCTTGGAAATGGATATTTAAATAATAGATACAAAGGTGGTGAAGCCTCTGAAGACAGTAGCGAGAGTGAAGATGATTCAGGATCGGATGAACAACATGAGCAAATAGTTGTCGAGGATCCACGTTTGGCAATTGCTTGTGATGATGGGTGTGTGCGGATATACACTATTCCTGCTTCGGATGAGTTAATATACAATAGAACATTGCCTAGGGTCAGTGGTGAGACATCTGCACCTCTGTGAATCCTCTGTTGAGTTGTTGCTTTCCCAATTGTGAAGAACTATTTGCTCATGTGATTGTTTGCAGGGCGTGTTTTAAGTGTGACGTGGAGTCCTGATGCGAGTAGAATATATTCAGGCACTAGCGATGGGTGAGTTTTCCTTGCAATATTCTATTCACTTGTAGCTTAGTGATTTTGACTTCAAAACCCTCAGATTGAATCATAACATTAGCTAACAGTTCTGGAATATTGTTGCTTTTTTGCCTCGAAGCATTTTTTAATGATTTTCATTTTCAAGTATATACTATCTTATGCATGTCAGCATTCTTGCAGGTTTGTAAGGTGCTGGGATGCTAAGCTGGGTAACGAGATATACAGGATTACAGCTGGGCTTGGTGGTTTGGGTAGCGGACCTGACCTTTGTATATGGTCTTTACTCGCACTGAGGTAGATACACAAGCATTCCTGTTTGTTTGTTCTTTGTGGCGAAGTATGTGTAGGAAGCAGGTGTACAGTGTACTTTAGGTCATGCTGTAGTTTTTCAACACATCTGATAATTGATTCTTATTTCAGATGTGGGACCCTTGTTAGTGCAGACAGTACTGGTGCTGTTCAGTTTTGGGACTCTGAACATGGGACACTTTTGCAGGCACACACTTCTCACAAGGGTGATGTGAATGCTCTGGCAGCTGCACCTTCTCATAACAGGGTGTTCTCTGCAGGATCCGATGGTCAGGTACAGATACTTCGCATATGTGGAGCTTAAACACGCTATAATTTTCTAACTGTATCTGTCCATTATGAGATGTAAATAGTAAATTCAATCCTCGAGAAAACCTGATGTTATTCTACCATATAATACTCATTTCTGCATTTGCCTGACAAAAATGTCATTTGCTATCCATTTGGGAATGGGGTTTACTGTTTGGCTAATGTTTTCTACGCTTTTGTTTGCAGGTTATTCTTTATAAGCTTTCTAGTGAGGCAGTTGAATCTGTTTACGACACATCATCTAAAATGTTGAAGAAATGGATATATGTCGGTTATGTAAGAGCTCATACACATGATGTTAGAGCCTTGACAGTGGCAGTACCAATTAGTCGAGAAGGTGTGTATAGTATCTTTTACCCTGTGCTGTACTTTTCATGGCACTTTAGTATGTATTTATGTAATGTATATTGCAAATACTTGTGTATGATTTTTGTTGCCTTGGATTCTGCATTTTGATGTTTCTCACTTACTGAAACTGTGTGCTTCTGAATGAAGATCCTATGCCTGATGATAAAGTTAAAAGAATTCGTCATAAGAAGAAGCCCATCGAGTTTAGTTACCATAAATGGGCGCATTTGGGAGTTCCTATGCTTATCTCTGCTGGTGATGACACAAAGCTCTTTGCCTATTCTGCTCAGGAATTCACTAAGTTCTCACCCCATGATATCTGCCCTGCACCCCAAAGAGTGCCAATTCAGTTGGCTCTTAATACCGTATTCAACCAAAATTGTTTGCTTCTAGTACAATCATCTTCCTGGTTGGATATTCTTTGTGTTAAAACAAAAGGTGGATCCATGACTGATACTGGTCCTGGCCCATCAAGGGGCCGTGCGACAACGGATATTCTAGCTCGAATTAAGACTAAGAGATCTCGGAAAATTATTTGCAGCACCATTTCGAATGCAGGGGTTTTATTTGCTTACTCAGACCATGTTAAACCCAGCCTTTTTGAATTGAAGAAGGAAGTCAGAAGAAGTGCATGGACTGTTAATAAAAAGCCTCTCCCTCAGAACTTGCCATATGCACATTCCATGGTTTTCAGTGCTGATTCATCTCGATTGATGATAGCAGGACATGATAGAAAGATATATGTAAGTATTTTCAATGACGATCTTTTTTCTTTAAATTATGTCACTGGAAATTTCACTGAGGTCTTCTGCATCGAGTCAAGATTTAAATGAAACCATTCAAACACCTATTTTCAATTAGGTGTAAAACTGTAGGTGCAATGTTTTATTGCAGGACATACTGCTTAGTCTGTCACCTCATAAAAAATCTAGTTTTGCGTCATGAAATAGGTCCTGTAATTCTAGCTTTTGTTGGGTGGTAAAGAAAATTCTACTGTGATTGTGTTACCCAATAATTATTTTTGAAATACCCCCCACCAAAAAAAAAAAAAAAAAAACCTCACCTCAAGCTTTTCTCTTTAACATGGGGAAAAATATTTAATAAATATTGCTCTCTGCTGTTACAACAATTTGTCTGTCCTATCAAAAATCAAAATAATAGGATGTATTCCAATTATGAGCAATCCCGCTTCTCACCAAGTAATTCATTAGGTCGATTATCCTACACTCTTGAAACCATGCTTTTATTGGGCCTTTCAAATTTTTGTTTGGCTAAAGGGAAGTGGTTTTAGCTGGTAAAAAATAAATTTTCAAAAACTTTTTTTGAAATCACGGTGCTGGTGAAAACTTATGCCTGTTTCTTTTGCAAATTTATTTATTGCCCTTCTTTCTTATTAGATCAAGTTTTTGAGGTGGATGAAGCTTGAACAAATGATATTGTTATTGGCCTTTTTTAATACTCCTACTTGCTTTTGTTGATGCTGCAGGTGGTGGATGTGGGCAGCTCAGAGCTAGTACATACCTTCACACCATGTCGTGAGGAATTTGATGAGGAATTACCCCCTAGTGAGCCTCCCATAACAAAAATGTTTACTAGTTGTGATGGGCAATGGTTAGCTGCCATCAACTGCTTTGGAGACACATATGTATTTAATCTGGAGACCCAAAGGTTTGGAATCTAGCTTCTTGATACTACTTTACTTGCATCTTGAGCCATTCTTAATTGCATGTTTAACGCATGTTTAACAGCCCAAGTATGAGCCACCCATTGTTACCTATAATTTACTTGAGACCCTTGATGTTCAAGAAAGCTGTTTAGAATGTGGTCCATGGTTTCTGATGGTCCAGGAACCTAATTTGTTTGATTGGCTATTCTAATTGGATTTAAGTCACCTGACGAGTCTCATGCCTTGTAGATTACAAGTCTCCCTGTTTTCTTCCACAGGACTAACTATATTTTGCTCCTATAAAACAGGCAACACTGGTTCATAGCTAGATTGGATGGTGCCTCTGTAACAGCTGGTGGTTTCCCACCTCAAAATAACAACGTGCTTGTAATCACAACCTCATCAAATCAAGTCTATGCATTCGATGTGGAGGCAAAACAGCTAGGAGAATGGTCAATGCGGCATTCATTTGTTCTACCAAAGAGATACCAAGAATTTCCCGGGGAGGTCATCGGTCTCTCTTTTTTGCCTCTGTCAAGTCCTCCGTCTGTTATCATTTACAGTGCCAGGTGCTGCTCCTATCTCCTTATTTGTTATCATTTATAGTGTGTAAATTTGTCCATCTGTAGTCCCCCATTTATATTTTTAGGAGTGAATGGGCTTCATTCTCATCTATTCATTCCAATACTTGGTTTTCTAAGGAAGGTTTTCCAAACATTGTATTTGAGAGGGGTAAATCTCAACTATTTATGAAACACTGGTTTCATAGAAGATTTTTGAAGTTTGGTAGAAGAATGCTAGAGAGAAAGCATTTATGACCCCCCCTCCTTTTTGGTCCCTGTTCATTCCCCATCTTGGGATATAAACAGGATGTAATGGAGGGAACGAATTAACATAGTGGCGGTTCCCATCTAGTATGTAATTAGGGCTAAGATAAATGGATTTGAGTGTGTTTAAGGGGTAAAACAGCCGGCGCGGAACTCGTGATTTGTGATTGATTGAACTTCAATCCTTGGATGGTCTTTAGAAGTGTATATGGAAGCATTCTTTGCTATCTATTTCAATGTTAAATATAATGTTTGAGATTTTGTCTGATGTAGGGCAATGTGCTTAATTGACTTTGGGATGCCAGTTGATCGAGAGGAAGATGGTGATTTGGTAAACAGTCAGCATTCTTCACTGAAGAAGTTACAGGCTACTACCTTGAATGGGGGACTGAAACGTAAATTGAAAGAATATCAACCAGAGGCTAAACATAGAAAAAATTTTGAACTTCTTGCTTTCAGAGATCCTGTTTTATTTTTTAGCCACCTTTCTGAAAATTCTATCTTGATCCTGGACAAACCATGGATGGATGTGGTTAAAACTTTTGATGCCCAACCTGTCCACAGACATATATTTGGGACATGACTGCTAAGTCAAGGGTTCTTTACAGGCATGATAGGGAATGAAGACATGGCAATTCGATCCATATTATTGACATCACAATTTTGTTATCTTACTGGTGAGTGGGGTGGGGTGGGGATTACGGGTTTCCAAGGCGTGCTGTGCATTGTATTCCTAAAATAATTGCTGTTAACACGTTAAAATAGCAATCCTGTCTTCACCATATTTTAGCCTTGTCCAATACGTGTTTGATGTGTCAGTTTATAGATTCAATTCAGTAGTGATTTTTTGACTGGAGCTGACCGCTGCAGTCAGCTCTGAAGAATCAAAGTTGTAAATCTTGCTCAAAATGAAATGGAAAAATGGACTTCGCTTACCGAGTCTGCCTGCCTACTTGTTTTATGTATTGTCTACGAACTGTTTCTTTATTCTGGATTGCATCGAACCTCGTTGGTTTTGCATGTAAAGTTAGAGACCTTTAAATTTTAAATGTGTATGATTGTTTTTTAAAGTGTTTTTTTGTTTTAAAATGTATTAAAATATTTTTTTTATTTTTTAAAAATTATTTTTGATATAATATATTAAAATATTTAAAAACATTAAAAAAATATTAATTTGAAATAAAAAAATAAAAAAATTTAAAATTATTTTAATAATGTTTTTAAAACATTAAAAATCATCAGGGAGTAATGCATGTAGCAGTGGCAGGGGTGGATGGCAACTTGGCCAAATTTTTAGTATTTGTTCATACCCCATCAGGGTGATAGCCGTTGTTCCAGTTTAACTTCTATCTACAGAGTCGCCTTCAGTAAAATATTGGTCATTTTCTTATTTTTTTTCTCTCTCATCTCCGGTGGAAGTCACCGTATGTTATATCCACTCGGTGCTGAAACCAGAACTCTAGTTACCTCCTTATGATAATACATGTAAAAAAAAAAAAAAAATCTTTCACATTTTCTCTCTCTTCCTTTCCTTTCTTCTCCCTCCTTTCTGCAATAAAACTCCTCACAACCCACGCTTGTTGAACCAGTTAATTTATTCATATGTTGTCCCATAATAGCTTTGTGAGTTGATAGGCAGAGCGTGTCATATCGATGAGGCAGTTGTAAATTGGGGAGACTGGTTATTTTGGAAAGGAGGTAACTTTATCAAATTTCCACAAATTCTTCGTGGAGTTCAAATTGCAGTAGTCTCCTTTTAACTTCAGTTATTTCTATTGGACGACTTCAATTTTTTCAGTAGTTAAGTCCTTGCTTGAATGCTAAAGCTCACGCGGCTGTAACAAATAACTTCAGTTATTTCTATTGGATGACTTCAATTTGTCAAGGTATCTATAATGTTTTTTATGTTTTTTTAATAAAAAAAATAGGTTGAAAAATATATTTTTAAATAAAAAATGTTTATTCCTAATTTTCTAGCTATTATAGTGGTTTTTTTTTATTGTTTTGGTAATTTTGGCTTTTAAAAAAATATTGCATTTTCTTACATGTATTTTTTAAATAAATTTTAAATTTATATTTAAATTAGTACTATTCTCTCGGATTTATTTTTATTTTTGTATTTAGTATTTTTTTAAATAGTGGTTGTTTTTAAAGTATTTTGTATGTATTTAATTTTTGGATATTGCTTCTAATAAGTGCAATATTGAAAGATATTTTTTTTCATTTGATTTTGTTTAATGAATTTTATACGTGTGTCTATTTTTATTATCATTTGATTAAGTAAAAAAATAATTTTATTAAATAAGGTTATTGAACATAATCAGGTGAATAAATTGTAGCCTCTTGATTTTTTCAAATACATATTTAGTTATAGTTAATGTTTTTTTTTATTTGTTGACGGATATGATTCTTGATTTATTTAATTATGTGTGTACATAAACTTTTTGAGTTATATTTGATATTTTTTAAATAAAAAAAAGTGTCGAAAAAGCTTACTTCTTTATTTTTTGTATTAAGAAAAAATAATCGACTCATGGTAAAATATGGATTAAATAACTAGTTATAAGCTACATTATATTTTCAAAATTAATCATAATTTGTTAAGTTCTTAATTCTCTTAAATCAGGTATAAAAACCTATATTGTAAAGGGACATAATAAATAAATTTTTTTTTTAAAAAAAACATATAGCTTGTGCGAAACTCTTAGAATTGAAATTTTTTTAAAAGTATTAATTTGAATTCTAAATAAAATTCAATTGATAAAAAATAAAAAAATAAAAAAATAAAAGACTATTTGACGAGCTACGGTAATTCTCTTGAAATTAACATTAAAAATAATATTTCAAAAATTCACTTTAAAGCACCAACCTTTTTACGAAACCTCCCCCTGTTTCTTTCATTCTCTTTTTCTAACCCCACCGTCTCTTCTCACCAATATTTAATTTAACCCACCTCTTCCAAACTATCTCTAGCCCTATTTAATTTAACCCAAACTCTTCTTTGTGAAGCCACAAAACGCCCCATGCAATCTCAAATCTAACCACCCGCTCTAAGAAGTCCTGGGTTGCCCTTGTTAGCACTTAGCACCATCGATGTTTAATTTAACCCAATCTTCTTTGGGTGGAGAACAAAAAAATATATATCTAGTTCCAATTGTAACTGCCAGATCTTTTTTCTAAGCATCTCTGATCTCAGTAACATACTGGATGACCTGTGTGTGATGATTTAGTGAGGGATTTGAAGTCGAAGGCCCCTTCGTTTCTCCATATCAAGAAGAACCAGGTTCACCACTTCAAAAGGATGCTCTGGGTTTACTATTTCAGTTATTGGAGATTTTGATATTTTCTTTTGATTTTTATTTTCATGAGAGCTTGACAAGTGCGTCCAAGAAGTTGCCTGGCCAACATCTGTTGATTTATCACAATAGCTTGTATACTTCTATGGTGAGTGTAGGGTCTAAATTCCATCTGAAAGATCCCTGTACTCTTTCTTATTTCTTCTTCATCACAATTACCTGCGGCAACAGGATCTGACTGCTGAGGATAATTATCTATTAAGCTAAAATATTGGTATCTGTCTCCAATTATCTATCCTTATTTCTTCAGTTATTTGACCATACAATAATACTATAGTTGGTATGGCATTAATCCCAATACATCAACTTATTTTTTATGAAGTAGAAACTGCATTATAGGAGGTTTGACAGGACACCAGTGAGGGTTTTGTCCCTTTCCTAAAATCCGAGTCTTTTTCCGAGACATGAGTTGCTAATTCTGAGCATAGGAGCCCCTTCAGTAGAGATTTAGAAGGAAACCACAAAAAAAAAATTCAATAATTGCAACCAATATTATGTATGGATCACATTCTTAGCAGGTTGCTATCAGGGGTGGTGGGGTGCTCTTCTTTTGGTCCTTTTTTGTGGAAATTGTGGCTTACCTTTTGGTTCCTTCCATCTGGAAAAATTGTCTGGCTCGAGTCCAGAAGGGCATCAATTGCCAAATTTTACTAACTCTTACCTCTTTTTAATCCAGGCTAGCAGTTACAGAAGAGGGAAAAAATAGGTCACTTATTATGCTTTGTCAAGGCCCATTCTCCTCAATCTCTGCATATGGGTGGTTGGGTGGGTTGCAAATGGATACCTTGTTGGAAAACATTTTTAACGCGGTCTTTATGACATGTAATGTAGATTTTAAATTAAATTATAATTAAGATTTAGAGTATGTTGAACTCTAAATATTGGCCAAAGCACTGTTCATGATAGATATAGGTGTAAAAGTTATATTATACATAAAGAATTTCTAATCTAGTCAAAATAGGATAATGAAAAATCTGTTTTTTATCCATACAAAATAACCCGAAGTTTTGGTATAAATTAGGAAACTTTTTATTCTTGAGATTTCTGTACAATTGCTCAGGATAGGAGATATATATCCTGTTCGTTTTTGGCTGCGTTTATACGCTTTTCATATTGAAATTAGCTTACATGCCTCGCTCATCAATGCCAAATGGTGAGACACTCTGTTCTTCAGAGGACCGCAACCTCTTTTTTTTTACCAAGCTTCTCTTGTTTTTTCCACTTTTCTTGCCTGAATTCCTGAGTAGCCCTCGTTAATTGACTTCTTTTAACAATGCAACTAGATATTGACAATAACTAAAGCTTGAGCCTCCAAATTAGACATATTGCTTTCTGCTATTTTTTATCTTATATCACTCCGAGCAAGTTGATAAATTTGATTCTGCACCAGTAAAAGTAGAGAAGGCAAGACTCCACAGGAGACCTACTAGTTTCCTTGTGTGATCGCCGCAATGGTGACAAAAGAAGAAGAAGAAAAAGGGGTGCCTTAAAGCAGATAACTAGTTTATTTTTTTTTATGTACGCATGTTGTTTCCCACTGCTTTGACAAGAAGAAATAAAAAAAGGAGTAGAACTGGAAAAAACAAAAATAAAAACAAAGGAACAAAATCTATTTGAGATCCAATGACTTGGGGCGGGCGCGCCGCCCCCGCGCCACCGGACAGGAAAAGATTGAATAGGGGA
>Ga0307517_10010296_pt1 | contig 13103 bp, 10 predicted proteins | sample 23_EM_MG_FD_194515 | JGI IMG/M metagenome (GOLD analysis project Ga0307517, IMG submission 194515) | Populus trichocarpa ectomycorrhiza microbial communities from riparian zone in the Pacific Northwest, United States - 23_EM | ecosystem: Host-associated > Plants > Roots > Unclassified | place...
TTCAGCGCAAGTCAACCATCATTAGTCGTTGAGGAGTTGGTTGAACAATGAATTGGTGCTGAAATGAAGGCAAAGTATGAAGAACAAAAAAGGTAGCAATGGGAGGAGATGATTGCATACATGTCCGATCATTATCCTCCCTTTTATGGACCTCCCGAGATTTTCCTCCCCCCTCTACGTCTATTTGCAACCTCTTGTTAATTGATGTTTATAAGTATTTGTAATTTATTTTTACAGTTAAATTAATAATATTAAATGTATTGTTCAAGTTAAATAATTTGTTTAACTATTTAATATCAAATTGTTTTGATAGCATTAAAAGCAATACTACACCACCGATAGAATCATTAACGGACATAAACTGTATTGGTTATTCTGTCGGTAAAACATGTTAATTTTTCTTGGAAATTATAGAAAATTGCTAAGTCTTTTGATATAAACCAACAGAATTATTGATAAAATATTGTTGTCAATGAATTTATTGGGTATCTATTAGAAAAATAAGATGTATTACTAACATGTTATCTATGAAAAGTCCATCAATAATATTTTATCTACTGATATACCAACAAAACGGATCTTCGTATATTTTTATAATTGATAATAATAATATTTTGTCAATTATTTTATTGGGTATCTATTAGAAAAATGAGATGTATTACTCACATGTTATCTATCAAAAGTCCACCAATAATATTTTACCACCACAAACTGATCATCACATATTTTTATCATCAATAATAATATTTTGTCGGCCAGTGATTAAATTAATAATTAAATAACAACGGATATGAAATCATCAACGTGATTCTATCTAATGACACGATTCCATCAGACATGCTTTTGCTGATGGATAAACAGCTTTTTCATGGACGCAATATGACGTCGGTATAGTTCATTTCTGTGGTGGTGATTGCAAGTCAGAGAGAACATTAATTAACATGTCCTATATGCAATAAATATATAAATACAAAGCGGAAGACTCAATTATTAAATTCAATAGTCTAATGATTTGGTTGCTTTATTTCTTACAAATAAACATACAGTTTAAAACCATCTGCATTTTTATTTGATGTTTGTGAATTCTTATTTTATGTATTGTAATAGATTGAGAATTATAAAATTAATTAATGATTATGATAATTGGTTTCCTTGTGATTAAATATTATTAGGATATATTTTATTAGCTTTTTTTATTTTTTTTATTTGATAATAAATCCAAAACTCAATTTTATGTATCCAAATAATACAATATATCTAAGCTAGCTTTTGGTGTCATATCTACAAAATTACTTAATGGGTCCATATATAATGAAAAATAATGGCATTTTATAGTTTTTTTTATTACCGAAATACTTAGTTTTTAACATGAATATTTAATTTTGTTTTTATTATAGAATATAATTTATATTATTATTTAACGTGTTTATTTAAGTGATTTTTAATTTAATTAGAGAATGAATTGGTAGGAATTGAACTCGTAATTATTTTGTCATCTAAATTATAATATTATTTTAAAAAGAATTATTTTAACCAAAAAATTTCAATACACATAAGTAAATATAACCTAACAATTAAATTAGAGTGATTGAAAAAAATGATGTTTTTCTTTTGACAAACCAGACATGGTAGCTTTCTTTTGACTCTTCTTTGAGTCAAAAGTTTAAAAAACAAGTTAAATTAACTTGAAAAAATCATACAAAAAATAACCATAAAATATGTACTTAACAAGTAGAGTTTGATTTAATTCAAAAATTATTTCTGAACAAATTAACATGTTCATGACCGTTCTTGAAGGAAAAGCTAAAAAACAAATTAAATCAATTTAAAGAAAAAAAAAAGTAAAAGTGATCACGTGTTGCTTTTTATTTAATTCAAAAGTCCAAGTGATTTCAGTACTTTAATTTGTGGAAGAAAAGGCCTTCCTTTAGCAGCCTTTTAATAATATAATAATAGTAAAAAAAAAAAACATGAATTCCATGCATCCAAAGTTCCATGTGAAACGCACACCGACAACAACAAATTCCTTTACAGTATTAAGAGGTTGTTGAAAATTCTTTCTTGAAAGGAAGAGATAATAGGTAGACATATTCCTAGTGGAGTCGCCAGACACAATTTTGAGCACAAAAAATTTGACAAACATATATGTACAAATATTTGATTTATTAAAATATATAACTGGGTACAATCTTTATTTAGAATATTATAAAAATAATAAAATAATCTTCTGACTCTTTCCTTGGATTTAATATGTAGTGACTTGATTTATTTATGAAATCAAGCAAAGATTTTTGCTTTTTAAGAACATGAATTTGGGAGTCTATTGCGAAGTGAGATTTAGTGGTTTAATACTTTGAAGAGTATATTTAATTTGTTTTCAAAGTATTGTTGAAGAACTTTTATAGGGTGTTTAGGCTTGATCCAACAGAACTTCATTCTTTGTAGACTTCAACCGTAGATAAAGGAGGCTTGATAGCTTTTGAAAGAACTTCCTTGTTTGAAAAGTTTTTCTTGAAGAAAATTTTATATCTCAAAGAAGTCTCTTTTTTTTTTTGTCTAGGGTGAGACCCTCTATTTATAAAGGCTTGTAGGGGCTCTCAGGTCATTTTCCAATCTCACACGACGTTATTTTATCGGTTGATCTTTATTTATGAGATCTTGTATTTATGATAAGATATTTTAAATATCTCATATCATATGTCAATCTTTCATTGGTCAAGAATATATGAAGCCCATTTATTTTTCATGTTATTTATTTCAGTTTTATTTTATTCTTTCATGTAAAAATAAAATAAAAATAATACATGATGAAATTTGATTGGTAGAAATTTTTTTGTTTCTACAACACTTTATCAAAAAAATCGAAAGAGTGTAGTAGCCAAATCCGGATAAAACTTTACTTCAATGCCTCCTTTACAAAAACAAAAATAGAGTTGAGACTAACTGATTTATTTTATTTGATTGATTGTTGAATTATGATAATTAAGAGATGTTGTCATCAGGAAATCAAAATAACTGTATTATTTTCCAATCATAGACGCATGAGATTATTGTCAACATACCGCGGACCTTGAATAATTTTTTAATGGATTAATCACAAGAAAGTTTGTTATAAATCAATTTCCATCCTAGCATTTCATCTATTTATCAATAAAATCTTTATATCAACCTTTATTAGCAAAACTAATGGAAAATACCTTTTTAGTGTAAAAAGTTCAATTTTTCACATGAATAATTTAAAGATATAAGCAAAAATATTTTATTTTGAAAGCAAGTTCACTTGAAAAAAAATATATATATATAATAAATATGAATCTCGATAAATAAAAAGGTAAAAAAAAGTTAAGATTTTTTTAAAATAGTTTGATCATTAAAAACATTAATTAACTAGAAAGCTAAATTCACTTATAATTCAATATATAACTAGAAGTTCTCTTTCAGCTTGTTTCATTCAGGTTTATATGCTTACAAACTCAAGTATAATATCACATTTTATAATATGATCTCTTAGGAAGTGATGTCTCATTTCTATGTGTTTTGTACGAGGGTGCTAGATTGGATTCTTAGATAAACTTATTACATTAGTGTTATCACACTTAATAGGTATATAATTAAAATTAAGTCCTGAGTCTTTTAAGGTTTGTTTTATCCATAAGCTTTCTGCACAACAACTACCTATCACTATATATTCTACTTCAATTGTACACAGGGTTACTAAATTCTATTTCTTACTCGTCCAAGATACTAGTGATGATCCTAAGAAGTGATATGTCTCACTAGTACTTTTTCTATCAACTTTATACCTGGTAAAATCAGCATTTGAATAGCTAATTAAATTCAACTCTCTTTCTTTTAGATACCACAATCTTAAATCAATTGTACCATACAAACATCAAAAAAATCATTTTTACAGCACTAACATGGGATTCCATAGGACATGATCGAAAATGTGCACATAGACAAATACAAAACATAATATCGGGTCTACTTACAGTTAAGTATAAAAGTGATCCGATCATACTTCAATATTTGATGATGTCTATATTTTTACCATTTTCATCCATATCAAGCTTAATTGATGTTTCCATGGGTTTGTCGACTTATTTGACACGTTCTATCCAAAATATTTTTAGTAGATCCTTAATGTACTTGCTTTGGTTGACGAAGATGTCATCTCTGTTTTGCTTGACTTGCAATCCAAAGAAGAAGTTCAATTCTCTCATCATGCTCATATCAAATTAATCTTACATGCATTTTAAAAATTCCTTACAAAGAGATTCGTTAGTAGCATTGAATATAATATCATCAACATATATTTTCACAAGCAATATATATTTACCTTTTCTCTATGTAGAAAGGGTGGTGTCAATTTTTTCAATGTTGAAACAATTTTCAATAAAAAAAACATTTTAATCTATCATACCATGCTCTTGGTGCTTGTTTTAAATGATATAAAGCCTTTTTTAGTCTAAAAATATGATTGGGAAAATAAAAGTTTTCAAAACCTTGAGGTTGCTCAACATGCACCTCTTCCATGATAAAAAAAAACCATTTAAAAATGCACTTTCAACATCCATTTGAAAAAGTGTAAAATGCCTTAGCATGCAAAAGCTATTCTTATTGATTCTATTATAGCTACTTGCGCAAAGGTTTCTTCATAGTCAATGCCTTCTTCTTGATTATTATGTTTTGCAACTAGTTAAGCTTTATTTCTAACTATGGTCTCATGCTTATAAAATTTATTCCTAAAAACCTATGTTGCTCCTATAATGGATTGATTGCTAGGTCAAGAGACTAGTTCTCACACATCATTCCTTTCAAATTGATTTAAATCAACTTGCATGGCTTAAATTCAATTTGCATCCTTTTCGGATTCTAGAAAGAATTTGGGTTCTATATGAGAAACAAATGCACAATGCTCACTAATGTTCCTAAGAGATGCTCTAGACTTAGTACCTTCAAAAGGATTACCAATAATTAACTCAAGAGGGTGAGAGCTTACATACCTTAGCTCATTTGGTGGTACAATAGAGTTACTTTCCATCTCTTGTTGATTGCTTGAGCTTGGTTGGTATTTGTCCATTTCTTCATTATTAGCCTTCATAAGGGTTTTATCAGCATGACTCAAGTTGAACACTTTCATTGATGTCAACTAGAATCTCAACATTTTTTTTTCATTTTGAGTTTCCTCAAAGGCAACATGCATGGATTCCTCAAGACAAAGTGTTATGTTATTATATAATCTATAAGTCTTGCTAAAGAAGGAATAACCAAGAAAAATGTCAATATTGGATTTTGAATCAGACTTATCCAAATTATTTTTGATATTGAGAATAAGGCATTTTGAACCAAAAACTTTAAAATACAAGATGTTGGGTTTCCTACCTCTCTAAAGCTTATAAGAAGTTTTTTTCAACTCGGGTATCAAGCTAACACGATTTAAAATATAGCAAGATATGTTTACGACTTTTGCCCAAAAACATTTAAGATTATCAATTCATTTCACATAGTTCTTGTCATGTTTTGAAGAGACCGATTTTTCCTTTCCATAACTCCATTTTATTGGGGAGTTCTAGGTGTTGAAAAGTTATGGTGATATTCTTTTTCTTCACAAAAAATTTCAAACAAATCACTTATAAATTCACCACCATGATTGCTCCTTAAGTTTATGATCGAAAAATCTTTTTCATTTTCAATCTTCTTTGAAAACCTTACAAATTCATAAATAGTTTTATCTTTTGATTTAAAAAACAAAACCCATGTATATCTAGTAAAGTCATCAATAATCACAAACACATATCTATTAACATTTATGCTTCTAGTTCTAGTTGATCCAAATAGATATATGTGTAGCAATTCTAAAGGTCTTTCGATTGAAATATGGTTCTTGCTTTTAAAAGATCTTTTTACTTATTTACCCATATAGGAAGCATCACACAATCTTTCCTTTTTGAATGCAATATGAGGTAGGCCTTTAACTAATTCATTTTTAACAAGTTTAGAAAGGATGTTCATGCTTATATGACCAATTTTCTATGCCAAAAAAAATTATCATTAATTCTAACAACGAGACAACTTTCTATACTCATTCATGCATCAATCTTAATCTTATAAACATTTTCTTTTTCTATTTCCAACAAATATAACTTTGTCATTTTTAAGGATTAAGCAACATGCATGGTCAAACATAATTGTATAGCTTTTATCACACAATTGACTAATACTTAGCAAATTATGTTTTAGACTATTAACCAGAAACATTTTTTCCATTAAGGGAGAGGACTTACATCCATATTACCAACTCCAATGATCTTTCCTTTCAAGTTGTCTACAAATATGACTTTCTCACCATTGATCTTAGTAATGCTTGAGAAAAATAAATCATCTTCGGTCATGTGTCTTAAGTAACCACTCCCTATATTCCCTTGATTCATAGACATACAAAATCAAGATGAGGTTTTTGGTACCAAATTCTTAATCATCATTATCACCGTGAACATGGTGTATAGTTTTGAATGCCAAATTCTTCTTTGGTTTCTCTTCTAGTTCTAGCTTTTCCATGGTGATTTCATGAGTTATTAGTGAATTGATGAGCTCTTCCAATAGAAGTTTGGTATGGTTCTTAGCTTCTCAAATTGTTGTTACCTTTGCTTTCCAAGTTTTTGGTAAGGACCTAAGAATTTTGCTCATGATATCGGCATTAGTATAAGTTTTACCAAAAGCATCCAAACTATTAGTTATAGTTGTCATTCTAGTAAACATACTAATTTGGAAGCATTTTAAACAACTCATAGTGATGTACAAGCATGTATATTTTGAATTCTTTAACTTGATTAGTACCTTCATGAGTTATTTCTAAAGCATGCCATATGTCGCTAACATTTTTACAAGATAATATTCTATTGAACTCACTCATACTCAATGCACAATACAAAGTGTTCATTGTTTTAGCATCCATATAAAGTAGCTTTTTATAACAATCATTATACTTATACCTTAGCTTTAGGAATTGTTATACCATCTTCAATTTTAGTAAGCTTATGACATCCATTTCCAATGAATATATAATCATCCTAACTTTCCAATAGCCATAGTCATTACTATCAAAGAAAGATGGCCGAAAGGTGGATGATCCTTCATTTTGAACATTATAACTAGTGCTTTTCATTCTACTCAAAGTCTAAGAAAAATTATATAAATGAGAACTAGGCTTTGATACCAATTATTGTTCTAGGATTAAGGCAATAATAACAACTAAGAAGGGGGCTGAATTAGGTGTTCCAATAATAATAATAATAAATATTACAATTAACTGAATTAAACATAATTAACCAATAATTTAATTAAAGTGCTTAAAATAAAGAGTACATATGGATAGAAATTGCAACTCGATTTTTAACGTGGTTCGGTAAGCTTGCATCCACACCTCAAACACTAAACTAGTCTTCAATATTATATTCCTTACTAATCCAAGACAAAGATTACAATGTCCTTGATGAATCCTTACTAAGCCTTTTTTTCACCACTTGAAGAAATAACATCTTCAAGATTTTTTACCTTGGTGATGTAACTTACCAATGATCAAAAGTTTTTCAATTAAACTCTTAAAGGATTACAATTGTTTGAAATGTAACAACACTTTCTCAAAGAGTAGATAATACAATTGAAAGTTCTAGCCTCTCTATATCTCACAAGATAGCACTTAATAGATTGGAAAATATTTAAGTGTTGTGAGAATGAGAATATATACTCTTGTGCAATATTATGAAGGTTTTAATGCACAAATATGATTATAATTAGAGATTAATGATTTTGAAGTTTTTTTTTAATGTAGGTTGTATATGATATATGTTTTGATTCTCTATGTAATTCTACAATTAGACAAACTATATATATGTTTCTAGCAAAAACTAACCATTTTATAATCATTATTGTTTCTCTGACAGATCAAATGGTCGATTGGTTCATAATTGTTATGACAATTAGTCGATCGGTTCTGCAGATTTCCATGTGTTCATCCCTGTTGAACAAAATAGGGGTGATCCAAAAAACTAAAAAACCGATTAAACCGAGAAAATCAGAAAAACAAAATAATCAAAAAAACTGAACTGTGAAAAAAAACTAATTAAACCGATTAAAATTTTGAAAAAACCGACCAGTTCGGTTTCGGTTTTATAATCCTGAAACCGAAAAAACTGAACTGAACGAAAAAAACCCGAGCCAAACCAGAAAAAAACCAAGCCAAACCGGTTTCCGGTTTTTGTCCTAAAAAAACCGAACTGAAACCTGTCGGTTTGAATCGGTTTTGGTTCGGTTTAGATTTTAAAAAAAATCGGTTTGGTTACTTTTTTTTGATAAAAACCGAACCGAACCGAAAATGGTCACCCCTAGAACAAACAGTCAACCGATTCATGCAAAATATCAATTTTGATAGTTTTAAACCTGGTGAAACTTGAACTGGTTAATCTAGATTATATCAAATCATATATCAATCTTGCAATGCATGCAATGTGAAGTGTGTGATTCTTTTTAATTGTGCTATCAAGTAAGATATAGAAGTTTATACATTTAGCACTAAAATGAATACTTAAAAACAAAGTCTTCACTTGCCTTGCATCTTAGACTTGTTGATTAATTTCTTCATTAAATTCTCCATGCTTGTTGATGTAATCTTCATATAAACATGTTTAAACTTATTCTCAATCAAGCATATCACTAGTCCACTTTCCATTTAATTGTTATCATCAAAATATATAAAAATATTAATATGTGACCCAAAAGTCAACAACCTTCCCATACATGATCAAATACAAACAAGTTAAGAAAATCATTGTGGATGATGCACTATTGCGAAGATATGTTCTTTTACCTATTTTGAATGCTATGATGTAGGGATTTGAGTATGTGAAGGAATTGTATATGAATGATAGCGATTTCGCAAATGTATATCATACATGTAAGAATTTGGCTTTTGGTAAATACTATAGAATTGATGGATATTTCTTTTAAAAGAATAGATTATGTGTGCCTATGAGTTCTATGCATGAATTTCTTGTTTGTGAAACACATGAGGGTGGTTTAATAAGGCATTTTAGTGTAGCTAAGACTTTGAATGTGTTGCATGAGACTTTTTTATTGGCCTAGGATATAAAAAAATATACATCATATATGTGATAAATGAATTACATCTAGAAACACCAAGTCTAAGGTCCAATCACATAGTTTGTATACTCTTTTGCCTATACCTAAGGAACTTTAGGTAGATATTTCAATGATCTTTATTTTTGGTTTATCTATGTCAAAAAATGGTAGAGATTCTATATTTGTAGTTGTTGATAGTGTTGTTCAAGGATTAAGGCAACAATAACATCTAAGGAGGGTGAATTAGGTGTGTTCCATTAATAATAACAACTACTGCAATTAACTCAATTAAACAAAAATATAATATATATATATATATATATATATATATATATATATATATATATATTTCCAAAAGAAACTAGTCCTTTACAGCTGTTAGAATGCCTTTGTCACCTAAAGCGGTCGACCGGTTCAAATGACCATATCATTCAGTTGAATGGTTCCTGCAAAATTCTCAAGTGTTCATCATGGATGAATAGTAGGCGACCGGTTAACTTGGTAGCCCAAGTGGTCAACCGGTTCAGCTTAAAAATTAGTTTTGGCAGTTTCAAACCTGGTGAAACTTGAACCGATTAAATGTATATCAATCGTATTTATGCATGCAATATGAAGTGTGTGAGTTCATTTTAGTTAGCTATTGAGTAAGATATAAATATTTAACAAATAGCTCTAAAACGAATCCTTAATAGCTAAGTCTTCACTTGCTTTGCATTTTGGACATGTTGATGGATTTCTTCATTCAATTCCATATACTTGTTGATGTGATCTTCATATAAACCTGTTTAAACTTAATCTCATCCAATCATATCATTAGTCCATTTCTATTTAATTGTTATCATCAAAATACATAAAATATTAATATGTAACCCAAAGGTCAATAGATAGGTTTTCAATGATAACGTATTTCATAGCATATCATAAAATCGATGATACAACTAATATAGTCGACTTATTCTTTAGAGAGATAGTACAGCTTTATGGGTTCTTATGAGTATAGTTTTGGATTGTGACATTAAGTTTCTTAGCTACTTTTGAAATTTTTATGGGGAAAATCAGGAACTAAGCTTTTGTTTTCAACTATATGTTATCCACAAACAGATGGTAAAACAAAAGTAGTAAATAGGAATTTAACTACACTTTTTATATATTGTCATTTAAAAGAACCTTAAAAGTTAGGAAAATTGTTTGTCATTCATTGAGTTTGCTTATAATCATAGTGTGCATTCTACTACTAATGTTTTTACCATTTAAGATTGTTTGTTGCTTTAATCTAATGACTTCATTAGATTTAACTCCTTTACTTGTTGATGAAAGGATTAGACTTGATGGTAATAGAAAAAGCACAGATGGTGAAAGCACTCTATGAGAGTGTAAGGCAACATATCGAAAAGAATAATGACCAATATGCATCCAAAGCAAATAAGAGGTGCAAATGGGTTGTCTTTCAACCAAGTGATTGGATTTGGATGCATATGCACAAGAAGAGATTTTTGGCCCATTGAAAATCAAAATTGCATCCATGATGAGATAGGCCATTCTAAATCCTTGAGAGGAATGACAATACCTGCAAAGTGTACTAGGTGAGTATAGTGTTAGTGCGACTTTCAATGTTTATGATCTCTCTTTGTTTGATGTAGGTGATGATTCGAGGTTGAATCTTTCTTAAAAGAGAGAGGATGATTCAGACCAGCCCACCAACACAAAGGATACATTAGATGTGTCAATTAGGTCAATCACATGGTTAATGTCCAAGAAATTAAAAGAGGCAATGAATGGACTTATTCGACATATTTGGGCTAAGGCTAACTTCAAGAAGGCTACAATACATATGGGTCAACCTATAAACAACCTAATCTAAGTGCAAGAATGGCCCAATTCTTCCACAACATAGACTTAGGGTTAGCATTAAGATGGCATCCTTGTTTGAATAATTAATCCTAACATTATAAGGATGTTTTGGAAGAATGTTTTGGTAGTTTCCAAATTCTACAAGGAAATTAAAGGGCATGAGCTATTACAAATATTTTCATGCTTATTTAGAAGAGTTAAATTCGGTTTTGGGTTGATTTCTTCTGATGCATAGTTTTACACTAACAAGAATAATTATAATCTGATTGTTAGAAAATTTCACTATAAGTTTTCAGAGGTCTTTTTTATATACGATTAAAATTTTAGATCAATCAGACATCGTAAATGTTTTAAAATAAGGTCTAGAAGCTATTGTTCGTGTTATTGTTTTAGGATTAAAGGCAACAACAACACTTAAAGGGGATTGAATTAGGTGTTCCACTAATTATGTCAAATAATACAAATAATCACACTGAGCACATATAACATAATAACCAACAACATAATTTAAGTGTTTAAAGTAAAGAGATAAGGAAAGAGAGATTGCAAACTCAGTTTTTAACATGGTTCGACAAGCCTACATCCACACCTTAAGTACTAACCATACTTGAGTATTATACTCTTTTACTAATCCAAGTGAAAGATCCAATGCCCTTAATGAATCCACACCAAGAAATTACATTACTTGAAGATGTCCCCTCTTTAAGATTTTCCTCTTAGTGACAATACCTCACCAATGCCAAGATTTTATCCAAACTCTCAAGTGTTTATAATTATGATTTGTTTACAACAAGATTCACTCTCTCAAAGAATAAATTATATAATTGAAAATTATAATCTCTATAGCTCACTCAATAGCAGTTAGGATGATTAAAGGTGTGTAAGTGTAATGAGTAATGAGTGTGAGATTTTATACTCTTGTGCTAGAATATAAAGATTTAATTTAGTACAATATAGAGTACATCACGATTGATGATTTCTAATTGGTTTTTTCTTTTGGAATAACTTCTATATTATGTATGTTCAGAATCTTTCATTAATTTTGCATAAAAGAGAACTATATATATTTCAAAAAGAAACTAGTCGTTTACAACTGTTAAAATGTCTTTGTTGCCTAAAGCGGTCGACCGGTTCAAATGACCATATCATTCAGTCGAATGGTTCCTGCAAAATTCTCAGGTATTTATCATGGATGAATAGTGGTCGACCGGTTAACTTGGTATGCCCAAGTAGTCAACCGGTTTAGCTTAAAAACCAGTTTTTGCAGTTTCAAATCTAGTGAAACTTGAACCGATTAAATATATATCAATCATATTTATGCATGCAATGTGAAGTGTGTGAGTTCATTTTAGTTTGCTATTGAGTAAGATATAAATATTTAACAAATAGCTCTAAAACACATCATTTATAACTAAGTCTTTACTTGCTTTGCATCTTGGACTTGTTAATGGATTTCTTCATTCAATTTCATATGCTTGTTGATATGATCTTCATATAAAACCTGTTTAAACTTAATGTCATTCAAGCATATCATTAGTCCATTTTCCATTTAATTGTTATCATCAAAATATAAGATATTATAAATATTAATATGTGAACCATAGGTCAACAGTTAAGAATTTGTATTAGTTTCCTAGTTGATTTTGAAATTTTTTTCTATTTTGTTTAGAACTCTTTTATTATTTTTTTCATAATTGTTTAGGATGTTATTTATCTATTATAAATAGGGTTATATAGCTTATATTTAGGTTTTTTTTTACAAACTTTGATTTTAGAATAATATTGTATATGTGTGTGAGGTATTCTCGTATTTTTTGGTTCTCTAAAGAATTAAATTTGGTTTATTGAAGAACAATTTTCTTCATGACATCTTCCTTAAACTTCTTATTCATGATTCACTAATTGTTGAGTGGAGGTTTGTTCAAAAGATGTTGGTGCTTAGGTTCAGGTAATCATTGTGTCACGCTTATATCAAACTTGATTTTTGGCTTTGCAGGATTGTGACTATCTTGATTGTTACTAGATCTTTATATCTGTGGGTTTGTATCACTTTCTTTAATATATATATATATATATATATATATATATATATATTATATAAAATCTTAGAT